>Ga0209020_1000541_pt1 | contig 46648 bp, 41 predicted proteins | sample PinacodermBB_FD_187298 | JGI IMG/M metagenome (GOLD analysis project Ga0209020, IMG submission 187298) | Host-associated microbial community of the marine sponge Aplysina aerophoba from Gulf of Piran - sponge pinacoderm, lysed by bead... | ecosystem: Host-associated > Porifera > Sponge >... | reverse complement strand
TTAAAGTCATAGCGAACTTGCCTTATAGCATTACGACCCCAATATTGTGGAAACTGCTCGATCATCACAAACAGATTCATAGTTGCGTATTGATGATGCAGAGGGAAGTCGCTGAAAGGATTGTTGCTGAACCGGGAGGAAAAGACTACGGTGCATTGACAATCGGCGTCACTTATCGTACGGATGCAACACTCATCGCCACGCTGTCGCCAGAAAATTTTTATCCAGCACCGAAAGTGGATTCCGCACTCCTCAAACTCACAATGCGCGATAATCCAAAGGTTACGGTTGAAAATGAGGAATTCTTCTTTAAAGTCGTACGGACAGCGTTTCGGACGCGGCGGAAAATGCTAAAAAATACATTAATTAGAAGTAGACTGACATCGGCAAAGGTATTGATGACCGCTTTTGAGGAACTCGGTATAGCCCCAGAACGGCGTGCTGAAACATTGGACATCACGGAATTTGCAGCTCTCGCAAATTTTTTGTCTGCGACCAAAGATCTTGCACATTCGTAGAGACTCCGGAATCATAAGCGGATATCTAACTCAAAAAGCTGCCAATATACAATTTTCCAATCCCTTTCTTCACGACGGAATTCAAACTTGCAACTGGCTTTAATTTCCCGTAAGTCGCGTTCCACCCCTTTTTCCGCGTTAACATCCAGCTGCAGTGTCGCTGCCGCCTTCCGGGCATGCGTTATATCCATCTCTATATCCTGGAACAGAAATTGAAGCGAGACATACTCCTGAAAAAGTTGTGTCATCGCCAGAACAACATCTGCATAATTTTCAGGAATAATACCTGATGCCACGCCGAAAAGTGTGGCTGGATCGTCCGCTGCGACGTAGGTTTCCGAGAAGAGTGCTTCAATTGCCTCAATGTTTTCCATATCTACCGACTCAAGTAGGGCGGCAAAACTGTCAAAAAATTCCTGTATCTCCACCACCGGATCCTTCAGCGGTGTGAGCACAATATCCACAACTAACCGTTCTTGTTTCAGTACAACGGGCTGGCTATACGGCTTGTAATCTGGATCCGTAACGGTCAAGGTATGAACATCTTCGTAAAGAACACCTTGAAAAGTGTAATTGCCATCTACGCCAGTTTCATAAGATTGTCCGAGTAGCGTTACAGTTGATCCGGGAATACGGTTTCCGGTTCCGGCATCGACGACAGTTCCAGAAACTGTGCCGTATTCAAGCATTGCCGGTTTTTCAGATTTGGGTTCAGTGGTCTCTTCCGCTTCCCCACACGCGAAAATGCAAGCCATCAGTAGGAAAAGCGAGATATTTTTTTTCAGTGTCACAGTGTAGTCACCATCCTTATTTATATCTTTTATATCTACTTTAAGTCGCATTTGTGGAACAAAATCTTCGTATCTCGTTGTGAAACCCTAATCCGATTACCCACAATCAAACAAAGCACGTAGCTTGGAACGTAGTGGAAAGCGGGCTACGAATAGACACGTCAAATCCCTAAATCCGCTCAACGAACCGCAAGGAATAATTAAAATTCATTAAAAAACTTCTCAAGCGTTTGTAATTTCGGTGGTTTCGTGAGCAGAGAAACAATTATCAATGCGACAGACGAAACAGCGATCAAAATCGCAGCAGGCATAATCCCGATGCCCCCGACACTATACCCGGGTGTCTGCCAGTTTTGCAGAAAGAAATAGAACCATAACAGAATAACACTTATGATCGCGGCAAACACACCGTGCTTTGTGCTCCGCTGCCAGAACAACGCCGCAACTACAATAGGAAAGAGGCCTGCGAATCCAGTGAACGACCAAACAGCGAGTCTAAAAATGCTGGGTGTCGCGATGAGTGAAATGAGATAGGTAACGCAAAGCACACCGCTCACAAATAACCGTCCTACCCACACCCGTTGCCGCTCCGAAAAGGTCTCTCGACGATAATGTCCAACAATATCGTGCGTGAACATACTCCCGATAGCAAGCGATTGCGAATCTAACGATGACATAATCGCCGCGAAGACCCCCGCTCCTAAAAACCCAGCTAAAACGCCAGGAGCGTGTAGATGAATCATCTGAATCAGCACATTGTTCGCCTGTGCTCCCTGCAAACCTGGAACATCCACGTTTCCCAATATTCCCAGTAGCACACTCGGAATCCATACAACCGCAATACACAACGGATACAAAATAATCGCGTAACGGAACGTCCCGACATCCTTCGCCGTTAGGAAATGTGAAAAGATATGTGGAAACATGCCGACACAAAGGGGAATGCAAAGATACGTTAGTAGTTCCAACGGCTTGATATGCTCCGCCTGCATCAGTAAACCTATGTCCACTTTAGAGATAGCATTTGAAAACCCACCCATCCGATTCGTAATGACAAAAAAGGTGATGCCTCCAAGTGTCATGAAAACGAGCGTTTGGAATGTGTTCACCCAAGCAGTCCCTCGCATACCGCTATAAGTAACGTAACACAGAACGACAGCACAAATAAGTAAGCCGCCTACCCATTGTGGAATTTTGCCATCTGTGAGTGTCGCCAATGTCCCACCACCGCCCATCACACCGATCAGCAGATATGGGATAAGCAACAATACAAATACAACGAAAAGGAGCAGTCCCAAACCATCGGACTCCCACCGGTCACGGAAGTACTGTACCTGTGTCACATAGCCAAACTGTTTCCCAAGCCGCCATAGACGAGTCCCAATAAAGAGGAATACACACGGCACGACTATTGCCGAGGAAGAAGCCATCAGTGCAAAAACACCGATACCTCTGTGGTAGGCTTCACCCGACGCACCGAGGATTGAGAACGCCGTCATGTTTGTGCCGAAAAGCGTCATCAACAGGATAAACCAATTAATCGTCCGACTCGCAACAAAGTAATCTTCTCCGGTATTTCGGAAAAGTTTATGGCTTAGCGCACCGAGAACCAAGACCATCGCGAGGTATATAAAAATAACCGCAAGGCTCATCGTTCTCCCCAATCCCCCCGTGCTTTGACGAAAGCCGCCATCAGCACCATTGCTGCAAGACAGAACCCTATATGATAGAGCAAGCCTACCGGCACCCCCAAAACAAACTGAGGGGTTTCCCAGAGCCAAAAATCGTTGTGAAGTAGGAACAGTAACACGAGAAGCGCGTATAACACTCCTCTCACCGGACGTTTCATGATGCCCTCCGTTTTTAATGGCTATCAACTTTCAGTAGTTGGATATTGGAACGTTCTCCTGCCACACATCCTACTGATTGCTGATCGCTGATGACTGACGGCTATTATAGTAAAAAATGGCAACACTCGTAAGCGCGGCTATCGCATGAACCCATATAAATCGCAGATCCGTCGGCGCGAAAAAGAGAAGGAATGCCGCAACAAACAGAACACAGCGCGTCCAAAACGATAATCTGTTAAATATATAACCCGCGATAGCAGTTGCCAAGATAACTGTCCCGATGAGTGTCAGCGAGAAATTCACGAAAACCGTCCACACTCCGGGTGTCCCACCACTCTCACTGAGCCAGAGCAGTGCGGGTCTCAAAACAAAAGCGTAAGGCAGCGCAAAACCGACGAGCGCGAATCTGAACGCCGCGAACCCGGTCGCCATAATCCCGGAACCCGCGATAGCAGCCGCAGCATACGCCGCCAATGCAACGGGTGGGGTTACCATCGACATCATCCCGAAATAGAAAATGAAAAAGTGCGCCGCAAGTGGAACAACTCCCAAATCCAGAAGTACGGGACCTACCAAGATCGCCATGAGCAGATAACAGACCGATGAAGGCAACCCCATTCCCAGAATAATCGTTGAAATCATGAGAAAGAACAGTGCCAACATCAGGTTTGTAGACGCAAGTGGTAAGAGGACTGACGGTAACTTGCCACCGATGCCCGTCAGCGTCACCACACCTAAGATGATACCGACACATGTCGCAGCCGCAATCAATGACACACCGCTCTGCGCTGCCCGCTCACAAGGCGATATTAAGAAGTTTATCCCTTTCCGTAAATCCGAAACGCCAATACCGGTAGGAACAATCTCCGAATCGCGATGCCTCTCAGTGGCAGAGTCTTGTCCGCGGATTCGGCGGACCAAGAAGTCCAATAGGCTTATCGAGATGACTACCAATAGACTCCAACTCACCGCGCGGAATGCCGTAGCCCCCATCAGCAGGACCCCAATGAGTGTAACAAACGCAGCAAGAAAGATACCGCCTTGTAGCGTCAAAAACTTTCCATGCTTCTCACCCTGTTCGTTGGCATTCGTTTCTTCAGGGCTGTGAACGGAACCCTCCGGCGCATGCCTACGACTTCTCGCCGCGAAGTGTACTATACACAGCATTCCTGTGTAGTATAAAACTGCTGGTAGCAGTGCCGCCTTGATAATTTCCAGATACGTAACAGCAGGCTCTACGATCTCCAGCATCATGTACGCAGCGGCACCCATAATAGGCGGAACCAACGCGCCACCAGAACTCGCGGCGGCTTCAATTCCTCCTGCTATCGCTGGTTGAAACCCAGCGCGTCGCATCAAGGGGATTGTGAACGTTCCAGTCGTTGCTGTGTTCGCTACAGCCGAACCCGATAGCGATCCCATCATGCCGCTACTCAGGACAGCGACCTTTGCGGGTGCCCCCGTACTCGAACCGAACACGCGCCTTGCCAAATCCAAGACATAATTAGTCGCCCCTGTTCGCTCCAACAATGCCCCAAACAATACAAACAGAAAAACATAAGTGAACATCACCCGAAGCGCGATACCAAACGCGCCTTGACTGTGTAAAAACGTCTGACTGACGATCCGTTGAACGGAATACCCGCGATGCGGAAACAGCCAATCCGGCATAAACTGTCCAAAGCCGGCATAGATCAGAAATACGAGAGAGAGCAGCGGAAGCGTCACACCAATAGAACGGCGCGTTGCCTCTAATATTAAGATAAGTCCAATCCCACCGATGATGTAATCCAGTGGCACTTCTGCTCCCGCTCGGTCACCGAGGGACTTTCCGTCTAACCAGAACGTCTGAAAAATCGGTTCCGTCTGACCCAGAACGTAGCCAAAACAGATAATCACACTGACAATCAGCATGACATCCAAAAGCCGAAAGGCAAGGTGGTCCTCAAAACGTGGATGAATAGGGTATCTCAAAAATACCACTATTAAGCCCAGCATCGCGAAGAGTGCTAACTCTGATTGCGGTGTCAGCTGCGGATAGTTGACCTCGGCTAAGATAAAGAGGCACAACAGCACCGAAACTGCAAGAAAGATGTAATTTTTTGATTGTTGTTTCAATGCATTGAGCGAATTTGTCATCCGAGATGAAGCGTTTTAGCAGCCCCCGCAAGTGCACACTAAACCATAAGTAGTGATAGACCCCCCAGCTAAAGCATGGGGCTTCTGCAAAAGTTATGCAGAAGCATTTGTGGATTTGAGAAGCGGACTGGTCGCTTCAACGGAGATGCCAACAATCCTGTTGAACAGGACGATCGGTCTGACGACTCCTAAGCCAAAGGAAGCTACCCCTTCCTTGAGAATATTCATCGCAGCGTTCGGGTCTCGGTCGAGGTGTGTCTCACACCTCGGACATTGCCAATGACGGTCTGCTAACGTGAGGGTTTCATTTTTATAGCCACAAACACAGCAGCACTTACTTGTCGGAAACCAGCGATCAATCTTCAACACGGAACGGATACGTTTTTTGCTTTGGTGTTTCAGTTTCCGCAGGAACTCACCAAAACCAAGGTCAGAGACTTGTTTTCCCCACAAGCGTTTCATGCCCGCAATGTTCAGATCTTCAAAGAACAGAATATCGAACTTTTGGCACAACTCTATTGCAAGTTTCCAATGGTGGTCTGTTCTCTGGTTGGCCGTTTTCTTATGGATACGGGCGATATTCTTGCGTTCTCGCTCTCTGTTATGAGAACCTTTGACCTTTCGGGAATGAACCTTTTGTGCGGTTGCTAACTTATCAGCGTTGTGTTTGTAGAACATTGGAGAGGTGTATGGATGTCCGTCACTGCCAGTCAGGAAGTCTTTGATTCCAAAGTCAAACCCTTCAGCTTTACCTGTCTTGGGTTCGTATTTGACTTCCGAATAATCTTCAGTGAGCGTGATATACACGTCTCCGAGGGCGTCCCGTGTAACGTGAACTTGAATGACTTTGCCTTCTATGGGACGGTGTAGCGCGAAACGATACCAGCGTCCATTGAGACGAATGTGATACGTCGGATGGTTTCTTTCGTGTTTCTGTTCGTCTAATACTTTTTCGAGCGGGGCTTGTCTGCCATCAAACGTCATCCCTTTGTGTTTCTTGCAAGATTTGAACTGCGGATGACCTCTACCGAGGGTTTTCATTTCACGGAAACTTTGTGATAGACGTTTTAGCACATTCTGTAAAGCCCACGCATACGGGATATTCCAATGCTGATATTTCTCAAGTTTCTTGAGTTGCGTCAAATGAGCAGACATTTTGGAATACGAAAGCTCCTTACCATAGCGGCGGTAATATCGCATAGAGAGTGCCAAAAAGTGATTCCTCACAACGCCCCTGATATTCAACTCGTCGTGCAAGTGGCGCAACGTCTTATCTTTGAAAAGTTTGTGTTTTGTGTTTCGCATGGTATATCAAGTATCAAGGCGTTAACCCCTAACAAGCGGGTAGGAAACCGACACGGAACCTTGCGATTACGCTTGAACTGTCTGCCAACTTGATACATATATTAAACCACAATTAAGGCTAAATGTCAACTCTTTTTTTAGGCGTTTGGTCTTTTCCAAGAGGACGGTTTTTCATCCCCCGAATGAATTCGGGGGTTTTCAAACCGAGAACTTGATAAGGGAGAAGTCAAGGAAAAGTAAGTCGCTTCCGGTAACCTCCTGATATCCGAGCTTTTGACATAACCGACGAGCGACCTCCGTATCTGGATCAAGGATACTTCCGCGATAATCTTTCCCTTCAAAGTAGGTGTGCACCTCTTGCATCAGGCGGGTTGCAATACCTCGTCGGCGCATGTCCGGGGCAACAAAGACATCCGTTACCTCTCCGAATTCCTGGATTTTTTCTTCTATACAGAGGGTCGTGCGTTCACCCATTACATGTCCAACAAGTCTTTCACCAAGAAATGCCAAACGAATCCCTTCAGGTTCAAGGTCCTCATCATCGAACTTATGTCGAAACCAGTCTTCATTGGTATTAGGTCGAAACGCCAAGATCGCGTCATCATCGCCGAGTTGCCAATATCTGTAAATGATTGTATTGTGCATAAACTCTCCTGTTCGCAAAAGAGGAGATGAACCAGAGTCCCTTTGCATGAATCTACTACTGATCTTAGGTTTTTGGAGAGGTACCAACCTGCGTTGCCCTCATGTTGTCTTCCGCGTAGTGCCCTTAAGCATAGAGATACGAGAACGGCGCAAACCATGCCGAGACGAAATCGGAAAGATAATGTGAAACGCGAGTGACATCGCCATCTGTGCGCGTGCTGCTAACAAATCCGTCATGAGCGGAACCTCCGTCATATACCAACTGCACACCGGTAGGGTGGGCAGACACCCACCCTATCTATTAACAAATGTGAGTCTTCCTATAGGCGCTGGGCAGTTAGGGGACAGCCCGTACTGTGTTTAAGAATTCCACGATTCAAGTCCAAGGAGTTTTTCTCCTAAAGGTGTCAATTCGGCTGTCTTACCGTGGTAATGCTCTTTCTCTTTTGTTTCTCTTCCGAGTCCGGTTAAACGTTCGCGCCACCCGGTAATCCGAGGCTCAGGATTTCCGTTGGTTGGTGCTGGGGACATCGTAATGTACTGCGCCATTCGGGGACGCTCAGCGGAGTTCGGACTGCTGCCGTGCGGCAATGCGCTATGCCAGATCACCAGATCTCCGGCTTTCCCTGCGACTGGAACCGCCTCCGCTTGGTAGTCTCGGACGACTTCCCGCGGATTCGCGTCATCAGGTAAGTCGTTCAACCAGTTTTCCAATTTCCGATGGAAACCCGGTATACAGGTGAACGCGCCTTGATTCCCAGGGGTATCTGCCAAATACAAAACACCTTGTACCTTTAATCGGACTGGCATATCCTCCAACGACATATCCCAATGCAGATAAGGACCGGTGAACTCATAATCTGGGCGTTCAGGTGGATTCATACTTGCCCGATCAAAACTAACCCAGAGTTTCTCAGTACTCCAAATCTCTGAAAACGCCTGATGCACGCGAGGGTATTGGCGATTGTCCCATAACGCTTGGTGCTGATAAATTTCCACCATAATGCTCCGGCGCGGTGGATCGGGGTACCAACTGTCGGGACTTTCACGGTCCATTTCAAGAAAATCCCAAACCGCCTGTTCCGCGGCGCGGCAATTCTCAAGCGGAACTGCCTCCGGTACAACGACGTAACCGTTCTCTTCCCAAAATTCTAAGGCTTCTGCGTCAAAAACTGGCATGATTCTCTCCTAATGGCTATCGGCTACCAGCCATCAGTTACACATTGTGGCATTACAACGATGCCAACAGCACACGTGCGTCTGAATGCTGACAGCTGACTGTCTAAGAATTAATTGTAGTGTTAAGAATACCACAAAAGGTTGAGAGAATCAAACTTTTCGATTTATCACGTTCTCGGATTGAAAACCCCCGAATTCATTTTGAAAAATATTCTTGCAACGGATTGAGCCTTGTGCTAAAGTACGGATACTCCGACCTACAAAATTTAGCGAACACGGAGACGAAGGAGAAGCTACAATGCTTAAAGCAGGATTTATCGGTGCAGGGGGACGCAGTCAAGGTGCACACTATCCAAATGTGAATCGACTGGAAGATGATGTTGAGATGCTCGGAGCCTGTGAATTGGACGCGGAAAAACTCGCACAGGTCGCCCAGAAATATGAGTTTCCGCACACCTTCACAGATCACAGGAAGATGCTGGACACCTTAGACTTAGACGTCGTTTATTGTGTGATGAACGAGAAGTGGATTTTACAACCCGCTCTGGATTGCCTTAATGCCGGCAAGCATCTGTTCATTGAGAAACCACCCGGCGCGAACAGCGATGAAACGCAACAACTCCTTGAGGCGGCAGTCGCTAACGATGTCTACTGCATGGTAGGGTTTCAGCGAAGATTTGCTGCCGTTACGCGCGAAGCTATGCGACGCGTCGCAGAAAAGGGACCCGTTACATTAGCTATCACCACCTTTAACAAACAAATGCTCGGACAGAATCGAGAATTTACGACAACCCTTTGGAACGATGTCTGCCACGTCGTCGATTTACTCCGCTATATGGCAGGTGGTGAGCCAGTGGAAGTCACAGCGCATCGTGAAATATTTGGTGCGGAACAACGCAATTTCTACACCGCCTTCGTCCGTTTCGATAACAACGCCACGGGTGTGCTCCTTGGGAGCCGCGCATCGGGCGGGCGCGTGCTGCGCTCCGAATTGCACGGTGTCGGCATCGGCTGCTACATGAAAATCCCAGAAGAAATCGAAATTTACGAGGACAACAACAAAAGTGTTATGGGAGGTTGGGAAGTTGACGGTGTCGACGAGCGCGATACCCCCAACTATGAAGGTGTACTGACGATGCATCGCCACTTCGTCGATTGCGTTCGTAACCGGCAAATTCCGCTTACAGACCTCCGTGATGTTATACATTCTATTCATTTTATTGATCAGATAGAGGGTCCACTACCGGATTAACTATGCGTGTCCTTGGATAAACATCACAAATTGGAGACTTAACCTATGCTTGACGAACGACATATACAACACCAGATTACTGACGAACAACTTCGCGAGCTAAACGAAAACGGGTATCTTACCGTTGAAGACGCGCTCTCGCCAGATCTCGTCGAACGGCTTGAAACAAAGGTAGACAGCATCTACCAGAACCATCTTGACGCTGGTTACGATCCATATAGTAAGAGTCAACTCACTGAGCATAACAACTTCTTCTATCCGAATTTTCTCGGTACAGACCAGATATTCGTGAATATTTTGGATTGGTATAAAACGTTCCCGAAGGTCTGGGGAATCTTGGGATGGAATATCTACTCCTACCACAGCCATTTCATCATCACGCCGCCGCGTCCGGATGAGGTTCGGGGTAAATCTGCTCCACTCGGTTGGCATCAGGATAGTGGACGCGTCAACTTTGAGATTGAAAGTTCGCCGCGCCCCCGTCTTTCCATAAAGGTCGTCTACTGGTTATCTGACTGCTCCGAAATAGGGCGCGGAAATTTCTACGTTATACCGGGAAGCCACCTTTGGGATAAACTTGAGAAGCCAAAAGACGGTTCCATGCCGGATGGGGCAACACCTGTCTGCTGCAAGCCGGGCGACGCGGTCTTCTTCGACCGACGGCTATGGCATGCCCGTAGCGAAAACGATTCAGACATCACCCGAAAGGGACTCTTTTACGGATACGGATACCGATGGCTACGGAGTAAGGACAACATGACCATACCCGCAGAGATGTTTGAGCAGAACGACCCGATTCGACAGCAGTTACTTGGTGGTGGCACCAACGCAAATGGGCATTTTTCACCAAAAGATGCAGACGTGCCTTTGAAGGTATGGCTTGAAGAAAAAGGTATCATCTCTAACTGAAATGACAAGGTCCCCGAAGCCCAAACCAGTGGCACACTAAACGCAAATTCACTTGACACCCATAGAAAAATAACGTATAATTTCATTAACTAACGTATCTAATGGAGGCATAACGCGATGTTTCAAACGCGGCTGAATGCAAGCGTCTGGGCTGTTATCCTCATAACAGCAATTTTGATTCCAGCAGCTTCAGGGGAGGAAGCAGTGACAACGCCAAACACGCTAAAAGTGGGCATGGTCGCCCCCGATTTTACATTGAAAGATGAAGAAGGCACTGAGCGGAACCTCAGCGACTACTTAGGAAAAAAGAATATCGTCCTCGCTTTCTATCCAAAAGATTTTACAGGTGGGTGAACGGCTGAACTTTGCTCGCTCCGTGATAATTTGAGCGAGATAGAAGCAACTGAAAGTGTCCTTTTCGGCGTCAGCGTTGATAGTGTTGAATCGCATAAGCGGTTTAGAACAGAGCAAAAATTCGGATTTTCACTCTTAGCTGACACCGAATTTGAGGTCAGCAATCAGTACAGTGGTATCATTGAAAGCTTCAACGCCTCAAAACGGGCAACTTTCATCATTGATAAAGCGGGATACATCCGTGCCATTGATACAGATGTCAATGTCAAAACGCACGGTGAAGATGTCGCCGCACTGCTTAAGGAAGTCCTACCCAAAATAGAGGTCGGGCAACCTGCTCCAGATTTTATTGCAACCGATGGAACCGGTGAAACGCATCAATTAAGCGAATTGCATCAGGAAAAGAACGTCGTATTAGCATTTTACCCCCGCGATTTTGGGCGTGGCTGAACGACTCAAGTTTGCTCACTCCGTGATGAGTCGAGTAGTTTTGAGAAATACGATGCACAGGTTTTTGGGATTACGTCGAATGACGCGGATTCTCACCAAAAATTCTCGGAAGAAAATCAGTTGAACTTCCCACTTTTGGTAGATACTGGACGCAACCTCGCACTCCTCTTTGGAGCGACGAATGCCCCAGATGGAAGGATTCAACGGTTAGCTGTTATTATTGATAAAACAGGGAAGATTCTTGAGGTCGATAAAGAGGTCAACGCAAGCACACATGGTGGGGACTTAGTTGATTTCTTCAAATCTTTGGAAACGTCAGATTAATTTGATGGAGCGTAGCAACTTATCGACAATTCCGGCACGCATCGCGTGGGGTACCTCTGTCGTTTTTAGCCCATTTTTGGTCCCAATTGCAACTGCTGTTGGTGTTATCCAAAAACATGCGGCTCCCCAAAACGCACTCCGCTGGTTGGCAATTGTTGTCCTATTTGTTACTGTGCTACCGGTACTCTCAATTGCAGTGATGGCCCGGTACGCGAAAGTAAGCGATCTGCATTTGCATAACAGGGAAGAGCGACTCCTACCTTTATGCTGTACACTTGTCAGTATGGTTGTAGGTACTGTCCTGCTGCATCAACTTGGCGCGGCACGGGAAATCGTCTGGGCAGGCATTGCCTACATTGTAAATAGCCTTATTTTTTCCGCAATTACCCCGATGTGGAAAATAAGCTTTCACAGCAGTGTGGCTACTGGATGTGTTACTGTCCTCGTCATGCTCGTCAACCCACATTTCGGTTGGCTATTTCTGCTGACTCCGCTGATTGCTTGGGCGCGGGTTTACCGAAAACGACACACACTTCTCCAAACCGTCGTCGGTGCACTGCTCGCTGTTGGCAATACGGTATTCATTTTGTACATGGCAAAACTTGGGGGTCAAAGTTAGAAGACCAGAAGGTCCATTTCTACTGCAGAAGTGACTGGAAAGACACGCCTACTATACACCCAATAAACTTCAAAAATTTTAGTTCCACATTATCGTGGATGTTTTAGCGGTGGTAGGTTATCCCAATCACATTCAAGGCAGAAAATGCCTTCTCTGCCGAGTTGGCGTACACGACCGCCACACTCGGGGCATTTCATAAGACGGAGGGAGTTCGCCTCTTCGGTACTCGGTGGAAACATGAGCAATTGCTCTATCGGCAAAGCCTGCCCTCGTTCTCCCACGAGTTCCAATTGTACATTTTCAATTATATCGCGGGTATCCAGTTTAAACGGCGGCGGTGAATTCCGAGTGAGATTGATAAAATCGCTACGATAGACCCGAATTGTGTCATCTTCCCGTACCTGTCGTATAAAGAGCGTATATTTATCGGGTGCTACCAAATAAGCCGTGGTATCCAAAATGTATCTGCGGGGTTTGATTGTTATTTCATATCCTCCGTAGTGCAGGATAGAAGGACTGGTATCAGGTTGCATCTGGCAGATTTCAAAAAGCTCATGCGAACTGGACGCGGAGAGAATCAAGGCATACTGTCGACAAGGGTGTTGAGAGAGGCGTTCAAACGGCAGAAAAGCCTCCGGTTCCGCGCTATCCCGGAGGAACTCAATATAAGTCGTATAAGCGTTCTCAGTGGCTTCGTGCAAGATTAACTGGCTTAACCGCCGAGGTTGCGCTGTTCGCTCTACATCGGCACGGTCAATCTCCCGCGAGTAAAGTTCCATTTGCACGTTAACGTCAATAGACTGATTTTCAGCATTGATACGCTGTAAACGCTCCACCGGTTGGTCCGCGATTTTCAGAATAAAAGGTAACATAGCAACCTATATAGACTCCTTGAACGAAGGATGTAACAAGTTTAGCACAGATTTCGAGTTTTGTCCAATTTTTTAATGATTCGCAAGGCGATGATGCGGACACCACCGCCTGTCTGTTCGATGAGGGGTGCCTTCATCACGATTTTAAGCCTTACGCAGCGCAGATTTTAGTTTTATCTTTTTTCATCTCATGTTATACTAATAGGACTAACGCAATAATGTTTGACATAGACTTCCGAAAACACTAATATGGTGCTTGAGGAGGGACATAAGAGATGGTTAGACCGACACGTCTGGATTATTGTCAATATCTACTTAGCACACCGATCAACTATACCCTGACGCATTTTGCGGACCCCTCTGAGAGTTTTAGTCATGATCAGATAAACCGTTATCTATCAGGAGACCGTCTGACGCCTCGCCTGCTCTGGGAGCACATCAAGAACGACTTGGTAGCCGATGCTGATGGCTACCTTATCTTTGATGATACTGTCATTGATAAACGCTATGCCAAGTCGATAGCTCTCGCCAAGCGACACGATTCTGGCAATGCTGGGGGTATCATCAACGGTATTGCCATTGTGACGTGCATCTATGTCAATCCGAAATTAGACCGGTATTGGTTGATTGATTATCGTATTTACGATAAACAGGGCGATGGCAAATCGAAACTCGATCATGTCCGAGATATGCTCTCGGTCTTGGTATCTTCTCGTGAGGTCGTTTTTTCGACGGTGTTGATGGACGCTTGGTATGCCAGTAAGCCCCTTCTCCTTTACATTGAAAATCTTCAGAAGACGTATTATGTTCCATTGAAATGTAATCGCCTTGTTGATGATTCAAATGCCGAGAAGCCGTATCAACGCATTGATACGCTCCATTGGACGGACGCAGAACAACGCTCAGGCAAACTTGTAAAACTTCATAAGTTTCCGAGAGATCATAAGGTGAAGGTTTTCCGGGTAGTGTCCTCCGGGCGCACGGATTATGTCATAACCAATGACTTGAGTCAATGTGACGTTTCGGCGACACAACAGGTGTGTCGCTGGCGCTGGAAGGTTGAACAACTTCACCGGGAGGTTTCCAAACAGGTAACAGGTTTGGAAAACTGCCAATGTCGTCTTGCGCGTATTGTTCGGAATCACATTGCCTCTGCTTTTCTGGTTTGGGTGCATCTGATGCGCAAAGCTTATGAAACGGGTCAAACGCTTTATCAAATCAAACACGGATTGATTTCTGAATATCTCTGTCAACAACTAAAATCACCTATGATAAAATCGCTGATGCGTAAGTCCTAACTTAATACAAAAAGGAGATAGGATGATGTTAAAACAGATCACACAATCTATCGTGAAACAGATACTCATGGAGCGGGCAGAATCACCTTACCTTACCACAGAAAAATGGGCGGAATATGTAAGAGACTGCTGTGGCAAAAATGGGGAAAAACCGCCAGAAAAGGATTTGAGAACGATCGTCGCAAAAGCGTTGATCTCTTTACATCGTGAAGGGCTCGCACGCCAAAAGGTTTCGCTGGATCTTTCAACGAGTCAATGGAAAGTTTTTAGGGAACAATATACCTTACAGACATCTACATCCGTACCTATCAGAGACTCTCAGGAAAGACCCCGACTGGTTGTTTACATTACGAAGACCGGAGAAAAGTATCATACCGAAGATTGCGAGTTTTTGGAGGAATACGCTAACAGCATGATTCCGATTAATTTAGATGAAGTTCAGGAGAATTATGGTCCTTGTGGTGTGTGTAATCCGAATAGAAATCGGTCAAAATCTGATAGGTGAGGGGATTGGTATAACTCTCTTGCCTGTTATAAAGGAAGGTACAATGAACAATAACATACGAAATGAGTTTGCTTCTTACGGTTTAGAGATACTCAAGCGGTCCGTTTTACTGGTGTTATATGAAGATACAGATGTGGCATATGTAGGACTAACGCAATAATGTTTGACATAGTCTTCCAAAAACACTAATATGGTGTTTGAGGAGGGACATAAGAGATGCTTAGACCGACACGTCTGGATTATTGCCACTATCTACTTAGCACGCCTATCAACTATACACTGACGCATTTCGTAGAACATTCTGAAATTTTAGTCATGATCAGCTCAACCAGTATCTCACAGGAGACCGTCTGACGCCCCGTATGCTTTGGGAACACGTCAAAGATGACGTGGTGCTGGATCCCGATGGATACCTTATTTTTGATGATACCGTCATTGATAAACGCTATGCCAAGTCGATAGCTCTCGCCAAGCGACACGATTCTGGCAATGCTGGGGGTATCATCAACGGTATGCCATTGTGACGTGCGTCTATGTCAATCCGAAGTTAGACCGATATTGGTTGATTGATTATCGTATCTACGATAAAGATGGCGACGGTAAATCGAAGTTAGATCATGTCCGAGATATGCTCTCGGTCTGGGTATACTCGCGGGACATCGCTTTTTCAACAGTGTTGATGGATGCTTGGTATGCGAGCAAATCTCTGCTCCTTTACATTGAAAATCTTGATAAGACGTATTATGTTCCTTTGAAATGTAATCGTCTTGTTGATGATTCTGATGCCAAGAAACCCTATCAACGTATTGATGCTTTACAGTGGACAGACGCAGAAGAAAGATCAGGCAAACGTCTGAAACTTCATAGATTTCCAAGAGATCACAAAGTGAAAGTTTTCCGGGGGCGTCTTCTCAACGCACGGATTATGTTGTGACCAACGACTTGAGCCAATCCGATGTGTCCGTCGTGCGACAGGTGTGCGACGTGCGCTGGAAGATTGAACAATTTCACCGAGAATCGAAACAGTTGACAGGTTTGGAAAGTTGCCAGTGTCGTCTCCCGCGTATTGTTCGCAATCACATTGCTGCTGCGTTTTTGGTTTGGGGGCACCTGATGCGTAAAGCTTATCAAACAGGTCAAACCCTTTATCAAGTCAAACACGGATTGCTTTCTGAATACCTCTGTCAACAACTAAAATCACCTATGATAAAAATCGCTGATGCGTAAGTCCTAACTAATTCAATCAGAACCAGAAAGGATACAAGCTATGTCAGGACATTCTAAATGGTCAACAATCAAACATAAAAAAGCAGCAAACGATTCCAGACGCGGCAAACTCTTCTCAAAGTCGGTGAAAGAAATTACCGCAGCAGCGCGCGTTGGTGGCGGGGATGTGGACATGAATCCAAGGCTCCGCACCGCAATTGCAGCAGCAAAATCAAGCAACGTCCCTAACGATAACATTGAGAAAGCCGTCCTTCGAGGCACCGGTGAATTGGAGGGTGAAACCTACGAGGAAATCCTTTATGAAGGTTACGGACCCGGGGGTGTCGCAATCATGATAGAAGTCTTGACCGACAACCGCAATCGGGCGGTCGCAGACATTCGACACGCTTTCAGCAAACATGAAGGAAGAATCGGAGAGCGGGGATGTGTCGCATGGGGTTTCGACAAGTGTGGTTTGATTGTTGTTACACCAGACAGCATTGATGAAGAAGAACTGTTCCTGATCGCGGCTGAAGCCGGTGCTGAAGATGTAACCGCATCCGAAACAGGTATGGAAATTGTTACACCCTTCGACATGTTCGATAGCGTCTTAACTGCAGTTCAAGAAACATCCGCTGAAATTCAACTCGCTGAAATTAGTATGATCCCGCAAAACACCGTGAAACTTGATGGAAAAGAAGCGGAACGGATGCTTCGTCTTATGGATGCCCTCGACGAACTCGATGATGTACAAAAAGTCTACGCCAATTTCGATATCCCCGATAATCTCTTAGAAGCTGCAGCTTAACTGCCGCACATAACTCGCGACTCTCCAGTCCATTCGAGCAGGCACATCGAGCAAATTTCGGTGTGCGCCTTTGAATATGGGCTTGCAAGCTTCGCCCTACAACGCGAAAAACAAAAATTGATAATTCTTGGCATTGATCCGGGCATTGCGAATACTGGATACGGCGTGGTTGAAGCTCACGCCAATCGTTTCATTTCGCGAGGTTTCGGAAACATCAAAACCAGTCCCAAAACAGCACCAGAGATACGGTTGAAACAAATTTACAACGCTGTAACCGATTTGATTGCCAAATTCGCTATCGAGAGTATAGTGCTTGAGGATATTTTCTTTAGCAAAAATGTAAGCAGTGCGTTCGTTGTAGGTGAAGTTAAAGGTATCGTGAAACTTGCAGCAGCGAATGCGGACTGCTCTGTTACTGTGTATACACCGACCCAAATCAAACAGGCAGTTGTTGGTTACGGAAAAGCCACCAAATCTCAGATGCAAAAGATGACACAAGCCCTGCTTAAACTCAAAGAACTACCTCGCCCTGATCACGCAGCAGATGCCCTTGCGCTCGCGCTATGCCATGCCCGCTCCTACAAAGTCCTTCAACTCCGTGGAAAATATATGCAAAGGGAAAATTAAAATATGGCTGTCAGCCGTCAGTCGTCAGCAATCAGCAAAGAGGAAATGTTAGATCCCAAACCTGTAGCCTGCATTCTCACTGCGAAGCAGGCGCAGGCGGATTTGAGGAGCAGACGTAAAAGTTGAGATGCTGTTGTTCCTCCGCAAGGAAAAATTAAAATATGATTTCTTATATCAAAGGGGTTCTCGTAGATAAAGAAACAACACAGGTTACTGTAGATGTCAACGGCATTGGGTATGCTATCAACGTGCCATCAAGAACTGTAACGGACTTACCACCTACAGGTGATACTGTTACTCTTTATACATACTATAATCAAAACCGCGAAAACAAAATTACGCTCTACGGGTTCACTTCAAAGGATGCACTCAAAGTTTTTGAATTGGCGCTGACCGTCTCCGGTGTAGGACCAGCACTCGCGCAAAACATCGTTGCGAGACTATCACCTTCACAATTCCAGAGCGCTGTCCATCGCGGAGATGCAACAACCCTCATGCGGGTTCCACGCTTAAGCAAAGACATCGCCCAAGTCATCATTACCAAACTCAAAAAGAACATCATGAAATTGAAACTCGAAGGTGATGTCGATCTCGGAAAACCCACTGGAACCCCAGATGCAGAGGCAATTAAAATCCTCGTCAACCTCGGGGCATCGGAACTTGAAGCAGAACAAGCTGTCGACAAGGCGCAACAAGTTCTGGGTGAATCTGCACAACGAGAGAACCTTATCGCGCAAGCACTCCGATATATCCGAAATTAGTTTTTTAATGGCTGTCAGTTTCCATCGGAGACCGTCGGAAACCGTCAGTAGACTTTGTAACAGGGACGGTTATTTTACGATCTTCAGGTCCTCTTTGTTGAAAACCGATTGTTACTTATATTGAAACTCCCGTGTTAGGACCCAAAAATGGATAATCACGAAAAACCAGATTTCGACCGGATGCAAGATTTGGCAGAAGAAGACGACGGAATTGGATATAGCCTCCGTCCGGAAACGCTGAGCGAATTCATTGGACAGGAAAAAGCGAAAGAACAACTCCGTATCCATATTGAAGCCGCCAAAAAGCGCGGGGATGCGCTTGAACATGTGCTGCTTGTTGGTCCACCGGGGCTTGGGAAGACCACGCTTGCAAGGATTATCGCCAATGAAATTCAGAGCAACTATAAACAGGCGATCGGTCCCGTCATGGAGAAACTCGACCTCGCCTCAACCTTGATGAATCTTGAACAGGGCGATATTCTGTTTATTGATGAAATTCACCGTATGAAAGGGTATGTTCAAGAATTGCTCTACCCAGCGATGGAGGATTATCAACTGGACATAGCCATTGGTCAAGGTCCGGCATCGGACATCGTACAAATGCCTCTTAAACAATTCACACTCGTTGGTGCGACAACACGTGAAGGTTTACTTTCCGGTCCTTTTCGCGACAGGTTCGGCATCCGTATCCATCTCGACTACTACGAAGCAAAAGACATCCAACAGGCTATTCGCATTAACAGTGCAAAACTCAACATTAATATCGACGAAGATGCAGAATACACATTAGCTTGCCGCTCGCGTGGCACGATGCGAATCGCAAACAAATTGCTCGCTAACGTTAGGGACTATGCCCAAGTTGAAGCAGACGGCTCTCTCTCGCTTGAGGTTGTGGAAGATGCGCTCAAATTCTTTGACATTGATGAACGCGGATTAAACAAACAAGACTACGCCTATTTTCAGACGCTCATTGAAAAATTCAATGGACGTGCGGGCGTCAAGGCACTCGCTGTCGCCCTGAGTGAGGATGAACGCACTATTGCCGAGGTTTACGAACCTTACTACATTAAAGAGGGATTTTTGATGCTAACACCCGGCGGACGCATCGCGACCGATGCCGCCCATGAGTACTTCAACTATTCTGTAGGGTCCCAAACATCGCTGTTCTACTAATGGCAGTCAGCTTTCAACTGCCAGCCTTCAGTAAAGAGGTACCTGTCGAAGTTAGTACCTGTTTGTTGCTGACTACTGATGGCTTTTTCAACGGAGTGGAACGATGCTCAGGAACCCATAGTTAGAAATATGAAACTCACAGATTTCGACTACCATCTACCGCCTGACCGGATCGCGCAAAGCCCACTTCAACGGCGTGATGCGTCTCGACTCTTGGTAGTCGATCGCGACACTTGTGCTATCCACCATACTCAGTTTTCAGAGATTGGGAAATACCTACCCGACGATGCGTTGTTAGTTCTGAACGACACGAAGGTAATTCCGGCACGGTTAATCGGTAGCAAAAGCGGCACTGGCGGAAAGATAGAACTCCTTCTCATCCGTGAAAAAGAGCCTGACACATGGGAAGTGCTTGCCAAGCCGCGGCGGAACCTCCAAATCGGCACACAGGTTGCCTTCGGCAACAGTGCCCTAACAGCAGAGGTCCTCGCGAAACCGGACGACGGACACTGCATTGTCCGTTTCAACTATAACGGCGAGTTTTCAGCCATTCTTGCAGATGTGGGTATGATGCCTTTACCGCCTTATATTCGCCGTCCACCGAATGCCGAAGATAAGGTTCGCTATCAGTCAGTCTACGCCGCCGCCGAAGGCGCAATTGCTGCCCCTACGGCAGGTCTACACTTTACACAAGAATTGTTGGAGGAATTTAAAAAAAGCGGGATAGAAACAGCAATGCTAACACTGCATGTTGGACCCGGAACGTTCCAACCGGTGAAAGTGGACAATATTATGGCGCATAAGATGCATGCCGAATACATCCATCTCGCCGAAACAGAAGCGATCCGGATCCGCAGAGCGCGGGAGGCGGGAAGGAAAATCGTTGCTATCGGTACCACAGTCGTGCGCGCCTTGGAAACTGCAGGTGTGACAGGCACTGTTCACCCATATAGCGGCTATAGTGAACTTTTTATCTATCCCGGGCACCGATTTAATGCAGTAGATGCGTTGGTCACGAACTTCCATCTACCCAAATCAACTTTACTTATGCTCGTGAGTGCCTTCGCTGAAAGGGAACTGATTCAGCAGGCTTACCAAGAGGCACTCCAACATAGCTATCGTTTTTACAGTTATGGCGATGCCATGCTAATTCTTTGATTTTTTAACAGCAAGTTTTGACTTGCAAACTACGTAAAAGGGAAGGAAAGACTTCATGGACCAGATAACAGGTTTGCTTGTTCCGTTCATCGCGATGGGTGCTATTATGTATTTTTTGCTATGGAGACCCGAACAAACCAAACGCAAAAAACATCAGAATATGCTGGAGAATCTGGCCAAAGGCGATGAAATCGTAACGAATGGCGGGTTACACGGCAAAATTCTTGGACTTAGCAATGATAAGAATATTATCCTCATCAGCGTTGGAGAAATGAATAGCCAAGAGGTAAAGGTTCAAATCTCGCGGAGTGCCGTCGCCTTTCTCAAAAAGGGTGGCGAACTCATCGAAGGTGAATAGTGTTACATCCACCTTCATCTTGTAGGCGCGGTTTGAAACCGCGTCTGCCGAAACACGACCTTTATCCACAATTTCAGATATGACAAAACAGTAGGTGGTTCATACCCATGCCCCCGAAAAATGAGCCAGCGGGGACACCAGTCGTCTCGCTCGCTACACGTCCTCCCTGTTTTTTCTCGCGTAATAAGGTGTATAGATGATGTGTCATAACTTTCAATGTTATTTACCATGTGGATCGTTGGTCTCCCACCAACAACAGAAATATGAATAAAAAGTTTTCTTAGAAATTCTGTTTCATATCCCATAAGAGAATGGTGCCATCATGACTTGCGCTGATGAGCGTCGATCCATCGGGTGTAAAGGCGAGATAGAAAACTGGGAGTTTGTGTCCATGAAGTCTATGCTTATGGTCTCCTGTGCGAGCGTCCCACAAATGCCCACTGCTCGCCAAGGTTTTGCCATCAGCGGAAAACGCAAGCGAATCCCCGATACGTCTTTCATCTGCATTGCGAAGACTAAACATCTGTTTCCCAGTGTCCGTGTGATACAACCGAATCTCGTCCCAACTGCTTGCAGCTACGATTTTTCCATCCGGAGCGTATGCCAGCGATAGAATTTCTTCGGAATGCTCCCAAAGGATTTTCTTGACCCCCCCGGGGCGCGTATCCCACAACCAGACACTTTTATCCCAACTAATACTCGCAAGTCTCTCACCATCGGGTGAAAACGCCAATTTCCTGATCGTTGAGGCATGTCCCGAAAGCGATCGCAGCATTTTGGCGGTTGGGACATCCCACAATTCAATGGTTTGCTCAACGCCAACGGCGAGGATCTGACCGTCGCGTGAATAGGCAAGTGCACTCGGGAGTGAGTCCCATTTCAGTGTCTGCGTACGTTCCCCGGTCTCCACATTTATCCAGCAAAGCTCTTGCCCAAACGCCGTTGTGAGTGTGCTGCCATCAGGGGCATAGACAACATCATATCCAATGCCTTGAGGATAGGTATGCTTGTGGTCTCCATTTGCGACGTTGTAGAGTCGCAGACGATTAAAACTTCCTGTTGCGAGTGTTTTACCGTCTGGCGAGAGTGCCACGCCACCGCGCGGAAAATGTCCAGCAATCGTCCGTCGGTGTGTTTTCGTAGCTATGTCATAGAGGAAAATCTCACCCTCGTAGCTTGCAACTGCTAAGGTTTTACCATCAGGCGAAACTTTCAGAGCGTTGATCATCCCTATTTTCACAGGAAGTTTCTGTTTCAATGCCCCCGTCTCCGCATCGAGGATGTCAATAGCGTCATATACCTCAACGGCGATGGACTTGCCATCGGGGAAGTAAGACAGCGCATAACGCACCGGGACAGAGATATGTCTTTTCAGGGTCCCCGTCTGAACATCCCATAACCGAACGCCGTCGATGCCTGTGCTTGCCAGCGTTCGACTGTCGGGTGAAAACGCGATGTCCCACACCGTCTCTTTATACCCAGAAAATGTGTGTATGGGGTCTCCGGTATCCACACGCCACAATCGAACGGTCAGGTCTTGACTCGCAGATGCTAAGGTCTTACCATCGGGCGAATACGCAATGCGAGTGAGTCTTCCGCTATGCCCTGAAAGCATTTTTTTCATCTCACCCGTCTGAGGGTTCAAGAAAAGAATATCCTTCCAATTCGCAATCGCCAAGGTTTCACCATCGGGCGAATACGCAATGGATTGCCCGCCAGTGCGAATCGTTTGTGTGTATGTTTGCGTCTGTGTGTCATAGAGCGAAATCTCAGCACCCGCAGACGCGAGAATTTTGTTGTCCGGTGAATATGCAACCGTCTCAGCACCACCTCTATCTTTTCCAAAAAGCGCGAGCGGCGCAGCGTCGCTGACATTATAGACCCAAACACCGATACCAGAGCCGACAGCGAGTTGCTCAGAATCCGGTGAAAACGCGATGGCATTGATCCTGCCTTTGCCAATACGTGCTTTGGCTCCTGCGGGTATATTCCATTGCTTGGGGGCGAGCACGGGGTCTTCGGGTCTATCTTTGTCGATGCGAGGTTTCGCACGCTCCGTAGGTAGAGGCGGCTGCGGGGTGCGCCGGGCACAACTCCCTAAGAACACGAAGAGAATAAGAAAAAAGAGTGTGAATATCGAGAGAACACTTGTCTTCATACCGCAAAAATTCTCCAATGAGTATCAAGCCGAACAGGAGCTCTGTCTCTGCTTTTCCCAAGCAAGCGGGATAGATAGGATACCTGCCAGGAAGCAGGCTTGCTTTCCTATCCAATAGATAAGGCTATCATACCACTTGACGAAAAGAGAAAGCAACGCTTTTTTCGAGATGATTTTCAAAAAATATTAACCTTGTTAGGACTTATGCATTTCCTCTTAAAGTCCCTGATAAGGGGCCATGTCTCGCAGAAGATGCCAGCGAATCCAACGCAACCCACTCAGTAATGAGTGCTGGGAAGCTAATGAACATCAGCATCCCAGTTATCATAAGGTCATATGATACTATTTCAGAATCAGCATCTTCCGCGTTGCTGTGAAATCGCCTGCTGAGAGTGTATAAAAATAGACACCACTTGCCACTTTCTCGCCCTGCGCGTTTCTGCCATCCCAATACGCCGCGCGGCTTTTGCGATGATACATGCCCGCAGACTGATGTCCCAATACCAATGTCCGCACCAAGCCACCCTTCACAGAATAGATACGCAGTGTCACTTCCGCAGACTCCGATAATTGATACGGTATCCACGTCTCCGGGTTGAACGGGTTCGGATAATTCGCCAACAGAGCCGTCTCTTCCGGCGGTAACGCTGCCAAGAGGCGTTCGAGCCAATCAATCCCCCGTCGCAACCGAGCATCCGTGTGCGGCACGCGATATGCTGCTGTCAGCCACTGCTCTACTCTGGCGCGGGACGGCAGCTCCGCCGAAGCGGCATGATAGGCGGAAGGCGCAGCCGCAGCATCCCCTAACGCACCCGCCACCAATACCAAATCCTGAATATTAACGACACCGTCCCGATTGACATCCGCCACATTCTCACCTGCTTCTTCCAAACGCGAGGAGACCAGCACCAAATCCTGAATGTTCACCACACCATCACCATTGACATCCGCACTCGGCCCGGTGTCCTGAGAAGATTTTGTGAGTGAGTCGAACTCTACCTCAATCCCTCTTGCCTGCATGGCAGGAATATGTGTGTTGATGGAAGCATCGCTTAGTGGGTTCTGTCGAAGGTACAATCCCGTGCTGTTTCCTCGTCTCCCTGTCAGATTTAACCTTGCCAGTGGGGACACATCCGAAATATTATTATCAGTAAGTCCCAAATACGTGAGTTGTTTGAGTTCAGCGAGTGCGGACACATCCGAAATATTATTACCAGTAAGTTCCAAATGCGTGAGTTGTTTGAGTTCAGCGAGTGCGGATATATCCGAAACGTTACTCTGCCAAAGATACAACCCAGTTAGGTATTTGAGTTCAGCCAGTGCGGATATGTCCGTTATATTATTATACGAAATCTCCAACCAAGTCAATCGTTTGAGTTCAGCAAGCGCGGATAGGTCTGTGATATCATTATACGAAAGACTCAACCTACCCTCGAGCTGTTTGAGTTCAGCAAGCGGAGATATGTCCGTGATGTTATTATCCGAAAGACACAACCCAGGCAGTTGTTTGAGTTCAGCAAGCGGAGATATGTCCGTGATGTTATTAAACACAAGATCCAACCAAGTCAATCGTTTGAGTTCGGCGAGTGCGGATATATCCGAAATGCTATTAAGCGCAAGATCCAACCAAGTCAATCGTTTGAGTTCAGCAAGCGAAGATATGTCCGTGATGTTATTCCCCCGAAGATCCAAATTAGTCAGTTGTGTGAGTCCAGCAAGCGCGGATATATCCGTGATGTTATTCCCATCAAGCCACAACTCATTGAGTTGTTTGAAACCCGATAAGAATGACACATCAGAGATGTCCGCTGAGTAGAGGCGCAGTCGTGTCAACTGGGTGAGTCCCGCAATCGGTGAAAAATCTGAAATCGCATTGCCACCAAGATCCAGTTCTCTGAGATTGCGCGCGTGTTCAAGACCGGTGAGATTTTTTATCCCGCGATCATACTCATAAAGGCCTGTTAGATTCAGCAGTGTGTGCGTTGTAATGGAGTCACCAATCTTTCGCCGTATTGCCGCTGCCAAATTGAGGTCCGGTATCGAGACAACTTCGGGAGGGGGCAGCAGGGAGGTAACATCGACTGGAAAATTTTTCCATGAGTTTGGGAAGTTTCCGTTCACATCCATAACATGCAGGCTTACAGTCTTGTTTCCCGGTCCTAAAGCGGTGGTGACAAAATTAACAGTGTCGTTTGGCTTCCCGTTTAAGTGTTTATAGGCAATCAATTCCCGCGAACCTGTTGCATATCCACTTAGCGTCTCCTTAAGCAGCTGCACCTGGTGAAGTCCATCGGGATCGGTTACCTTGAAGCGAAGACGGATAGCGTTGGGTGGGGATGCGAGACTTGGTGGGAGCATCTCAATTATAGTTTTTGCGTTGACGGTGGCTCGGTGGGTGTTGAAGTAGCGGTGGACATCCAACCACTCCGCAGCACATTGCGATAATTCTCTGGGGGCAACGCCGTAAGACATCATGTAAGCATGACTACGGAAATCGTGCTTCAAGCCAAAAGCGTGTCCAAGTTCATGGGCAATCGCGCCAAAACCAAGACAGAAGATGTTTACCTGTCCGCTATGGCTTCCTCCGCTCCCATAACCGCACCCTGTACCTGGAAAATAACGACCACCGAATACAACGACACGGATATGTTTTGAACCCCGAAACTTCTCTCCAATTTCTAAGAATGGGTTGTTATCGTAAGTAGCGTAACCCGCATCCTCGAATTTCCCGACAATATGATACACAACGGCATTCCCGTGTGCATCGGTTTCAAACTGGAAGGTTTTCCTACCGAACCCGTGTGCTTCCATCTGATCGGCATAAAATTGTTGGACATCCTTTATCAACTGATCCATCTTTACGTTTATGTTTGGAGGCGGTTGACGGTCGCGTGGACGGAAATAGATGAGTCGGACCTTATACGCCGACTGCGTCAAGTCCTTATCGAAACGGACATCCACGCCTTCTCCCTGTAGCCGTGGGATATGTGTGCTGATGGCGGTGTCGCTCAGGGGGTTGCCTTGCAGATAGAGCATCCGTAGACTTGTTGATGCTCTTAACTGTGCCAAGTCTACCAAGGGCGACACAGTTGATATCCAATTGTCCCTGAGTGCCAAGGTTGTCAATTGGGTCAAACCTACCAACGGCGACACATCCGAGATCCTGTTGTTGTTAAGCGACAAGATTGTGAGATTCGAGGCGTGTTGCAGCCCGGTGAGGTCGTGAATGCCTGCATCGTTCGCGATCAGTGCCCTCAACTTCAGCATATCCGCAGCAGTCAGCGTTGCATCGGGCGGTTTCCGAAGAGTTTCCGTTATCCTTGCACGGAGGGTGGCATCAGGGACAGGCACGGGGGTGCTGCGCGGGAGAGCCGTCGCTGTAAACTGAACGGGTTTCAAAATATGTGCGGCGGTCACACGGACAATCGTCGTGCCGAGGGTTGGTCCCATTCGTAACTGTGTTGCCGCCTGACCCGTGGCATCCGTTGTTACAGTTGTCGCACTCAGTCTGCCGCCACCACCTGTGCCACCACCTATGATAGTAAACCGCACCGGCACGCCTGCAAATGCCCGATTCTGCTCATCCCGGACTTCCACAACAAATGGGAACGGCACCGCCGAATTGATTCTGCCTTGTTGCGCGATCCCTGATACTTTCACGAGCGTCGTCGGGACGCGAGTGTCAAACGCTACCGCAATCCCTCTCGCTTGCATAGCGGGAATATGGGTGTTGATGGAAACGTAACTCAGCGGATTCTGCTCAATATACAGTCCAGTACTGTCCCACTCCGTTCCTGTCAGATTTAGCCCCACGATAGGGGACACATCCGAGATGTTATTAGACGCAAGTCTCAACCAAGTGAGTTTTTTGAGTCTTGCGAGGGGAGACACATCCGAGATGTTATTAAGCGGCAGATCCAACCAAGTCAGTTGTTTAAGTTCAGCAAGGGGAGATATGTCCGTGATGTTATTACTGAAAAGTCCCAACTTGGTAAGTTGTTTGAGTTCGGCAAGTGCGGATATATCTGAAATGCTATTACTCCCAATATCCAACGAAGTCAGTTGTTTGAGTTCGGCGAGGGCAGATATATCTGAAATGTTATTACTCCCAATATCCAATCCCTTGAGTTGTTTGAGGACAGTAAGGGGGGATATATCTGAGATGTTATTACCCTCAAGTCTCAACCCCTTGAGTTGTTTGAGTTCGGCGAGGGCAGATATATCTGAAATGTTATTATGCCCAATATCCAACGAAGTCAGTTGTTTGAGCGCAGCAAGCGCGGATAGATCCGAAATATTATTCCATCCAATATCCAACGAAGTCAGTTGTTTGAGCGCAGCGAGAGGAGATATGTCCGAAATGTTATTGCTCCTAAGAATCAACGAAGTTAGTTGTGTGAGTCCAGCAAGCGCGGATATATCCAGCGCGGATATATCCGATATTTCATTTCTGTTAAGCCACAATACCTTGAGGTTGCGTGCGTGTTGGAGCCCGGTGAGATTTTTTATCCCGCGACCAGAGGCTTCAAGCTGCGTGAGATTCAGCAGTGTGTGCGTCGTGATAGAATTGCCGATCTCTTGTCGGATTGCCGCTGCTAAATTCGCATCGGGTATGGACACAACTTTGGGTTGCCCCTGTTGCGCTTGTGAAAAGTTTGCGATTAACAGACCGAATAGAACCGCAATGCTAACAAATAGACATTTGACGTGCATGTAAGGGTCTCCATAGCACTATTCAGCGTAGAACTCACGCAGACATGGGATAAATCACAGGACTACAAACAGATATACCTTAGAAATCCGGCTGCACCCACAACTGATAGCCAACTCCTTCGGAAGTCAATGCCATAATGCTATCCTGTTCTCGAACCGCTAACACATCGTTGTGATACAATCGCACGCGTACCGCCTCTACGGTGCGCGTGACATCGAAAATAGCAACGCCATCCGCATCTCGGAACCTGTGCAGACAGATTGCTTCTTCTTCCGCACGTATTATCTGCGTATCCCTTGCGCCTACCTCTGAATCACTCGATAAGGTACTTTCCCATATTCTGAGATGCGTCTCACCTTCATCGACTGTCTCCCCTGCCTCTAAAATAATTGCAGCGGATTCGGCGTAGGATGGTACTTTGCAAACTGCAACCTCAATTCCGGTTTCGCCTGCGAGCACCTCATAAGTCGTGTGATGCGGAATATGCGCTATACACGCCTCGCCGTGAAAAACGTCAGGACGCTCGCCCAAAACTCCGTTCGCTTTGTTGCCGTTATGTCCCACCAGCAAGGTAGAATATCCACTTAACGCAATCAACGCGACTTCGGTATCATCAGAATGATCAAAAAAGGTTGCTTCAGGGGTGAGATTAAGAATTCCGAAGTGGAGTTTGGTGATGCCCATTTCGCCGGGCGTTACAACTTCAGTGTAACCCTCGGTAGGAGTGTAATTTTTAGGCACCAACATTCTTTTAATTTACCTTGCAATTAAACAGCGGACAATTGACAATTAACATGCATTCTCAAATCCTGCTTCGCAGTGAGAACATTCCATTACGGACTATATGTTTTGGATATTTTAATTTTCCCGGAATTGAAAATTGGATAGGTGTTCAACGAGACTCGCTAACGGAAGCCCAACAGCACTAAAATAACATCCCTCGATACGTCGAACGAAAACCGCGCCCCGTCCTTGAATCCCATAAGCACCCGCCTTATCTGATGCTTCCCCGCTCGAAACATAGGCATCTATCTCGGTACTATGCAACTCCCGGAAGTAAACCTGCGTTGTTTCTGCCCAAACAATTTCACGTTCTGTCCGCACGTCCACCAAGGCTACGCCCGTAACAATCTCGTGGCATGTGCCACTCAGGTGTGTCAACATCTCGAATGCGTCTGCATCGTCAGCCGGTTTACCAAGTAATTTCCCATCCAACGATACCAAAGTATCCGCACCGATAATTATAGCCTCATCAAAGTGCTGGGCAACATCAACTGCCTTAAGCAAGGCGAGTTCTTGTGTCACCTGACTGGCGGTATCGGGGTGTTTTTGCTTCGGTGTTTCCCCAGAAACCCCTCCTACATGCATATTGAGCGGCGGTTCCACAATATCACTTGGACGTACCTCAAACGTTAGACCAATCTGTGATAACAGAGCGGCACGATGAGGGGATGCAGAGGCCAGTATCAGACGCGGGATTTTTAAAGCGGATTCGCGCGTTTGCATGCTATTTCAGGCAGTATAATCGTGTACCTTGTTTTGTGCGGATTTGCAACAAATCCACCTGGACCAGCTCTTGCAACGCGCTCCGAAGACCCCGTTTAGAAAACCCAATATTCTTAAGACGCTGGTCGGATTCTGGTACGCGAAACCACCCCGGTTCTTCACCAGAACAATATTCTTTTTTAATAACCCCTAATACGCTATACAAACGCAAAGTCTTGGGAGGTAACCCAACAAGGGGATTAATTTTAGCAAAGGATTGAAGTGATCCATTCCGCATTGCTTCAGTCCATAAAGAAACAGAATTACTCATGTTTTGAGTAACGTTCTTATGTACAGAACGGTTACAAAAAAATAAACTTATGACATTTTTCCTTAAATATACGAGTATTGTAGTCTATTATGACGCAGCAAGTTTGTTAAGTTGAATTTGACAAATTCAGGACATCGTGATAAACTCTATCAAATTTCATACAGGACAGTGCAATATTGCTTCCTAAAAATGAAAATCGTCTTTCAGGACGTTCCTTCCTGCTCGGCACCTGTTTCGTTATTGCTATATGTTGCATCGTCTCTTACGCCGAATTAGTAATTACCTACATCCAAATCGGGTTTTTACAACTGCCACCTGCAGTTATTGGGTTATTCTTCTTTCTGGTATTAGGGAATCGGTTGCTTGAAAGACTGAACGACCGATTTGGGCTGTCGCCTCGCGAATTGATGTGTATTTATTGCATGATGCTCGTTGCATCGATGATTTCATCGCGCGGTGTCATGGAAAAACTCATCCCCGCCCTCATTGCAGTCAACTATTTCACCAACGAAACCAACAGTTGGGATACTCTCTTTTTTCCGCATATTAAGCCGTGGCTAATCCCCTTTTCACCCGAACAAAAAGGACAAGCCACTATTGCCATCAGTTTCTATGAAGGTATACAAACAGGGGACAGCATCCCTTGGCGCGCATGGGTAGAGCCGCTATGCGTCTGGGGTGTGCTCGTTTTTTTGGTTTTCACTGCGTTTCTCTGCTTAGCAGCAATTCTACGTAAACAGTGGATTGAAAACGAGAAACTTACATTTCCGTTAGTCTCACTACCACTTGAGTTTGTACACGAGGGACGCGGCTTTCTTCGGAACCGCCTGATGTGGTTAGGGTTTGCCCTGCCCGCCCTCATCTTCACGTTGAACGGATTTCATGAAATTTGGCCCCAAATTCCGAATTTCCCGCTAAGGTATCTGCTTAACCCATACTTCACAGAACGCCCCTTCAACGCTATCGCTTACACACCGATTTTTCTCTCCTTCGCGGCGGTCGGGTTCTTCTATCTACTACCCACCCAACTCCTTTTCAGCCTATGGTTCTTTTTTTTATTCACACGTTTTCAAGATATTGTCGCTGCGATATTTGGTTGGCGGGTAAGCACCATGCCACTCTACCCAACCCGACTCTATATCGGTTACCAAGTTGCTGGAGCTTATATTGTACTGGTAATTTCGTTTATCTATATGGGGTTCCCACACTTCCGACGTGTATTTCGCCGCGCCTTTACCGCAACTAAAGGGGCGGACGCAGAGGAACTTTTGTCGGACCGCACGGCAGTCTGGGTACTCATCATCAGTTTAATTCTCGCAATAGTGTGGTGCTATACAGCAGGACTGAATTTAGGGTTCGCGGCGTTCGAGATATTGGTTTATGTATGCATCATCGCTGTGGTGATGGCACGTAGCACGGCAGAAGGTGGGCTGCTCATGACAGAAACATCGTTCCGACCACTGGATCTCTACCAACTCATTGCAAACAAAGCCGCATTGGGCACGCAGAGTCTCACCGTGTTGTCATTACTTGATGCAATCTTCACTCGCGACCAGCGTGGATTGATCCTCACAGGTTTCTTAGACGGCTTAAAAATTAGGGATCGGGTCGGAATGTCTTATCATTCGTTGGTAGGGGTATTCGTGTTAGGCAGTACGCTCGCATTTCTGTGTGCAGCTGTCATCCACCTATGGCTTCCCTATACCCATGGTGCCAATTACATGTATAGCTACACCTATCGCGGCAATCCACTCTGGGCATTTCAGGACAATGTTGCGGCGATGGAAGGATTAGGTGCAGACCTCCGCACAACAGGCGGACTCTTTTTCGGTATCGGCGCGTTAGTGACAACAGGGTTAGTTATCTTGAGGATGTTATATTGGTGGTGCCCCCTCCACCCCCTTGGGTATGCGTTATCGGCTTCGTGGACACTGATTGTGTTCTGGTTTCCCGTCTTCATCGCGTGGGGCATTAAAACGCCGCTTCTACGTTATAGCGGTATTCGACAATATCAACGGCTCCGTCCGTTCTTCTTAGGCATGGTCTTCGGGGAATTCAGTATGGCGGTTATATGGACGCTCATCAGTTGGAGCGCGAACACCCCCGCACCTTTCTTTCCGTGGCCCTGAGCGTTTTTTAAAAACTCACGCAGCAGTCCGATTCCGCGCGATGACCTCCCATGTCCCACGACAATACCCATCGGCATCCACGACATAATAGAAAGGATGGAGTGCCACACACGGACAGATATGTGTCGGACAGACGTAAATTTCTTGTCCGATGTGCATCGGTGAACTGTCAGGAACGTTAATTGCCCAATGCTCTTCGTGCTGTTTGTCCACTTCAGCACCGTCAATATCCAAAACGATCCCTCGCACACCATCAGGATCCGCGGCGATGGCTTTATGCCCTAAATCAAGGGTAATCCGCTGCGGCGTAGGAATACTAATCACACGACTCAGGAGCAGTGCGGCAGGCGTAAAACCGAGATCAGGAAAGTGAGTGCTGTAACCGTAATCATGAAATACGAAAGTGCCGGGGGATGCCTCTACACCCGGCGTCTCCGCATAGATAGGGAAGGTCGGTGTGCCGCCCATCACAATCAACGGCACTTCAAGCCCTTTAGCAGCAAGCCTATCCTTCATATTTTCTACCTGCGCGAGACTCTTATCACAGGATGCTTTCCGATCAGCGACATCTTCATCGTGAATGTGTCCATCGTAGACGTGTAATCCCCACGGTTGTAATCCCTCTACGGCTTCAATTTGCGCATAGACCTCCACAGCGGCATCACCGACCGCTATTCCTGTGCGGTTCATTCCTACATCGAGGTCCAGCATGACCTTGACGGTCAAGCCCTGCTTCGCCGCTGCTGATGAAAGTGTTGCCACGGACTCTTGATGGTCAACAATAACCTTGAAATCGGCATCTGGATACTTGACCTGCAGCGAAACAAAACGGTTGATATTCGGTCCCACCATCTGATACGCAATCAGAATATCCTCTATACCGTTCTGTGCCAGCATCTCTGCTTCCCGTAACGTCGCGCATTTGTGCTTAAGGATACCGGCATCCCGTTCCATCGCAATAATCTCAGCAGTTTTATGCGTCTTCGCATGTGGTCTGAGTTTCGAGACATCTCCACCAACGGTCGCAATCGCATGCTCAATGTTATACTGAACCTGTGCGAGATAGACAACCAACGATGGACTCGGTATCGTCTCAACGTTCTGAATACGGTATTTCTTATCCATAGTTTTACCTCTTTCCGAAACTTCTGTTGGTACACAACACTATTTTTACTTTAAGTCAATGTCGCAGTTCGCAGGATAATCCGATCTTCGGTCCAATTATCGCGATACCACGTACACACCTCAAAGGTATCGTTGAGCGCATCCATACGCTGCCTCAACATCGCTCGAAATCGTTCTCGGAGTTCGGTCGATTCGGGTGCATCAATCAAATTACGGGTTTGAAACGGATCAGCGATATTATCAAAGAGTTTCTCACTCCGATCTGGACGATGGACGGCATAGGTGTGTTGCTTCGTCCGGAGTGCACGCCACTCATAGCCGTCCTCCCACTTGGCGGTACATCCCATTCCCTGCATGAACGCAGCATCCGGTTCATCAGCGGGTCGATCAAACGCAGCATCGCTGAGATCCGCCCCTTCAACAGCCTCTGGAATTGGTAAACTCATCATCGATAACAGCGTCGGCATGATATCCGGCGTATTCAAGCAGGCATCTGAGACGTGTCCTTTCGGAATTTGCCCCCGCCACCGAACCAGAAATGGAACGCGCACTGCCTCCTCATAAAAGATGTTCTTTGCGCGGCGACCCTGGGCGCCGAACATCTCGCCATGATCAGAAGTGAAAACAAAGATTGTATTGTCTCGCATTCCGAGATCGTCAACGGTTTGTAGCAACCGTCCGATATTCCGATCCAGATTGGCAGTCATTGCGTAATAGACACGCATCCATTCAGGAAGCGCAGCACGCTCTGCCTCGGACATAATTGCCCACGTATCGCCGTAAGGGTCGTTCTCATCGCGATAGTTTGGTGGTAACGGGAAATCAACGTCTCGGAACATCTCATAATCAGCGGATAGAACGTTGTCCTGTGTCCATGGATCGTGCGGGGTCCCGATTGAAAGGAAAAGTGCGAACGGATTATCGCTCGTTGATGCCCGTTGCAGGTAATCGATTGCCATATCGGTCTGACCGTCAGGTTCATACCCCGGAAGCACGATCTTTTCAGGCGAATCCTTATGATAATACGTGTCAAAGTACAAGTGATGAAAATTGTACGCCGACCACTCGCCATCGAAACCGAGCCGATGTTGTCCCGGCGGAATGTAAGAATTGCTGGAGTCGTTGTGCTTTCCCAATTGATTTGCCCACAGATGCCACTTCCCGATGTAGCTTGTCTGGTAACCGTTGCGATGCAAAACATGACCGAAACAGTCATGATTCGGGTTCATGCGGAGTTCATTAATCGCCATACCGGTGCTACTCGCGTATTTGCCGGTAAAGAGTGAAGAGCGGTAGGGCGCGCACATCGGACTACCGGAGACAGCGTTGCAGAAATTCATACTCTCTGTGGCAAATCGGTCAATATTGGGTGTGCGTGCGCGGGTATCCCCAGCGTAGCCACACGACTGGTAGCGGAGCTGATCAGCAAAAACATAGATAAGGTTCGGCTGATGAGTTGTTGAACAGGACATTTTTTAATTATACCTTGCGGAGAAACGATGTGGGTGTTTTTGCTTGGGTGTTTCTTCAGAACTTTGACGTGCCTTTCTTAAATCCGCCCTCCATTTCATTACAGGCTACGAGTTTCCGGTTAATTCTGATGAAGTGTGAACCCCGTAGGGTGAAATCTCTGTAGGGTTCCAACGTAAGAATCGTTATATTTTCTGATGCCTTCAGCATAGCATATTCCAGCAAATCATTCAAGAGAAAAGCAGAGTAATAATTATCAGTTGTCAGTCATCGGTTAAGAGGTTCTCTGATGAAGTGACACGCCCTTAATCGACTACCAAAGGTTTCCTACACAGCAGGCGAACTGAAAATCACTCCTCCGAAAACTATTATTGGAGAATTAGATACTTCTGTCTTAGAAGCAAAACACCTGGCTCCAGTTTACCGATAAATCACAGAATGAAAGCCCAATGCTTTCGCTTTGGGATGAAATTCCGTCCTCGTTAAGTTAGACAAAACGCCTAAAAAAGATTTGAAATTTTGCTAAATTGTGGTATCCTATAGCAACTATCACGGACAACACACTCACCCTGCACAGTCCTTGTGCAGAAGTTGTCCACTACTGTGAGAGGTGGTGAAAAATAGTTGATAGTGGCAACCTATCTAATTGAGTATAATCCAATTAAAGGAGCATCTTTTGAGGCAGAACAAGGAACCCTTTGTTCCAAACTTCGTAGGGCGTTTTCTGAACGCCCATGCGACAACGACGATCCTTTCTATTTTACTATTAGGCACTCTTACGTTAGGCAGCACACCCGCCTTTTCCCAAAACGCAGAGCCCCCTACATCTAAAAGCACGCTTCAACTTCTCCACGCAGCAGACATGGAGGGCGGGATTGAGGCACTCGAAAACGCCCCTCGCTTCTCATCAGTGCTGAATGCCCTTAAAGTCGAGGTTGAAGACACAGTCATCATCGGGGCTGGCGATAGTTATATTCCCGGTCCGTTTTTCGCAGCTGCCAATAACGAGAGCCTTCGTGAAGTATTGGGAAGAGAAGGTTTAGGACGCGCCGATATTCTGATGCTCAACGCGATGGGTTTCATGGCCGGGGCACTCGGTAATCATGAATTTGACGCAGGCACCGGCACACTCGCGGGGTTGATTGCGGCAGATAGGGATTACACCGGCACAGCGTTTCCATTCCTGAGCGCGAATTTAGATTTTGGTCCTGATAGCAATCTCGCCTCTTTGGTCGTTGACCCCGGTCAGGAAGCGAGCACACTCCCGAACAGCATTACCAAGAGCGTGGTTATCACGACCCCGTCGGCGGGAAAAGTGGGCGTTGTCGGAATGACGACCCCCCTGCTTGGAAGTCTCTCTTTATCTGGGAGCGTCGGAATCGCACCAGCGGACCCAAACGATATGGCAGCATTGGCAGCGATTATCCAAGAATCCGTTGATGCCCTCACAGCAACCGGCATTAATAAGATTATCCTTACCGGACACCTTCAACAAATCAGTCTTGATGAAACCATCGCAACACATCTGAAAGATGTTGACATTATCATTGCGGGTGGTTCAAACACCCTCCTCGCAGATGCCACAGATAGACTTCACCCGGGTGACACTGCAGACCGTCCCTATCCAATCCTGACGCAATCCGCAACCAATGAACCGATCGCGATCGTCGGTACAGATGGGAATTACCGGTACGTTGGGCGGTTGGTTGTCGACTTTGACGAAGCCGGTGTTTTAATTTCCGAATCGATTGACGCTGCCGTCAGCGGTACCTTCGTTACCGATGAACAGGGCGTTGCGGATACCGGCAATGTAGAACCCGCAGCACGTGTGGTTGAAATCACAGCGGCGGTGCAGAATGTTGTGATCGCAAAAGACGGTAATCTCTTTGGGCAAACGAGTGTGTATCTGAACGGGAATCGCGGCTCCGTCCGCACAGAAGAAACCAATGTGGGCAATCTAATCGCCGAGGCAAACCTCGCCGCAGGGCAACAGGTTGATCCGAGCGTGGTTGTTTCCTTGAAAAATGGCGGCGGTATTCGCGCGCCAATCGGTGTGTCTGTCTACGGCGAACTGCTTCCGCCACCTGCGAACGATTTGGTTGGTAAAGCGGCGGGTCAGATTTCACAGATCGATATTGAAAATACGCTTCGATTCAACAACGGATTGACCCTTTTGACCCTGAGCGCAGCGGAACTGCTCGAAGTCATCGAACACACAGTTGCTGCGTCAGGGGGCGGTTCAACCCCCGGGCGTTTCCCACAAATCGCAGGAATGGCGTTCAGTTTTCACACTTCACTGCCAGAGGGTTCAAGGGTTCAGTCGCTCGTCATCACCGACACAGGTGGAAATCCGACAGATACAGTCGTGCAGAACGGTGAAATCATAGGAGATGCGGATCGCACTTTCCGAATGGTCACGATCACTTTCCTTGTCGATGGCGGAGACGACTATCCGTATGCTAATTTCCCGAATACGAATCGCGTTGATCTGACTGAAGCGATGACAGAGGAAGAGTCTGGCGGGCAAGCGACCTTTGCTGACCCCGGCACCGAGCAAGATGCTCTCGCAGAATATCTTGCAGCGCACTTCTCCGAAACACCGTTTTCGATTGCGGATGTTGGCCCTGAGAGCGATGAACGCATACAGAATCTCGAATTCCGCGCCGATAGTCTGAGTGTACCCGTGCCAAGCGAGAATGTATTTGATATAGCACTCAGCACAGGGTTGAACATGATTAGCTTACCATTGATGTCGAGCGACCCCTACACAGCGCGCGCCTTCATGGAAAAAACTGGAGCGACCGCTATCGTCGAATTTAATTCCGTAACTGGCAGTTTTATGGGATTCACAGCCAACTCCACCGGCAATGGATTCCCGATTGAAGGCGGAAAGGGTTATATCGTCAATGTCACCGCACCGAAGACTGTCAGCTTCACAGGCAGTGCATGGCAGAACCCTGCCCCGGCAGCCCCAGCCTTCACTGGAAAGGGGATGCAGACCTCGATGTCAAAGGCGTGGGCGTTTGTTCTACGGGCACAGCTTGAAGGCATCAGCGGTGTGACGCTGACTGTCTACAACGGACACATCAGAGTCGCAGAAGCGGTCGATGCCAACAATTTCCATGCCACTTGGGCAGATATAAACCGCCAAGCCGTCGTTTCCACTGGTGATATACTGACAATTGAAATTCGAGACACAACGGGTGATCTGATTCGTACACTCCAGCACGAAATCAGCGTGACAGACATCCACCGAGCGTTCACCGAACTTAGGCTCACACCCGCTGACCTGATCCCGAAATCGACAGCCCTACTTGCCAATTATCCGAATCCTTTCAATCCAGAAACGTGGTTGCCTTACCAACTCGCAAACGATGCTGAAGTTACGATTCGTATCTATTCATCAGCGGGACAACTCGTTCGACATTTGGAGCTCGGATTCCAGCAAGCGGGTTATTACATCGGCAAAGCACGTGCCGCTTATTGGGATGGACGCAACGATTTGGGGGAAAGACTCGCTTCGGGCGTTTATTTCTACCAACTGAACACCGGTGAGTCATCGGAAATCATTCGGAAAATGGTTATCAGGAAATAATAACAAACGGACAATGACACTCACGGACAGTAGCGCGAGCATCTATGCCTCGCGCTCCTGTTTCTTTAGTCAGTTTCTTGCAATGGATTCGGAGGTTTTCTCCACTGTCCTTCAGTGACCTGATCTACAAGAATACGCGCTTTTTGACTCGCTCGAACCTGTTTTTCGATTTCAACGGGATCCCATTCTGCCAAGAGTTGTGCTTCAAGTTCTTGGCAGATTGCTTGATATCTCTCGTCATTAGCGAGATTCCGAAATTCATTCGGATCTTCGGCAATATCGTAAAGTTCTGGCACATCACCGAGGCTATAGTTGAATTTATATCGTCCTTTCCGCAGCATCGCCATCGGACGTTCAACACCATGCGCGAGGTATTCGGAGAACGCGAAATCTTTCCAATCACTTGCGACTCCCTCCGTCAAAGGCAACAGACTGTTCCCATCCAGTTGACTTAAGGGTTGAGCCCCCGCAACATCAACAAGCGTTGCTGTTAGATCCACGAGAGAGACGACTTCATCAATATGCTTGCCTGCGGACAATCGGTCAGGGAACATTATCTGTAGCGGCACACGAACAGATGCCTCATAGAAATTCGACTTTCGCCACATCCCGTGTTCACCGTTCATCTCACCATGGTCGCTGGTATAGACGACAACCGTATTTTCCAACTGCCCTGTTTCCTCAAGTGCCTTGAGTAAGTTGCCAATCTTTTCATCAAGGTAGGTAATCAAACCATAATAGCCAGCGCGCCCGCGACGGACGAGTTCCTCTGGAAAGTCAACACAACCGAACATACGCCGCATCCGTTGGTAGACGGGATGTTGGTTCTCAAGGTGTCCCTCCGGAATGTTGGGGAGATCGATCTCGTCAAGCGGGTAAAGGTCCCAAAATCGTTTCGGCACGACGAGTGGGAAATGTGGGGCAATAAATGAAACGTTGAGTGCCCACGGCTGTTCCTGTCGTGCTGGGTCTCGGAGATACGCCAAAGCCTCCGCTTCTGCGAGGTCGTCTACTTCAATTTCCTCTGTTGTTCCTGGACCGGCTTGTGCGAGACCTTGCCACGGGCGCGTTGCTGGTGGTGTGCCGTTATCCCAGTCTGTAAGTGCGTGCTGTCGTTCTGCGTGCAGATCCCGTGCGAGTTGGGAACGAAATCCGTGGAGCTGATCCATACCTCCGTAGTGCTGTTTTCCAGAAAGCACAACATCATAGCCTTCTGCACGTAAGAGGTGTGCCCATGTAACAGCATCTGGACGTAGCGGTGCCGCGTTGTCCCACGCACCAATGTGATGGATGTACCTACCCGTCATAAAGGACATCCGGGACGGCATACAGAGCGGCGAATTGCAGTACGCATTGGTGAAGGTAACACCCTCTTCAGCGAGTCTATCCATGTGTGGAGTTTGGACGAGAGGGTGTCCGTAGGGACCGCTGTACATCGGTGCATGCTCGTCGGACATAATGATGAGAAGATTGGGGCGTTGTCTTGAAGGCATAGTGATCCTAAATTTAGGAGGTTTTAGTTGGTTTTACAACTGTCATCTGTGCCTGTAGAATAGCACAAAATGTGCGTGGAGTCAATCTGTTCCCTTTGAGTAAACCCCAATGTGGAACATTGATTAGAAGATCTTGGAGACCAAAGGAAAATGAATACCCTATAGCAATGTGAAAAAGATTGACAAACATTGTAGCAGTGTATATTATTTAAAGTAACACGAAAAAATTTTTGTGATTCAAAACTACCAGAAATGTAGTGCAAACAGAACCAAATGTAGTGCATACGCTTATTTAGACCACTTTTTCGCAAAGTTAAGATAAGGTTTGTCGTTGAAATTCCATAGGTGTCAAATACCCTAACGCCGAATGTGGGCGTTTCTGGTGATACACTTGTTCGATAAAATGTCCGATGCGATCTCTCGCCTCGGTGATGCTTTGATAGTCATTGAGATGAACTTCTTCCTCCTTGAGGGTGCGTATGAGTCTTTCAGCATATCCGTTCTCCCAAGGGCGTCCTCGGTGGGCGACCGAAATTTCAACGCCATGTGCTTCGAGCGTGGTAACATAAGCTTTTGAAAGATACTGCACGCCTTGATCCGAATGATGAATCTCTGGAACGCTGTGGCATAAGGCTTCTTCAAGAGGCTTGAGCGTCAGAGATTGGTTCAAGTGCTGACTGAGCTGCCACGCTCTGATCATTCGGGTGAAAACATCCATGAGGAGGCAGACATAGACGAAACGTCCGTTGAGACGAACATAGGTAATATCGGCCACCCAGACTTGATCCTGATGAGAGACCTCAAGGGTTTCAAGCCGGTTGCTCCAAGGTTTCTCTCCCCGCAGCGATCTTGTTGTTTGACACCCACGCTTGATGGCGACCAAGAGATTCATTTCTTTCATCAACCGAGCGACGCGGCGGGTGCCAACAGTGTATCCCTGACGCACGAGCAGCTGCGTGATACGCCTATACCCGTATCTCGGATATCGTCCCGCAAGCGTCTCTATTTCAGCGCGTAGGACCTCTTCAGACGGATCCGCTCTCGGTTGATAATAGAAACTGCTCCGGTTAACATCGAGGATGTCACAAATATCTCGCACGCAATGCTCCTGCTGCAATACGGAAATGAAGCATCGCTTTTCAAATAAGCTTAGTCCAACAAGGTCAATAGTTTTTTTTGGATGTCTAACGCCACGGCCATTCTCCCAACGAGCTGCTCAAGGTGAGCGATACGCTTCTCGGCATCGCTCGACGGCTTATCCGTGGACGCAAACAGCGAGGGCGCATTTTCAAGCAACTGTCGCTTCCACTGTGAGAGTTGATTTTCGTTGAGATTATGGTGCCGACACACTTCTGCTTGGGAACTTTCACCGCTGAGGACTTCAAAAACAACTTCAGCTTTAAACTCAGGGGTGAATCTTCTTCGTTTCGCCATTAGATACTCCTTTCAATGAGATTGCATTATATCACAATCTTCCTTTAGGGAGTGGTCTAAAAAACCGTAGGCAGTACAAAAACAGGGTTTAGTAGAACAAGCCAATAGATTAAAAGAGGAATAAATGCAATACATTCAACCACCATGGGAAAATTATTTTTTTTCAAAAGTCCGATCCGTGGAAAAATCTTTATATCTTTCCAGCCCTTATATCAAAAATGCCGTTGCGACCCTTTTCTATGAGGTCCTGCGATCCAAACAAGATCTGAACTTATCCATCCAAATTTTGACGCGGATCAGGATTCAAGATTTAATTGAAGGTGCTTCAGATTTAGAAGCCTTTGAGAAATTACTACAATTGGAAAAATTGGAAGGGATCAATGCAGAAGTACGATGCATATCAAACCTTCACGCCAAGGTTTATATCTTTGACGAAAATTCGGCAATTGTGACCTCCTCTAACCTGACTCCATCAGGCCTGAAGTCAAATATTGAATACGGTATCGAAGTCACGGATTCCACAGATATTCAACAAATGCTTATTGACATGAGAAATTACTGGGATGCTGCCGAAATCCTTACAACAGAAACGCTTGAACAGATTGGGGAACGCTTGGAAATAACAGAATCCGTTGTAAAGGTCGATCAGGCTGCACAACAAAGGAAAAACCATCTACCAATCCCAAACTCATCCACACCTATTCAGGGCATTGGCAAACGTTTTGCACCTCTGGGACAAGATGTTGAAAATTCAGAATTGGAAAATCTGCGTGGCACAATTTCAACGTCCACGTCCAAATACCGTAAAAGAACCAGAGTTGTTATTACTCGCTCAGAAAATACTACTGACATTGAAGATGAACTTGACGCTGATAGTAATCTCCCTGATCGGAAGATGGAAAAAAGTACTATCGAAATCGAAACTTCTTATGGCGAACTTGAAGAAGATTCTGTTGAGCAACTTATCAGTGACCTGAAAGGCAATGATAAACAGAAACGGAAAGAAGCAAGAACAAGGTTAGAAGTACTTTTCGTTTTGGATGACTCTTGTATAGTACCGCACATCACTGAATTCGCAAGCGCAAATTTGAATCTATGTTGCACATTTTTAAGAAACTTACAAGATAGTAATTTGGCTGCCTCGCAACTATTACAAATTCTAAACACGTCTAAGAATGAAAACGGTTCGCTTCCTAAGCCAGTTTTAAAGGCTCTGAATGATATAGCATCTAATAAATTATTTTTATTTCTCTGCAAAGTTATCAAGGAACCATTATCAACCAGTGCTAAATTAAATGCTATTGAAGGGTTGAAGAGTACTATTGAGAAATTAAATTTCCAAAATAATGATTTAGCAATTGAAATTCTCAAAAACTTAACAGAAGATACTAATTCAAGGGTCTATAATGCCGCATATATCGCTTTGGGAGAGATTGGTGGAGTTAAATCAATAGACTATTTGAGAAATACCTTTAAGGAAGCTCAAAGGCGTAAAATCTCCTTGGCAACTCAAATGAGTATCCTAAGAGGGCTCATCACTGCCGGTATCACTCCAACCGATGAGTTGATGTTTATGCGATTGACCTATAGTCCTCTCGTAAGATTTCGCGCTATCTCAATTAGAGCATTACATCAGAACGGAGAGAAATATTGGCATAGACTTTCTGATATGGCGGAATCAGATCCAGATGTAGACGTAAGAACGCAAGCTGTGCGCGCCTTAGCCAACATTGACATAACTGCCGCCCATAAAATACTAATCAAGTTACGGGAAAACGAGTCTGAAGAAAGTCTTAGAAATACTATTTCTTTGTTAATCCAAAGATATGAAGAATCTATTAGAAACCTACCGGAGGATCAAACGCAACTTTTACAATCCTTAATCTCTGATTTACAATCTGTAGATCATCAAATTCGACGCAAAGCCGCCAGAGATCTGAGAAAATTAAAACATGCTTCAGCAGTCCAACCTCTGTGCAGTGCTTTAAAAGATGAGGATAAACTTGTTCGTACGACAGCAGCTGAATCACTTGGAAAAATAAATGATAATTCATCAGTGCTTCCACTGATTGAAGTGGTAGAAAATGATCCTTATTCTCACGCCCGAGCTGCTGCTGCTAAAGCCTTAGGTCAAATAGGCGATAAAAGAGCCGTTGAAGCAATTGCCAACGGACGGCAAGATAAGAGTGGAGTCGTACGAAAATGGTGTTGGAGAGTATTCCCAAAATTAAGATAAGGGAATCGGTTCGTAAATATTGTTGGATGAGAGGAGACGTATTATATTAGGCACATCATTAATGATTGTGGAGTAGTAGGAAATCCCATCAGATGAGTGAAAATGGCTTTCATTCCAATTTTTAGATTCGCCTAAAAAGTTGGAATCAATTGGAATTTAACACGTAAAGTAGCAAATGATAGCAAAATCAGCGCGTGACCGCGTATAATCCACAACACAAATCAAGAAACGAATAGACGTTGCTCAATTCCACTCTGGTATTGCGGTAAGTTGATTAACATAGATGAAATTGAAGGATTATCTTCCTGTTCTGGCAGCATTGCCGAGATGTTTTTAAATGGACGGGGATCAATGCCGCTTGGAGGCTGAAATGGGATTTCCTCCATAGGTTTAGTTTGAAACTTTTTCTCTTGTAGCGTCAACATAGCAGCAATATCTTTTGGTAATTTAACGTCAGTTTTCTTTTCAAAACCCGCGGCACTTTGATAATCTTTCTCAAAAACCGCAGTAATATCCATCCCTTTTTCTGCTGCAAGTGTTAAGTTCGCTTCGGCTTTCTCCCATCTTTGTTCGCGCAACCAAGCCATTGCGCGATTGTAATAGGCTGGTGAATAATCGGGATCTAATCTTAGTGCTTTCGTATAGTCTTCGCGTGCTCGACTAAACTCGTTATTGCCAAAGTAAGCCAGACCACGATTATGATAAAATGCTGGTTCACTCGAGTTTAAATTTATTGCCTTACTATAATTTTCAATAGCTGCATCAAAATCGCCCTTGTTTCCATAAACGTTGCCAAGGTTGTTATAAGCTGCAGCATTATCTTGCTCCAATTTTACTGCCTTGTTTAAGTCATTAATTGCGAGACTCATCTTGCCTGTATCACCGTAAGCAACGCCGCGATTGACATAGGCGTTGATATGATCTGGATTAAGTTCTATCGCCTCGGTATAGTCCCTGATAGCCAATTCAAGTTTTCCTATACTATTGTAACCAATAGCGCGATTAAAATAGATATCCGCATGATTGAGACCAAGTCCTATCGCCTTCGTACAGTCCCCGATAGCTTTGTCTATCTCACCTATAAGACCGTAAACTGCCCCTCGAGTGGCATAGGTCTCCGCATCATTGGGGCTGAGTTGTATGGACATCGTATAATCTGTAATAGCCAAGTCAACATCACCTTTGCGTAAATAAACATTACCACGATTATGATAGGGCGCGGCAAGCCTTGGATCAAGTTGTATTGCGATCGTAAAATCTGTAATAGCATGGTCAAATTCGTCTTTGTTACCATAGGCGACACCTCGATTTATATAGGCTGAAGCATGATCGGGTTGGAATCGAAGGACGATGGTATAGTCTGTAATAGAATTATCCAATTCACCTTTTGCGCTATAAGCGATACCGCGATAAAAATAGTACTCAACACGATGGGGGTTGAATTTTATCGCTATGTTATAATCTGCGACAGCATTGTCAAAATCGCCTTTGCCGCTATAAGCATTGCCACGTTCATAATAAGTATTGGCATTAAAGGGTACTAATTCTATCGCTTTCGTACAATCCGCAATAGCCAAATCAAACTCACCATTATTATTATAAGCGACCCCACGAATTAGATAGGCATCGGCAGCATTCGGATTACGTTCTATTGCGCTATTACAGTCTGCGATAGCAGAATCAAAGTCGCCTTTGAGACTATAAGCAATCGCGCGGGGGATATATGGACCAGCAGCACTAGGATTGAACTCTATCATTTTTTGATAGTCTACGATAGCAGCATCATAGTTTTGCTTAAGTACGTACGTGTTCCCTCGAATTACATAGACTTCAGCATAATTCGGTTTCAGTTCTAACGCTTTTGTGTAGTCTACAATAGCTCTATCAACTTCACTTTTACTGCCATAAGCGTTACCACGAGCGGCATAGGCATTAGCATCCGGCTTGAGTCGGATCGCCTTGCTATAGTCCATAATAGCGGAGTCAATTTCACCTTTGCTACTGTAAGCGTTACCGCGAACTAAGTAGGCCTCAGCAGCCTCGGGATTAAGCTGTATTGCTTTATCGCAATCTTCAATGGCACGATCAAACTCGTCTTTGATAACATAAGAATTCCCGCGAAGGTAATATACTTCGGCGTAGTCCGGTTCGTATTGGATCGCCTTGGTAAAATCCTCAATTGCCTTGTCAAATTCACCTTTTGCACCATACGCCATACCACGACCGTGATAAGCCTTAGCGGGTTGCTGAGTCCAGAAAATCGCTTCGGTATAATCTTTAATTGCTAGATCAAACTCACCCATCTTACGGTAAACTTCGCCGCGATGGAGGTAGGGCACAGCAAAACCGGGTCTCAGACGAATGGCTTCGCTGAAATGTTTGACAGCTTCTTCATAGTGCGCTATCCTCGATTCGTTAGCCATTTCCTGAATCTCCCTTCTGCTTTTGGGCTAAGCCCTCATAAATTGCCTTGTAGACATCCATGTGGTTCTTTTGATCTCTAATAAAGCCGTGGACATCGTTGTAAATTGTTTCGATAGATATACCGTGTGCCTTTCGCAAACGTACGAGTATGAACTGTTTAAGATTCGCCGGAATATTGATAACATCATCCTCGTTAGGTTGAATAAAGCCATCTGGATGCCGGACGAATATGCTTTTCTGTGCGATGACACGATTTATTGGCTCATAAGGTTTTTCAATGTAGGGTTCCACCAATTCCCTTTTTTGCAAGATAATTCTACCATCCTCGTCAGGCGATCCATCACATGCCATGAAGAGCGCGATAAGGTAATCGGTCGCAAAATCAATAAGATTCGTTTTCCCACCGTAGTGTTGAATTTCAGAGAGCCTTTCAAGTTCATCAGCAGGTTTCCGCGAAAATTGTTCAGCTATATCCAGCATTGCTATCTGGAATTCCTCTATATCAAAGTGTTCCGCTTCAACCTCAAAGTCCTTGTCCTTTAGAAACACGCGATAGAAGTTTGAGGAAACCTTCCCAAAATAAGGATCATCCCGAAAGTGTTTGGGTTCACCGCGATAGATATAATTGTCCGTGTCCGCCTTGCCCTCTATCGTTCGGAGTACTTCGTCAACTGTATTTTGCTCGTTTTGGTTCTCTTTGTCCATTCACTTTCCTTTACAATTACAATGCTGTTTAAAACAATAACACATTTCACAAGGGGTGTCAACCAAATTTAATCAACAGATTAGTGGCATTAGTTCTCAATTTTCTGCTACATCTGTATGAACAGTCGCGATCCGGAGATCGCTCCTACACAGAGGGGTTCAGTTTTAGTTTTTTTGTTTTATTTTTTCACAGATGTTAATATCTTGACATAAGCAGAAGTCGCGTGAAATATCACGCGACTTCTGCT
>Ga0209020_1000522_pt1 | contig 47955 bp, 21 predicted proteins | sample PinacodermBB_FD_187298 | JGI IMG/M metagenome (GOLD analysis project Ga0209020, IMG submission 187298) | Host-associated microbial community of the marine sponge Aplysina aerophoba from Gulf of Piran - sponge pinacoderm, lysed by bead... | ecosystem: Host-associated > Porifera > Sponge >... | reverse complement strand
TCTGCTCCTGCGGCTTCTGTCGTCTGGCTTGCAGCCGGTCCAACTCCAGCCAGACCTGGCGCGACAGTGCTTTCACAGAGGCATTGTCCAGGTTGAAGGTGTCAGGTCCGATACCAGCTTGTGCTTGCCAGCGATTGAAAAAATAGTCAAACCGCAACTGGTGGGGCTCTACAAGGGCAGCATCAGCGCCATAGGTCACCTGGTACCAGGTCTTGAGCGTGTCCAGCTGCCAGCGATGGCTGGTGGGGACCAGACCGCCAAGCGTATCGGCCATCGCCTGCCAGATCAGGCCCGCCAAAGCGCCTTCTTGTTGTTGTGGCGAGTCCTGTTGCAGGCACTTGGCCAGGCCCTGCTGGCTGGCGCTGTCAAGGTAGCGCAGTAGCCGCTCGCCAAAGTCGGTGAGATCCCTCGGGCTGAATTCATGGCCCAGAATCAGATGACGGTATTGATTGAACAAGCTGAGCGTGGTCGCACTGAGCCGGTTTGTCAGTTCGGCCTGTTCTGTCCTGGATAGAGCCGGACACTGGTGTACGACTTGTGCCACCAGTGTCTGAAGAACCGGGTCAACTATCTGGCTGGCCATGAAATTGTCATCAAGAGGCAGGTAATACAGCTGCGGAGCCCGGTTCTGGAGAAAGCTATTCAGGTGACGTCCGGTCATGGAGGTCGGGTTGCCAGTCATTATGATGCGATGGTGTTCTGAAACGGGCCAGGGGTGGCCGTGCTGGTCACTGATAGAGGCGGGGGGTTCATAGAGTCCTTTCAGGCAGTTCCATAGAGCCGGGTCGACCAGGTTGGCCTCATCAATGACCAGCACGGCCGGATGTTCCGCAGTGGCGGTTCTTTTGGCCCATTGCAGCAGTGGGCCCTCTTCCCGTTTGACTTGCGAGTCGCCCGTCAGTGGGTCAAGCACCAGACTTTCCTTGACCATCAGATCACTGAGTCGGGTCATGGGACCACAGCATATTGTCTGTGCCTTGCTTCCCCCCTGCAGAGCCTTGGCAACTTCGGCAGCAATAAAGCTTTTTCCGGCACCAGGTTCACCGCTGATCAGCGTGACAGGATGCAGTCTCACTTTGTCCATCAGACGTTGTTTGCGACGCCCATACCAGTACTTGTGGTTGCTGGGGTCGTCCGGATTCAAAAGGGTGTGGGCGATGGGCGCGCAGTCCTGTGGCGGAAATGGGTAGGCTGCCAGACAGGTTGCAATCCTCTGTTGTTTTTCCTCTGTCGTTTGTGAGCTGGCGACGACTATACCGACCAGTTGTCCCAGGTTTGCAATATCCTTGCGTGACAGTTTCAGGTCAGATTCATAACAAATATCCTGCAGCTGTTTTTCAAAACAGAGGTGCCTTGGGATAAAAATGGCGGCGTGTTGCTGGCTGCTGGAGGGCCATCCGGCGGCTTGCCTGACCTGACTCAACATGAACTGGAAAGCCGGGGATGCAGGGTCGACTTTCAGGTTGGGCGAGGCCCAGGAGGCGATGTGCGCAGCCAGCTGATTGATTTGCGTGTGGTTGACATGGCGGGTCAATGACCAGAAATGTTGCTGGATGCAGGCAGCATCAGGATTCGGGTGGGTTTTCAACCAGCGTTGCAGCGCGATCTGGTCAATCCAGTCATAGCCGTGACTTTGCTCCTGGTTTCTGACTGTCAGGCGAAGGAAATTGTACAGATCCGGATGGCTGCGGTACTTCTTGAGCAGGACAGAATTGAGGGCCTTGCTCCAGTGTGCGGGCTCAAGGGCGTCCTCCAGGGCGCGTTTTTGCTCCTGACGGGCCTGGATCACCAGCTTCGTCAGCAGGTCTGTGCCAAGCGATAATTGCTGCCCGGGAGGAGCCATACGGCTGGTGATGTCTTGCAGCCAGGCGACTCGGTCAACAATGCCACTGTCTTTTTGACTGAGGTGAAACGCTTGCTGGAGCCAGGCTTTCAGCTCTTCGGGTGTCTGCTGTGATGCAGGCAAACCACCCAGGTCCAGAGCTTGTTTCCAGAGTACAGAATCGGTTTTGGCGCCCTCCGGCCATATGATCTCAATCTGAGCCTGGGGAAAGGTTTCCCGTTCACCATTGACGATCAGGCTGGGGGGCGACAGCAGCAAGGATTCGAGCTGTCGTGCCAGCGTCGGGTTGTCTTCCAGTCCCCGGACACGCAGTTTTCGCCCTGTTCTCAACGCCTGGACAAAGGGTTGCTCCTGACGTTGAAATTCGCCTTTTTTCAGAGATGTCAGTCGCAGGTCTTCCAGCAATGCGGACAGCTTCAGTTCTGGTGTGATGACTATGTTGAGGGGCTCAGAGAGTACAGTGTCTGTATCCATAAGCTCGCCCCTGGCGGCGTTATCCTGACGCAGGAGTGCATCATCGCCTCTGATCAGAGTGACGTTGCTGTTGCCCGTCAGCGTTCTGGCTTGAGGGCTGACGGCAGAAGAAAAAAACTTTTCAGGATCAGCCTGCTCTGGCCCCCTGAACGGGAGGGGCTGTTGTGCAGGCGTGTCCAGATACACAGCAAGCGGAGCAGGGTTTCCGATTTTTTGTATGGCGTTGAGCAGTTCAAACCACTGGCTGGTGGCAAGAGGAGAGGTAACACGAATCCCCTGGCAGCCGGCAAGGTACTGGGCAAAGGCGTCATGCCCTGTCAAAGAGCCGTGCTGGTCAAACCGGCTCTGGCGGGTGACAAGCGCAAGAGTATCCTTGTTGATGACAGCCATGTGAGAACCGGGCGCAGACACCCAGTCAATTCCTTGCTTCAGCCGGGCGATGTCCCCCTCCGTTAATGGTTGCCTGGCCCAGCTGATGTTGTCCGGCAGCTGGTGGTCGCGACCATTGGCGTAGTAGCTGCCGCTGTGAATCATTTTGTACAAGGCGTATTGGAAACCCCGGTCTTTCCAGGGCGCGCCCTTGAGGACCAGTGTTTCTCCCGGCTGTGCCAGAGCCAGCTGACCGGGCAGGTAGCAGCGTCGTCCCTTTGTATCGACACAAGCCTGGCCGAACAGCACTTCACGCCAGTCTCGTGCGGACAGGTCAATGGTACGGATCGCCTTGCCAGGGTTTTCTGTGGCGGCATATGTGCTGTCCGGCACCTTCTGGTTCAGAACATCGGCCACCGAGCTGCTTTTTTCTGGCAGGGACTGGAGTGTTTCATTCCACAGGGATCCTTGCCTGAAACCTGGCGCTATACGTCGGGAGAAATCATTACCGGGTTTGTGGGTTTGGGAGATATGGTCAGGAAACAGCTCATCATCGACCAACGAGATAATGCTCACGTGGGAGCCCAGCGGCTGTCCATTCAGTGTGGGTCGATCATCAAACAGGCTGTTGAGACTGGCAAGCTGCCTGGGTTCAAAATGGCGAAAATCGAGCACCAGGATCACCGGCTGACTGCCCGCACTGGCAAACAAGCATCCGGGGCGTTCCTCGACAGAGCCGTCATCATTGATCATCAGGTTGTTGCGCAGACCATCCTGATCCAGGTCGTCTGGCGACATCACCAGTGCCACTGTCGGAGCAATTTGTTGGAGCCTGGTCAGCAGGGCGTGAACCTGTGTGTCACTGTAGACAAACAGACTGACCCTTCTTGCTGCTTCCGTAGTGGTAGAAGGTGATGTCTCTACTGGCGTTTCGGACTCCAGTCTGCGAATTTTTTCCGGGGGGCTGTCTGCAGGAATTGGTGATTGCGAGAATTTGCTGGCGATGAGGTGGCTTCCTATATTCATGCCTGATTCCTCTTTGTTGGTGGTCTCTTTTCGGATGCGGTTAGCTGACCAGGCTTTTGTTAAAGCAGGTCGTATAGCGGACCTGACTTTTGTGTTGCGATGTGTCTCCGAACAGAAAAGGCGGTTTCCGCATGTTTTGACCACAAGAGGTTTTATAAGTTTCCGTGAATGGTTGGCGGCTTGGCCTTTGTTGTTTGTAACCAGGCATCGCCGCGCACTGTGTCAAGATCTTTTCCCAACAGTGAGGCAATACTTTGCCGCATCCGTCAGATCAAGGCTGGCCAAAAACTCCTTCCAGTACCCATGCATTTCTTCGGCACCAATCACAACGGCCTGGTCAAAGCGCCCGTTGCGTTGCAGCAATTGCGGACTGATATGAAGGGTGTTGCCGGGCTCCTGGTCACCTGACTTCTTGTCATTGCACAGCCGTTGGTGCAGCGCGTGCCACTGTGAAGGTGTATTGGGCTGAAAGAAACCTTCCGGGTCGCGGCTGCCCTTGCCCGGGATCTGCGGACCTGATTGTGAGTACAGCACCTGAACCTTGCCTCGTCCGGCACCTGTGACGCTATACAGGTACTCGAAAAACTGCTCTCGAATGACATCCATCAAGGGCGCACTCCTGGCAGACAACCGCACCTGGGGAAGCACAAATTCTTCACGATAAGCCTCAATAGCCTGTGCAAACGCCTCCTCCTGGTCCGGCGGGATGTCATACAAGTAGTTCAGCTTTTTCATGATCCTTTGGCGGTCGAAATCAGGGGTGTTCACCATTTCATCTATGTCAACCGGATCTGATGTCCATCGCCTCATCAGCGTTACAAGCGCGCGGCGCTGCTGCCTGGGTGACGGAACACTGTCTGTCTGGCCTTGTCTTGCGGTGTCTACAACGCCCGTTTCTGTCAGGGGAACATTGAATTTATGCAGTAGCGCTTCGTACTCGGGTGCGTCTTGTTGCAGTAGGCCCACCATGACAATGGGGGGTAGACTGACGGATTCTGTTCTCTCCCTGAAAAACGCCTGCTGCCTTATCAGACGATCAGCGTCGAGATGATCTGATGCGGCCCAGCTATAGGCATCCTGAACGCCGCCGCCGGCTCTGAGCCTGGATTCCAGTGCGCGTGAGCGCCCTGCGCGCGCCAGCGCTGCGGGGAGCTGTGCTGCTATGCCCTTCGGCGTGACAGACGGGAGCAGAGAAGGGGCAATCTTCTGGTTCAGACCTTCATACCAGGCATCCAGCTTGCGCCTGGCTCGCTCGCCATAGACTTCTGATTGTGCCAATTTGTGAAGGCTGGCAAGAGCACAGGGTTTGCTGGTGGGAATCCAGTCATTATCCAGCAGGAGAAAGGCCGCCAGGTCGCGGTCCGCTTCCCTCCAGCAATGCTTGCTGTCCCACCCCAGATTACAGAGAACATCGTCATAGAGGGTGTCCTGACAGGCTTGCCAGGATGGTCCTCCTGCAGCAGTGGCTACCATGGTGGTCAGCATTTGACAGAGTGCTTGTGTGGGGTACCGCCCTCCCCTGTTCGCCAGGGATTTGAATTTCAGCATCAACCTGGAGAAAAAACGGGCTGTGTGCCCCTGAAGACATTCTTCGTTATCTGCAGGGATCAGGAGCAGCAACAGGTCGATAATGTCCGCGTCAGGTGTATTCGTGCCCTCAAGGGGGAAGAGGAGGCGCAACAGCCCCTCACAGACCTTCGCTTTTGCCTTGACAGCACACTGCGCCTCAGGACAGTGCTCCCTGTCAAATTGGTCGGGCATTGTGCCGCAAGGGACCGGGCGATTCCCCCCGGCCCGCACCCATGCGTCCAGTTTACCAGGGGACACTTGCAGCGCTTGTTCCAGCAGCGCGCGATTTTTTCTGGCGACCTTCAGCATCTGCAGCCTGCATGGCTCACTGATCACCAGTCCGCGCGCTATTTTGACGTAAGGTGTTGGCTGTTCCAGAGAAATCTGGTCGGGGTGGACCGCGCTGCCCAGGTCATAAACATGCCAGGAGTAGCCTCCATCCCACGAAGCTTCCACCTGGGTGTAGGCTTCCCCTTTCACAATTCGTGAGGGTATTGCCAACCAGGTCGCCATGACGTGAAAACACAGAGCACGATGATCGCACTGCCCATACTTGTGCCGAAACAGGTGTTGCAAGTGGGCTACACCGAACTGGCCCCCGGGCGGTGTCAGCTGATCGGGGACAGCCGTGAATCTACGACACAGTTCTTGCAGCTGCTCACACTGTTGCTGTGCAGTGGACAGCTTGCTTGTTTTCTGGAACGCCTGGAACAGCGGTCCGCCATCCTGCTCAAACAGGGGGCGCAGTGCTTCACACAGAGCACTGTCAGCGGCGGGAGCCAGGGCCTGCCGGGCGTGTCGGGATGAACCGCGATTTTTTGGCGCCAGCTTGCGGATAGCGATCTGGATGTCAAGCGTGCCCTGAAACTCAGGATTCACCGGACGTATAAAATGCTGGTGAGTGGCCCGGTCCCTGAGCACTTCCAGCGCTACGGGCGGGCAGGCAGTCAAGGCCAGTATCTTCTGGTGGGGAGCCAGGCCGGGCACCGGGTTCCAGTTTACGGCCTCCTCTGGCCCTATTGTCACAGTGAAAGCACCGGAGTCGTCTTCCAGGGTCATGGTGGACGAAATCCCCGCTGTCGGCTTGATGACTTCATAGCCCATAGAGCCGAGGGCAACATTTTTCGTGTAGATGTGTTCCCCTTCCAGCACCGCCTGCGAGACGCTCATGCGTGTTTTGTGCAGGTTGGTTTTATCAAAGTAGCGGGTCACATTGATAACATCCGGCTTGAGCTTCTTCCAGGGGAAAACGGCTTGCTTCGCGCGGGCTGGTAGCTGGCTGCCATCGATATAGACCGTAGCCTGAGCTATATCTTCCAGCTCTCTTTGTATGGTTGTGTGCGCATCGACCACCGCCGGCTCGCAAGGCTGGGAGCTGCGGGCCGGGTTGAGGCTCCGTGTTGGCTTGTCATGTCTGACAGCGTCCTGCCTGGAGCCCAGTAATGCTTTTTCGAACTGGGCCAGACCCTCGGCCGATGGCTGTTGTGCTGCCAGGCTTGCCAAAGCCTCCAGGTAGTCTGCATTGCTGGACAACTTCAAAGAGGCTTGCTCTTCCTCTGACAGCGGGAAAATCTGTTTTGCATATTGGCTCCACTCCGGATAGTCAGCATAGTGACGCTCGAAGGACTTCTGCTGCCAGAAGTGGTAAGCGGCGGAAAACAGGATGTCATCCGGATAGGGAGATACCAGCGGTAAATGGCGCTGCCATTGGTCATGGGCAAGCAGCCGGACAATTTCATGCTTGATGCTGGCATCCTGAACCGGATCTGCGGCCAGGCATTCCTTTTTCAAAGTCACAATGCCTCCGGTGGCGTCGTAACTGTTCTCAATGCCCGCCACCACACTGATGGGCCTGGTCAGGAGCCCGGGAAGCCGGGTGTGGATCCAGTCGGTCCAGACAGAGTAGTTTCGCATCGGGGTCTGGCGATCGGACGTCTGGCTGACAGGAGCGGCCAGTACCTCATCCAGCGACAGGGACTCGGTCCCCGCCTTGCGAGCCAGGAAGTGGAGGTAAAACCCGTATTGCTGCTCGAACTGTTTTTTCAGCTCAGTTTCCTGCCTGGCGCGGGTCTGCTGTTCCCCCCGGGTTTCCAGCTCCATCTTCATAGTGGACGCAGAGACAGTGGACGCAGAGACAGTGGACGCAGAGACAGTGGACGCAGAGACAGTGGACGGGGCCTGACTTTCTGGCGTAATGCTCATCTGGTTCATGCGGTCGAGAATCAACGGGAACCCGCAGCAGGCGGCCAGCTTTTTCATATCGGCCACAGAGGGATGCTGGGGAATCTCGTTGGCCCTGAGTTGCTCCAGCAGCTGCCAATGCCACTGGGCTACCTTGTCAGCCAGTGCGGGATCGGGGAACAAGGTGGCGGCAATTTTGTCCAGATCCTCATGGCTGTAGTCGCCGAGAGTGACAAGACTGCAACGGCTCTGCAATGCACTCGACAGCGGGTGCCGTCCGGCAAAAGTCGCCGGGTTTACCGTAGCAAACAGGTGAAAACCTGGTGTGCTGGCACCGGTCAGCAGATCGTTCATCTGGCCTTCATGATACTGGGACTTGAGCAGGTTCATTTCCGAGCCCAGCATAATTTCCCCGGCCTGGCTGGCTTGTTGCAGGGTCTTGTAAAAGGCATCGGGATGGTTGGGATTGAGGCTGATGGCGTGGCAGCGCACGGGTGCCTGGCCATCCTCGCGTTGCTGACGATTCCACTCCTGGATCAAACGTTTCAACAGGTCGTCCTTACCGCGTCCGGCAGGCCCTTCTATCACGGTGGCGCAACGGCCCTTGCTCTGATCCTGCGGGTTGTGTCGTCTGGCTTGCAGCCGGTCCAGCTCCAGCCAGACCTGGCGCGACAGTGCTTTCACCGAGGCGTTGTCCAGGTTGAAGGCGTCAGGTCCGATGCCAGATCGCGCTTGCCAGCGATCAAAGAAATAGTCAAACCGCACCTGGTGGGGCTCTACGAGGGCAGTATCAGCACCATAGGTCACCTGGTACCAGGTCTGGAGACTGTCCAGCTGCCAGCGATGGCTGGTGGGGACCAGGCCGCCCAGCGTATCGACCATCGCCTGCCAGATCAGGCCGGTCAGAGCCTTCTCTTGCTCTGGTGGTCTGTGCTGTTGCAGGCAGGTGGCCAGTCCTTTTTGACGGGCACTGTCGAGGTAGCGCAGCAGCCGCTCGCAGAAGTCGGTCAGATCCCGGGGGCTGAACTCATGCTCCAGAATCAGGTGGCGGTATTGATTGAAAAGACTGATCGTGGCCAGACTGAGCCGGTTGGTCAGCTGGAGCTGTTCTGTCTTTGAAACACCTGGCTTTGAAACACCTGGCTTTGAAACACCTGGACACTGGTGTGCGACTTGTTCAACCACCGTCTGAAGAACCGGGTCAACTATCTGGCTGGCCATGAAATTGTCATTGAAAGGACGGTAATACAGCTCCGGCGCCCGGTCCTTGAGAAAAGCATTCAGGTGACGTCCGGTCATGGACGTGGGGTTGCCGGTCATTATGATGCGGTGGTGTTCTGAAACGGGCCAGGGGTGACCCTGCTGGTCACTGATCGAGGCGGGGGTTTCATACAGGCCTTTCAGGCAGTTCCAGAGGGCCGGATCGACCAGGTTGGCCTCATCAATCACCAGAACGGCTGGATGCTGCGCTGTGGCGTTTCTTTTGGCCCATTGCAGCAGTGGACCGTCTTCCCGTTTTACCCCGGCATCGCCGGTCAGGGGATCAGTCACCAGGCTTTCCTTGACCATCAGGTCACTGAGTCGGGTCATGGGACCGCAGCAGAGTGTCTGAGCCCGGCCTCCCCCCTGCAGTGTTTTGGCTACTGTGGCAGCCATGAAGCTTTTTCCTGCGCCGGGTTCACCGCTGATCAGCGTTACTGGATGTTCCTTCACTTTTTCCAGCAGGCGTGTCTCGCGACGCTTGTACCAGTGTTTCCAGTTGCCAGGGTCATCTGGATTTACCAGGGCCCTGGCGATGAGCGCGCAGTTGTGTGGTGCAAACTGGAATAGTGTCAGATAGTGTTCAATGGTTTTTTGCTTCACCGCTTGCGACTGTCGGGACTGGATGACTGTGCCGATCAGTTGTCCCATCTGCTCAATTTCTTCGCGTCGCTTGTGCTGGCCCAGTTCATAACAGATATCCAGCAGCTGCTTTTCGAGACACAGGTGCCTGTGTAAAAAAATTACAGTGTCGTCCTGGTTGTTGTGCCCTGCCGCCTGCCGAACCTGACTTGCCATCAATTTGAAGGCAGTGGACTGTGGATCGACTTCCAGACTGGGGGAGGCGCAAGCACGGATGTGGTCAGGCAGTTGACTGATAGCCGTGTGGCTGACATAGCGGGTCAATGACCAGAAATGCTTCTGGATGCAGGCAGCATCAGGATTCGGATGGGCTTGCAACCAGCGCTTGAGTGCAAGCTGGTCAACCCAGTCACAGCGGTGATCTTGCAGCTGGCTTCTGACTGCCAGGCGCAGAAGGTTGTACAGATCCGGATTGCTGCGGTACGTCTTGAGCAGGACAGAGTTTATGGCCTTGTTCCAATGCGCGGGCTCAAGGGTGTCAGCAGAGGTCAACTTCTGTTCCAGCCGGGCCTGGATCACCAGTTTGGTCAGCAGGTCGGTGCCCAGCTGGAACTGCTGAGCGGGAGGAGCCAGACGGCTGGTGATGTCCTGCAGACGGGCGACTGTATCAACAATGTCACTGTCGTTTTCACTGAGCCCAAACTCGTCCTGCAGCCAGGCTTTGAGCTCTTCGAGCGTCTGGCCTGATGAAGACAAACCACCCAGGTCCTGGGCTTGCTGCCAGAGTACAGAATCGGTTTTGGCGCCTTCCGGCCATATGACGTCAATCTGCGCCCGGGGAAATGTTTCCCGTTCTCCATTGACGATCAGGGACGGCGGCGACAACAGCAGGGATTCGAGCTGGCGAGCTAGTGTCGTGTTGTTTTCCAGTCCCCGGATGCGCAGTTTGCGTCCTTCTCGCAGCGCCTGGATAAAGGGTTGCTCCCGACGTTGAAATTCTGCTTTTTTCAGTGACACCAGTCGAAGGTCTTCCACAAGTGAGGACAGCCTCAGTTCTGGTGTGATCACTATATTGAGGGGTTCACAAGACACAGCACCTGTATCCATGAGCTGGCCCCTGGCTGCGTTTCCCTGTCGCAGGAACGCATCATCCCCTCGGGTCAGCGTGACATGGCCGTTGCCCGTCAGGGGGCCGGATTGAGGACTGACGACAGTGGCAAAGAACTCTTCAGAATCAGTCTGTTCTGGCCCCTTGAATGGGAGCGGTTGTTGTGCCGGTGTGTCCAGATACACCGAAACCGGAGCAGGCTTTCCGAGTTTTTGTACCGCCTGTAGCAGTTCAAACCATTGGTTGGTGTCGAGGGGCGAGGTAACACGAATCCCCTCGCAGCCAGCAAACCAGTGGGTAAAGGTGTCATGTCCAGTCAAAGAACCCTGCGGATCAAATTTGCTCTGACGCGTCACCAGGGCCAGGGTGTCCCCGTTGATGACCGCCATACCGGGGCCGGGTTCAGACACCCACTTTACTCCTTGCTTGAGCAAGGAGATGTCCTCGGGCGTCAGTGGCTGCCGCGCCCAGCTGATGTTGTCCGGCAAGCGGTGGTCTTCACCATTGGCGTAATAGCTGCCACTGTGTATCAGCTTGTACAAGGCGTACGCAAAAGCCGGGTCTTTCCAGGGGGCGGCCTTGAGGACCAGCATTTCGCCGGGCAGCGCCCGGGCCAACTGACCCGGCAGGTAGCAGCGTTGCCCCTTTTCATTGATACAGGCTCGGCCGAACAGCACCTCGCGCCAGTTTTTCCCGGCCAGATCAATGGTACGGACAGTCCTGCCACTGGTTCCTTCAGCTGCAGTTGTGAAATCCGGCACCTTCTGGTGCAAAACATCAGTCATACAATGGCCTTTGTCTGACTGGGCGTTGAGTGTTTCATGCCACAGGGAACCTTGCCTGAAGCCTGGTGCCACACGCCGGGAGAAGTCATTGCCGGGTTTGTAAGTCTGGGAAATATGATCAGGAAACAGCTGGTCATTGACCAGCGCGATAATGCTCACGTGAGAGCCGAGCAGCTGTCCGTCCAGTGTGGGAGGGTCATCAAACAGGCTGTTGAGACTGCCCAGCTGCCTTGGCTCAAAGTGGCGGAAGTCCAGCACCAGTGTCAGTGGCTGATTTCCCTCACTGACGAACAGGCGTCCCGGGCTTTCCCGGGTAGAGCCGTCATGATTGACCATCAGGTTTTTGCGCAGTCCATCCTGATTCATGTCGTCCGGCGACATCACCAGAGCCACTGTCGTGGAAAGCTGTTGGAGCCGTGTCAGCAGGGCGGGAATTTGTTTGTCATTGTCGATAAAGAGCGTAGTGCGCTGCGGTGATTGTGTAGCAGAAGACGGTGTACTCTCCGCTGGCGTTGGTACTGGAGGCTGTGTTTTCAGTTTTTTTGCAGGGGGGGCCAGATCTTGTTGATGAACAAGAGGGGGGCGGGCACCGCTGGTGACACTGTGAGTTCTGCGTTCCATGTCCAACTCCTTGCGTTATTTGTCAGGCTCTTCCCTGGAGCTGGCGGTGCAATGGCACTGAATTTTGTGTTCATCGCAGATAGACAAACCAGGCTCTTTCTCTGTTTGAGCCATGAAAGAGCCGGTAAGTTCCGCTGCATGCCTGGCAGCGGCTGGTGTTTTGGCTGTGAGCATCAGGCGTCCATGCTGTTGAGATTGTCGAACAGCCTGGCGTGCCAATGAGGTTTGAATAGCCAGCTTGCTGCGAATGGGCTGACCTTCACGCCCATTGATGGCGACATTTCTCCTGCCGGCTCCGAACCTGTGTTCCGGCATGGAAAGAGACATGCGGCTCTGTGAAAAGGCCATCGGGGCCCTGCGAGCGACAGGTGACTGTTATGTGTACGACCATGGTCGAGGGGGAAGTCTTCCAGAGGGGAAGGTGAAAGAAATCAAGGCAAGGGACAGACGCAGTCCTTGTGGGGGAAGGCCGGGTGACAAGGCCGGGTGACAAGGCCATTGTGCTTGTCACCCGGCGTTTATTGTGAAATCTGTCGTCCAGAGTCTGGTCGGCAGACGAACCTCTTGCCAGATATCAATCGGTGGCACGGGCTGTGCCAGCTCTGCGGCTGATCAGGAGTCCCGAGGCTGCTGTTTCAGGGGCAGTCGTCCCTCGCAACGCGCGCCGGCAAGCAGAGCCAAAACCGTCGGCATTCCCCTGGCCATCAGGAGTTCTGGTCAACATATTCCTCAAGAGTAATGCAGTACTTCTCCACATCCGTCAGATCAAGACTGGCCAGAAACTCCTTCCAGTAGGTCTGCATTTCCTTGGCACCAATCACAATGGCCTGATCAAAGCGCCCGTTACGTTGCAGCAATTCGGGGTCTACATACTTTGTGTCGCCGGGCTTGTTATTGGATAGCTTCTGGTGCAGCGCGTGCCACTGTGAAGCTGTATCGGGTTGAAAGAAAAATGATTTTTGGCAGTTGTCCTTATCAAGGATGTCAGGAAGATCTTCAGAGTACAGGACTTTGACGTTCCCTTGTTCCGCACCCGTGATGGCATAGAGGTACTCGAAAAACTGCTCCCGGATAACCTCAATCAAGGGTGTAGTGCTGGCAGACAACTGAATTGCTGGCAGAACGAACTCTTCATGCCAGGCTTTGATAGCCTGTGCAAAAGCCTCCTCGTTTTCCGGTGGGCAACCGCACAGGCTGCACAGCCTTCTCATATCCGTTTGCATACTGAAATCAGAGTCGCTGATCATGTGTGATATCTCGCTTATGTCAATCGGATACACTGCCCACTCTTCCAGCAGCGTATCCAGCGCGCTTTGCTGCTCCTCAAGCGACGGAATCGGGTTTCTCTGCCCTTGTCTGCTGGTGTCTACGACGCCTGTTCTTGTCAGGGGAACATGAAGTTCATTCAGTCGCTTGTCGTAGTCGTCTGCGTCTTTTTGTAACAAGCCCACCATGACGACGGGGGGCAGCCTGACCGATTCTGCGCCCTCCCTGAAGAACGCTTGCTGCCTTATCAGACGATCCGTGTCGAGACGCTCTGCTGCCTCCCACTTATAGGCATCCCGGATACTTCCCCCTACTCTGAGCCTGGATTCCAGCGTGCGCGCGCGGCCCGCACGCGCCAGGCCTGCAGGCAGTTGTGCGGCCAGAGCCCTGGGGGTGAAAGACGGCAGTCGTGAAGAGTCAAGCTTCTCGTTCAGACTGTCATACCAGAGATCGAGTTTCCGTTTCGCACGCTCTCCATACACCTCTGACTGTGCCAATTTGTGAAGGCAGGTAAGAGCTGCATACCGCCGGGTTGGAATCCAGTCATTATCCAGCAGGAGAAAGGCCGCCAATTCCCAGCCGCCTGTATCCCATGCGTTCTTGTGGTGCGTTATTTGGTGCGCCAGATGGAATGCAACCTTGGTTTGAAGGATGTCCTGACATGTTTCCCAGGCTGGTCCGCCCGCAGTGGTTGCCACCATGGATGTCAATGTTTGACAGAGCTTTGGTGTGGAATACAGGCCCTTGCTTGCCAGGGGTACGACCTTTCGCATCAACTTGGAGAAGGGGAGCATCAGGCTCCCGTGAAGAACCTCTTCGTTATCGACCGGGTATAGAAGCAGTAGCAGATCGATAAGGTCCGGGTCAGGTACCTCCCTTTGAAGAGTGGAGTTCAACAGACTGTCACAGACTTTCTCTTTTACATGCAGAGCCAGTGGCAAGCTCTTGCTATAGGGATGGATCAGCACATGAAGAGGCGCTGTCCGATCAGATGAGCTGGAAGCTCTACCGCAAGGGACGAGGCCATTGCCTCCGGCCCGGACCCATGTGTCCAGTTCTTCACGAGACACTTTCAGTACTTCTTTCAGGAGTGCGGGATCTTTTCTGGCAACCTTCAGCATCTGCATCCGGCATTGCTCACTGATCGCCAGCCCCCGGGTTATTTTGACGTGAGATGTCGGTTGTTCCTCAACAGTCTGTTGGGGGTGAACTACGTTGCCCAGGTCATAAGTCCGCCAGGAGTAGCCTCCATCCCACGAGGCTTCCACCTGGGTGTAGGCTTCCCCTTCGACAATCCGTGAGGGTATTCCCAACCAGGTCGCCATGACGTGAAAACTCAGGGCGCGATGGTCACACTGCCCATACTGGTGCTCTAACAGGTGCTGCAAGTGGGCTAGGTCGAGCGGGCCTGCGGGGGCTGCCAGGGTGTCGGGGACAGCCGTAAATGTGCGACACAGTTGTTCCAGGTTCTCGCACTGGAGCCGGGGATTATGGTTCAGGTCTTTCAGCTGCCTGAGCCTCTGGAACAGGGGGGCTTCACCCTGTTCAAACAGGGGGCGCAGAGCTTCGCACAGAGCACTGTCAGCAGTGGGTGCAAGGCTGAGCTTGCCGTCTCTGGAGGAATCCCGGCTTTTTCCCTTCAGCGTGCGTAGAGCGATCTGGATTTCAAGTGTTCCGTGAAACTCAGGATTCACCGGACGAACAAAATGCTGGTGAGTGGCCCGATCCCGGAGCACTTCCAGCTCCACGGGCGGCTGGACAGACAGGGCCAGTATTTTCTGGTGGGGAGCCAGGCCTGGAACCGGGTGCCAGTTTGTGGCCTCCTCAGGCTCTATTGTTACCGTGAAAGCACCGGAGTCGTCTTCCTGTGTCATGGTGGAAGCAACCTCTGCCGCCGGCTTGATGACTTCGTGACCCATGGAGCCGAGGGCAAGATTCTGGGTGTAGATACGGTCTTCCTTCAGCACAGCCTGAGAGACGGCCATACGTGTTTTGTTCAGGCTGCTTTGGTCAAAGTAGCGGGTCACACTGAAGGCGTGGGGCATAAGCTTGCGACCGGACGCAAGGATTCTCGCCGTGCGGACTGGCAGCTGGCTGTCGTCGACATAGACCGTATCCCGGGCTATCTCCTCCAGCTCTCTTCGTATTGTTGTGTGCACATCGACCACCGTCGGCTTACCAGTCCAGGAGGTGTTTGCCGGGTTGGGGCCCAGTGTTGACTTATGATATCTGACAGCGTCCTGCTGACAGCCCAGTAGTACTTGCTCGAACAGGGCAAGACTGTTGGCCGACGGCAGCTGTGCTGCCAACGTCGTCAATGCCTCGACATAATTGGCGTTGCTGGACAGCTTCAGGGATGCGTTTTCTTCCTCTGACAGCGGAAAGATGTCTGCTGCATATTGGCTCCACTCCGGGCAACCTGCGTACTGGCGCTCGAAGGACTTCTGCTGCCAGAAGTGGTAAGCGGCAGAAAACAGGATGTCATCCGGGTAAGGGGAAACCAGCGGCGCATGGCGTTGCCATTGTTCATGGGCGAACAGCCGGACAATTTCACGCTTGATGCTGTCATCCTGGGCCGGATCCGCTTCCAGCCATTCTTTCTTCAGAGTCACAATGCCGGCGCTGGCGTCGTAGCTGTTCTCGACACCTGCCACCACACTGATGGGCCTGGTCAGCAACCCTTGAAGCTGGGTATGGATCCATGCCGTCCAGACCGCGTGGTTACGTATCTGAGTCTGCTGATGGGGTGTCTGGCTGACGGGAGCTGCCAGAATGTCATCCAGCGACCGGGCCCCGGTCCTCGCCTTGCGGGCCAGGAAGTGGAGGTAAAACCCGTATTGCTGCTCGAACTGTTTTTTCAGCCCGGTTTCCTGCCAGGCGCGGGTCTGCTGTTCCCCCTGGGTTTTCACATCCATGGCGGACTGGTCGGCAGTGTCTGGTGTGATGCTCACCTGCTCCATGCGACCGAGAAGCAACGGAAGCCCGGAGCAGGCGGCAGCCAGCTGTTTCATATCGGCCACAGAGGGATGTTGGGGAATCTCGTGTGCCCTGAGTTGCTCCAGCAGCTGCCAGTGCCACTGGGCTACCTTGTCAGCCAGTGCAGGATCGGGGAACAGGGTAGCGGCAATTTTCTCCAGATCCTCATGGCTGTAATTGCCGAGGGTGACAAGGCTGCAACGGCTCTGCAAGGCACTCGACAGCGGGTGCCGCCCGGCAAAAGTCGCCGGATTGACTGTGGCAAACAGGTGAAAGCCCGCTGTACTGGCGCCGGTCAGCAGATCGTTCATCTGGCCTTCATGATACTGGGACTTGAGCAGGTTCATCTCCGAACCTACCATGATCTCCCCGCTCTGGCTGGCTTGTTGCAGGGTGCTGTAAAAGCTGTCCGGATGGTTGGGATCAAGGCTGATGATGTGGCTGTGCATACCGGCTTTGCCGTCTTCGTGTTGTTGACGGTTCCACTCCTTGATCAGACGCTTGAGCAGTTCATCTTTGCCGCGTCCGGGGGGGCCTTCTATCACTGTGGCACAACGACCTTTGATCGGATCCAGTGGGTTTTGTCGTCTGACATCCAGTCGGTCCAGCTCCAGCCAGACTTGCCGTGCCAGCGTTTGCACGGACGCATTGTCCAGATCGAAGGCGTCAGGTCCGGTGCCGGACTGAAGACGCCAGCGATCGAAGAAAGTGTCAAACCGCGTCTGGTGGGGTCTGACAAGGGCGGTATCAGCACCATGGGTCACCTGGTACCAGGTCTTGAGAGTGTCCAGCTGCCAGCGATGGCTGGTGGGCACCAGATTGCCCAGCGTATCGGCCATCGCCTGCCAGATCAGGCCGGCCAAAGCTTCTTTTTGCTGTTGTGGCGAGTGCTGTTGCAGGCACCTGGCCAGGCCATGTTGGCTGGCACTGTCAAGGTAGCGCAGTAGCCGCTCGCCAAAGTCGGTCAGATCTCTCGGGCTGAATTCATGGCCCAGAATCAGGTGACGGTATTGATTGAACAAGCTGAGTGTGGTCGCACTGAGACGGCTTTCCAGTTCGGCCTGTTGTGTCTTTGATACACCCGGACACTGGTGTACGACTTGTGCCACCAGAGTCTGAATAACAGGGTCAACTATCTGGCTGGCCATGAAATTGTCGTCAAGAGGCAGGTAATACAGCTCCGGTGCCCGGTTCTGGAGAAAAGTATTGAGATGACGTCCGGTCATGGAGGTCGGGTTGCCGGTCATAATAATGCGGTGGTGTTCTGAAACGGGCCAGGGGTGGCCGTGCTGGTCACTGATAGAGGCGGGGGTTTCATAGAGTCCTTTCAGGCAGTTCCATAGCGCCGGATCGACCAGGTTGGCTTCATCAATCACCAGAACGGCCGGATGCTCCGCCGTGGCGGCTCTTGTGGCCCATTGCAGCAGGGGACCGTCTTCCCGCTTCACCTCGGCGTCACCCGTCAGGGGATTGGTTACCAGGGTTTCCTTGATCATCAGGTCACTGAGTCGGGTCATGGGACCACAGCAGAGTGTCTGCGCCCGGTCTCCTCCCTGTAGAGCCTTGGCAACTTCGGCAGCAATAAAGCTTTTTCCGGCGCCAGGTTCACCGCTGATCAGCGTGACCGGGTGCTGCCTCACTTTGTCCATCAGACGTTTCTTGCGCCGCCCATACCAGTATTTCTGGTTGCCGGGGGCGTCCGGATTCAAGAGGCTGTGGGCGATGGTCTCGCAGTCTTGTGGCGCAAATGTGTAGGCTGCCAGACGGGCTGCAATCATCTGTTGTTTTTGCGCTGTCGTTTGCGGGCTGTCGATGATGATGCCGACCAGTACTCCCAGGTTTGCAATATTCTTGCGCGACAGTTTCAGATCCGTTTCATAACAAATATTGTACAGCTGTTTTTCAATACAGTGGTGCTTTGGGACAAGAAGGGCGGGCTGTTCCTGATCGTTGGAGGGCCATCCGGCGGCTTGCCGAATCTGACTCATCATTAACCGGAAAGCCGGGGATTCGGTGTCTACTTCCAGGCTGGGCGAGCCGGAGGCTCTGATGTGTTCTGGCAGCTGATTCAGAGTCGGATGGCTGATGTGGCGGGTCAATGACCAGAAATGGTGCTGAATGCAGGCAGCATCAGGGTTCGGGTGGGCTTGCAGCCAGCGTTGCAGCGCTATCTGGTCAACCCAGTCATAGCCGTCATCGTGCACCTGACTTCTTACGGCCAGGCGTAGAAAGTTGTACAGATCCGGATTGCTGCGGTACTTCTTGAGCAAGACAGAATTGAGGGCCTTGCTCCAGTGTGCGGGCGCAAGGGTGTCATCCAGGGCGCGTTTTTGCTCAAGACGAGCCTGGATCACCAGTTTCGTCAGCAGGTCTGGGCCCAGCTGGAACTGCTGGGCGGGAGGAGCCAGACGGCTGGTGATGTCCTGCAGCCAGGCGAGCGCATCAACGATCGCACTGTCTTTGTCACTGAGCTGGAACTCTTTCGCAAGCCAGGCTTTCAGCTCTGCGGGCGTCTGGTCTGATGAAGACAAGACATACTGGTTCAGGGCTTGCAGCCAGAGCACAGAATTGGTTTTGGCGCCTTCCGGCCATATGACGTCAATCTGGGCCCCAGGAAATGTTTCCCGTTCACCATTGACGATCAGGGAGGGCGGCGACAACAGCAAGGATTCGAGCTGTCGTGCCAGTGTCGGGTTGTTTTCCAGTCCCCGGATACGCAGTTTCCGCCCTTCTCGCAGCGCCTGGATAAAGGGTTGCTCCTGACGTTGAAATGCTGCTTTTTTCAGTGACACCAGTCGAAGGTCTTCCAGCAGTGAGGACAGCCTCAGCTCTGGTGTGATCACTATGTTGAGGGGCTCAGAAGACAGAGTGCCTGTATCAATGGGCTCGGTCCCGGCTGCGTTCCCCTGACGCAGGAACGCGTCATCCCCTCTGGTCAGTGTGACATGACTGTTACCGGTCAGAGACCCGGATTCAGGGCTGGAAACAGGAAGGAAAAAGGCTTCAGGATCAGCCTGTTCCGGTCCCTTGAACGGGAGAGGCTGTTGTGCCGGCGTGTCCAGATACACAGGAATCGGAGCAGGCTTTCCGAGTTTTTGTATCGCCCGCAGCAGTTCAAACCATTGGTTGGTGCTGAGGGGAGAGGTAACACGAATGCCCTCGCAGTCAGCAAAACACTGGGCAAAGGTGTCATGTCCTGTCAAAAAACCCTGCTGATCAAAGGTGCTCTGACGCGTCACCAGGGCAAGGGTGTCCTTGTTGATGACCGCCATCCGGGGACTGGGTTCAGAGACCCACTTTACTCCTTGCTTGAGCAAGGCGATGTCCTCGGCCGTCAGTGGCTGCCGCGCCCAGCTGATGTTGTCCGGCAGGCGGTGGTCGCCACCATTGGCGTAATAGCTGCCACTGTGTATCAGTTTGTACAAGGTGTACTCAAAAGCCGGGTCTTTCCAGGGGGCACCCTTGAGGACCAGCATTTCGCCGGGCAGCGCTTGGGCCAACTGACCCGGCAGGTAGCAGCGTTGGCCCTTTTCATTGATACAGGCCCGGCCGAACAGCACTTCGCGCCAATCTTTTCCGGCCAGATCAATGGTATGGACAGTCTTGCCGCTGTTTCCTTCAGCTGCCGTTGTGACATCCGGCACCTTCTGGTGCAAAACATCTGTCACACCATGACCTTTGTCTGACGGGGCTTTGAGTGTTTCATGCCACAGGGCTCCTTGCTTGAAGCCCGGAGCCATCCGTCGGGAAAAATCGTTGCCGGGTTTGTAGGTCTGGGAAATATGGTCAGGAAACAGTTGGTCATTGACCAGCGCGATAATGCTTACGTGAGAGCCGAGCAGCTGTCCATCCAGTGTGGGAGGATCATCAAACAGGCTGTTGAGACTGCCCAGCTGCCTTGGTTCAAAGTGGCGGAAGTCCAGCACCAGTGCCAGTGGCTGATTCCCCTCACTGACGAACAGGCGTCCCGGACCTTCCCTGGTAGAGCCGTCATGATTGACCATCAGGTTTTTGCGCAGACCATCCTGATTCATGTCGTCCGGCGACATTACCAGAGCTACTGTCGTGGACAGCTGTTGGAGCCGTTCCAGCAGGGCGGGGATTTGTTTGTCATTGTCGATAAAGAGCGTGGTCGGCTTCGGTGATTGTGTAGCAGAAGACGGTGCACTATCCGCTGGCGCTGGTACTGGAGGCTGTGTTTTCAGTTTTTTTGCAGGGGGGGGCAGCTCTTGTTGATGAACAAGAGGGGGGCGGGCACCGCTGGTGACACTGTGAGTTCTGCGTTCCATGTCCTACTCCTTGTTCTATTTGTCAGGCTCTTCCCTGGAGCTGGCGGTGCAATGGCACTGAATCCTGTCTTCATGGCAGATGGGCAAGCCAGGCTCTTTCCATGTTTGAGTCACGAAAGAGGCGGTAAGTTCCGGTGCATGCCTGGCGGTGACCGGTGCTCTCGTTGTCCATCAGGCTTCCCCCCCGTTCGGACTTTCGAACATGTTGATCTCCAAAATGTATCCTGAAGCCCAGATTTACAGCAAATGGACTGACTGCCAGATCCATGGCAGACGTCATCACCCCATAGCGGTTCTGAGCCCCATTCCCGCACGGGGTCAGGCTGTATGGGCTGGATGAAAAGAGCTGTGTGGCCAGCCTGAACAAAGCCCTGTTGCGTGCTTCTTCCAGACTCGGCCGTATCTGTAATCCCGTGGTTTTCTCTCACCCAGGTCCCGGTGTTATTGGTGCCCAGTGCCGGGCGGGAACGGCTTGAGCCGGGTGTCAGCAATTGCCAAAGCAAAGGAAACTGCTGCCTTGCGAGCTGTGGACCAGCTGTCGTCTCTCAAGCGGTGACCAGACCGTGAAACAGGGCAGCGGCAGGCGCTGCCTGGGGATCTTGTCAATGGCATGCGGCTTTAACAGCCAGACGGCGAGTCACTTTGAACTTCCTGTTTTTAACAGTGTCAGAACATGGGCAACTGCTGATTGGATTTCCCTTTCTCGTGGCCCATTTCCCAAGAGAACCCAATAGTGGCCGTCCACCAGCAGCGGGGGGGTGCCGCTCGTGTGCACTGGCGCACGGCCCTCAGAAAACAAAGAGATAGAGATCAAAAAGATAGCAATACGTATCTGGTGACCCGGGAGCAAGTGCGCAGAGCCCTGGACTTGGTGAGAATTTAGTGAAGAGGAAAAAATAGTGATTAACGAAACTGCATCGGGTGTTGCAACCCGGCATCCCTGCTCCTCTGTAGATCCGGCTGCGTCCGGGCAGGAATCTGCATCACGGACACTGACCTTGATGCCTGATGTCAAAAGCTGGTCATGGCTTGTAGGGCAGCGGCAAGGACTCAGATTCACGACAACCGAACAACTGGATCTTCAATCGCGTCATATCCAGCATCTTTCCGCCCATCTCCCGGGGTTCAAGCCAGTCCCGACTCCTTCAGAAAACACCCTGGTCACTGTAAGACACACATCAGACGGGGCCAGGGCGACTATCCGACAAGAGCCTGGTGAGGTTCACGTAGATGCGCCTGTGGCTGATATTTTCCCGGGCACCCTTCCTCACCTTCTTTATGGAGCCTGTCGGGCGCAATGGCTGAGACAGAATCGCTATCCGGTTCATGCCGCCTGCATCGGCTCGTCCGAGCGTGGCTATTACTTGCTGGCGGGTCCTTCCGGCTCCGGAAAAACCTCCCTGGTGATGGAGCATGCCAGACAACAGCTGCAGTACGATGACAGGCATATATTTTCGGCCGACAAAACCTTGGTCCGATTTACACCAGACGGGCAGCTTAAAGCCATTGCCGGTACGCAAACCTTGTCGGTTCGCCATGGCGACATGCCCAGGTGGCAGGGAATTGACAAACAAGGGGAGACTCTGGCCGGGGATCGCACTGTATTTCGCCTCCCGGCAGCGCATTACGCCGAGAGTGATGAGGTGGATGTCAATGGTATCTATCTGGTCGCGCTGAATGACAAACCGCTTGAAACCCCTCTGGATGCAGACAGTGCCAGGCATCAGCTGTTTCCCTTGTTTCTGGATAAGCAGCGCGAAGACATTCTTGTAGGAAAGCATGACTGTCTGCTGGATGGAACAGTCCCCCGTGACAGCAAGGCGCACCTCGGTGAAAGTCTGAAAAAATACCTGCAGACAGCGGTTGTACGGCGCGTTCATGGCAGCCTGTATGACGTGTACCAGGCGATAATGCCGACTGTCTTTGTTCCCGACCGTCCTCTCGCCCCGGCCTGCGGCAAAAAAATCCTTTTTGGTATATGCGGAATAGGCAATGGCCATCTGAGCAGACAGTTGCCAGGTCTTCATGAACTGATGAAAAACGGCCATCAGATTGTTGTTTTCACCTATGGGCAGGCACTTGAGTATTTCACCAGGGAAAAGAGCCGCTATCAGGACATTGTCATCTGCGAGGTGAACAACCCCTACATACCCGGTCACAGCAAGGGCCTGGACTTCGAAGCCAGCGGTCGCCTGAGCCAGAACAATGCTTCAGGTTTCATGGGTACCAACTTCGCCGCTATGGCCGTTGCTGAAAAGCATTTTGGCACGCCCGACCTGGTGATCAGTGACTATGAACAGGTCGCCGCTCAATACGCCTACAGCAAGCAGGCTCCGTTGGTGACTCTTGATCAGCAGAGCAAGTTTTTGACCGGAGACCTTCCTGAAGAGCTGGCAGGGACTTCTTTCAAGGATGAGCAGGAGCGGCTGTCCCTGTTCTTTCCCCACGCAGAAGAAAGGCTGGCACTTTCTTTTTTCAAAGTACGGAACAAGGAGCCAGCCGGAGGCGAGGCTGGAAGTGACAGAGGTTACAACCACAAGGTCACCATTCTCCCGCCCGTTTTGCGATCAACTATCTGTGAAGCTGCCAGGAGTCTGGACGAAACGGACCCGAGCCCGCCAGCACTTCTTTTTTACATTACTTCCCAGTCCTGGTCCGAGCTGCCAATCGGGAACTGGATAGATACGCTGCGCAAACATACACCGGACGGGTACAGGGTCGATACATTCCTGCCCAGGGGGTGTTCGCTGCCGCAAGACTGCCGGACCATGAAGTTTTATCCCCATGGCGATGCGCGTTTCGATGCCTTTTTGATCCGGTCCCGGGGGGTGATCTCCACAGCCGGTCACACTCTTCTTTCAGAAGCCATGCATCTTGCCAAGCCTGTTTATGCCATACCCTTGCGGCTGTACGAACAACAACTCAATGCCAAGGTCATTGGGGACAATCAGTTTGGCGTCACCACGCCGGATTTGACGGCACAAGGTCTGCGCTACTTTGTTGCAAACCTGGACAGGTTCTCCTGCAACATCAGGAATGACAGGGATGTTCTGCTTCGCGGTGACGCAAAAGGGGCCATCATGCAGGCTTTCAACAGCCTGCTTGCTGACAGGAAGAAAAATGTTTCCGCTGCGGCAGCTGTGAATGGGCAGGTCCCGGAGAGCTTGTCAGTCACAGCGAGAAGGCTGCGCCATAGACGCCATGCTGAGTATAAGTTTGCGATACCAGACCTTGACAAAATTCCGCTTTCCATCAAGGAAGCTGTCCTCTCAGGAAAAGATCATCCGGATGTTATTAAAAGGGGGGTGGTGATCCAGAAGTATATTGCGCCCACGAGAGAGAATATTTCTCGGGTAGCTGAATTCTTGACCGAGAGAGGCATTCCTTTTGGTAGTCATGATGAGATTCAGGAATTCCTTGAGCCAGGTTATTCCCATGAGGTTCGTTTGATTCACCGCTACCTCAAAGATCGGGAAGGTCGAATTATAGAGAGCTACCAGGTAAGGTTTGGAGATGGTCAGGGAGAGAAAAGGGATGTTCTTGAAACCCCGGAAAATCTGGGAGCGCGAGAAATACGGGATATGCAGCGTCTGTTTGACCAATTGGAAGCAGAAACCAGAAGTATTCTTTATAAACTTCATGTTGAGATGTTGTTGAGAAATGCGAGTGATGTTTCGCTGTCAAAAGAGGATGGATCGCCGCTCACAGCAGAGATAGATATTGTTGCAAAACCTGTGGCCGGATCCATGGAAGCTGCCTTTTCATTTCTGGAAGTGCGAAATCTGAGTTCTGTATCCAATGCCAAACTTGGAGTCCAATATGGTAAGAAGTTTAATCCTGAAAAGACGAACCTGTCTGCTGTAGTGGGTAAAGACATATCCACCTGGGAGAGAGCAAGGGCGAGACACTGTGCTCGCCATGGGGCTCCCGCAGAACTGTTGTCCACCAATGAGGAATTGAAGCGAAGCAATAATGATTTTGCCAACAGGCTGTTCAGTAGCTACAAACGCTGGCTTCCTGGCAATTTGGTGCAAAGCTTCCTGCATCCACTCCCCATCACTCAGCTGCGCACAGACAAAAAGATTGTGCTCAATGCGGAGCCCTTTGGATTTGGGCCCTCGGCAGCTACCGCTGAGGTGTTTTCTCATTTGCGGGAGCACGCGTCGCATGTTGCTTACATCGGCGAGCAACATACCCTCGACATACAGAGAAAATATCCCTATGACGCAGTTATTGATTGCTCAGTGATAGAGCCGGATGAGGGACAGGACCGGGAGGCTGCCCGTAAAGCTGCCTATGCCTTTCATCTCCGCCAATATGACATTCTGATTACGGCTTCGAATTTTGAAATAGCTGATTTGGCAAAAGAGCAGGGACTGCGTGTGGTCATTTACGATCCATTGACCTGGTATTGGGACAGGATTCCTGCCGCCATTACCAGGGCTGACCTGTATCTGGCACAGAATTTTTTGATGGTTGAAGACCGGATCAAAATAGCACGGGAGCTGTTTCCCAGCGCTATTGCCGTTGTCCCGCCCCTGATATCCGGCTTCCAGGCGTATCGTGAAAATACAGAATGCACAGATCTTCTGGTCAATACCGGCGGACTGAAAAATCCGTTTACCCCGTCTGAAGCACTGTTCAAGTATGCGACCGTGATTATGGGCTGTGTGGACAGAACTCTCAGGCGCCATTATCGACAGACGCACTACCTCGGCAGTCGCGACCTGGACATGGCATCGAAGGAGTTCGATGTGAAGACGCTCAGGCCTCTGGAAGTGCAGAACCTTCTTCAGCAATCTGATGTTGCCATTATGACGCCAGGACTGGGAAATATTTTTGAGGCATCAACCCTGAAGAAGAAGGTCATCTGGTTGCCACCTGCCAATGACAGTCAGGGGCAGCAACTCCGGCTGTTGCAGAGGTACAACATGACCGATGCTCATATCGATTGGCATGACATATTGCATGACGAAGAGCCTGTTGATTATTTCTCGGAGCAGAAGGGAGTTTTGAAACTGATAGCCAACAGGATAAACAGAATGGCTCATGACACTGGCGCACAAAAAGTTTTGTGTCAGCGCCTTACTCAAGCCAGGCAGCAGCTGGAAGGCAAGGAAACCCTGGCCCTGTCGGCCCTTGCTGAACGGTTTTCTCGTGGAGGGGGGAGAGCCGCTACCGATGAAATCCTGCAGTGGATTCATAACCAGGATCCCGCACATGCCAAATAAAGCATTCGCGGCAAACGAACCAAACCCATTTTTTTACGGAGTTTAACAGAGAAGTGATGAACACAGCCCTGACACCCGCCGTTGCTTACACCGAGCATGTTGTTTGTGATCCGGGATCTGACAGCGCGGCCGCTATCAAGAAGGCTTTCGTTGAGGAAGGCTTTATTGTGGTCAAGAACGTCTCGACGACCAATGCCCGGAAAAATGCGGTTGATCTTGTTCGCAGGCAGATTGATGTGTGTCCCGAGGCCAGCATACAGGGGTTCTTTGAGCTGTATCACGATGATGCGCTGGCTCAGCTGAGGCAGAATCCTGATCTGGTAAAAACCTTTTCCATTCTTTGGGGCTGCCAGGAGCTCTGGGTTGTTTTCGACCGTTTTATCTACATGACAGAACATAACAGGGAGACGCCTCTGCCTTTGCATGTGGATCAGAATCCGCACACACAGCCGCAATTCTGCTCAACCCAAGGCCTGCTGGGTGTGATTCCGCGTTCGCACCGGTCTTTTGGTCAATACCGGGCCTGGTCGGATGACAGGCAGGGTTACGTTGAATATCAGGGTGATGACCTGCCGGCTCGTCGTGATGCCCTGCGAGCCGTTCGCCTGAACGAGGGGGAAATGGTGATCTGGGACTCCCGGTTGACACATTCGCGCTTCAACGCTGTTCCCACCACCAGTTCAAAAGCCAGGGAACGGGTGCTGGCCATGATCAGTTTCATGCCGGCCTCGGCTGATGAGCAGCTGCGGGAGAAACGCTGTGAGGCGCTGCGTAGCGGAACCGGGGCCTTTGACCACGCGGCAGGCTTGCGCAAAACAGCCCATGCACACATACAGTCACTGCGAGTAACGCCAGAAAATCTGACCGATCTGGGTCACAAGATTTATGGCGTTACGCCTTGGTAAAGGTGGGGCCCCGCCGTCCGGTTTTGTAAGGTCGAGTCGCGCTGTCGGGCCAGAATGGTTCAGCAGATCCTGGCGGGGACTCCCTGTCCCGGGACGCAGGCTTTGCCCGGTGCCTGACCTGATCGCACGCCAGCGTGTCGTGCTTGCCTTGAAGTCCGTTGTGCTCCGGGTTCCGGCTCGACTGGGAGCCGGCGTGGTGTTCCTTCAAGGTCCGGTGGCGCGAGCAGTGCTGAGCCCGGCGCTGCAGGTCTCGTGCTTTGCGAGCAGAGCCTTTTTCAGGTCGGCATCCACGGGATGATTGCCCAGCCAGACGGCGAACAAGGTGCGACGGAAGTCATCACCTTCCAGCTGGACAAGCTTTGTGCCGTTTCTGAAGACGGTGACGCCGGTACCCGGCTGGCCCACAAAAGTGAAAACCTGCCCCCGCCTGATTGGCTGGCTTCTGATTGCAGCCACCAGCTTGTCCAGGCGCGGCTGCAGGGATGCGGTGTTTGCCTGGGTTGCCTGCCGGAAACCTTTTTCGACAGCAGCAGCCATACGATCTGCGCCCACCAGACGGGAAACAATCTCCAGACGGACGGCTGCCGCCTGGCGCCCATCGAGAACCTCGGCTGCTGTAGCGCAGGGCCTGGCAGTGTAGAGAGCAGCAACATAAAGCTTGAGCACATGAAAGCGGGAGCGTATGCCAGCCCCCCGCAGGGTCAAGCCTTGAGCTTGTGGCACAGAATTGCCGGGCTGGATTGTCACCCCCGCCAGTTCCCGGGCCTCTTGAGCCTGACTGATGCCGGGCGGCAGCAGGGTGAGCAGCACCAGGGCTGCCATGCGCAACAAGGACAGTGAAGCATTCATGGTCTTTTTTATCTTCTGAAAGGGGAGCGGCTGTCAGTCAGGATTGGCTTGTGATCTTGACGGGGTCAGGGCTCATTTGTGCTATTTTGGCACGCCAGAGTGCAGGCCCCGTTGTGTGTATGGACTGCCCCTGGCTATCCACGGCAACAGTCACCGGCATGTCTTCGACTTCGAACTCGTAGACAGCCTCCATACCCAGCTCAGGAAAGGCCACCACTTCTGCCTTGCGAATCGCCTGGGAGACCAGGTAGGCAGCACCGCCAACGGCCATCAGGTACACCGCCTTGTTATCCTTGATGGCTTCTATGGCCGCCGCACCACGTTCGGCCTTGCCAATCATTCCGACCAGTCCGGCCTGCTCCAGCAGCGTCCGGGTGAACCTGTCCATGCGTGTCGCCGTTGTAGGACCTGCCGGACCCACCACCTCATCGCGAACGGGATCCACAGGGCCAACGTAGTAGATAAACCGGTTTTCAAGACTCACCGGCAGCGGTTCTCCCCGGTTGAGCAAATCTATCAGTCTCTTGTGGGCTGCATCCCTGCCTGTCAGCATGCTGCCATTGAGCAACAGGGTATCGCCCGGCTTCCACTGGGCCATCTCCTCCCGGCTCACTGTGTTGAGATCAACACGACGAACAGAGTCATCATGGCTCTGGGCAATCTCGGGGTAGTCTTCGAGACGGGGAGGCGTGACAGCGGCAGGACCCGTACCGTCCAGCGTAAAATGGGTGTGGCGGGTGGCGGCGCAATTGGGGATCAGTGCCACCGGTAGTGAAGCGGCATGGGTAGGGTAGTCCTTTATTTTGACGTCAAGGACCGTAGACAACCCCCCCAGCCCCTGGGCCCCAATGCCCAGCCTGTTCACCTCTTCAAAAAGTTCGAGCCGCAATTCTTCAATACGATTGGCCGGACCGCGTTGCGCCAGCTCATGGATGTCAATCGGATCCATCAGCGACTCCTTGGCCAGCAAGGCCGCTTTCTCGGCCGTGCCACCAATGCCTATGCCCAGCATGCCGGGTGGGCACCAGCCGGCGCCCATGCCAGGAACTGTGGCCAGCACCCAGTCCCGCACACTGTCAGAAGGGTTGAGCATCGCCAGCCGGGCCTTGTTCTCGGAGCCCCCTCCTTTGGCGGCAACCCGTATATCAATGGTGTTTCCAGGTACCAGCCGGACATGAATCACAGCCGGGGTATTGTCACCCGTATTGCGCCGCTGTCCGGCCGGGTCCGACAGAATGGAAGCCCTCAGAATGTTGTCCGGGTGCGTGTAGGCCTGACGAACACCTTCGTTGATCAGGTCTTCGAGTCCCAGGTCCGTGTCGATCCGGGTCTGCATGCCAACTTCGGCGAACAGGACCACAATACCCGTATCCTGACAAATAGGGCGCTGCCCCATGGCACACATCCGGGAGTTGATCAGAATCTGGGCCATGGCATCGCGCGCAGCAGGCGATTCTTCCCGCTGCCAGGCTTTATGCAGGCTCTGGATGAAATCTACAGGGTGGTAACAGGAAATAAACTGCAGTGCGTCAGCGACGCTCTGCACAAGATCGTCCGCACGTATCAGTGTCACGCTGCTCATGCTGCCTTTACGCCTTCCTCAGTCCTGGATTTGCGCCGCTCTTTACAAGAAGCTTCCGGTTCCGCGACCAGCTCGCAGTCCTGGAAGTCTGTTACAGCAAAACGGGGTGCAGAGGATGCAGCCAACAGGACAGCAAATCAAGCTGCGTACCCATTCAGGCTGCATATTGATCAGCATCAGCAGACGGCCGGGAACAGGTCCTTGAACCTGTCCCCGGCTGGATGCCGCTGTCTCCTCCTCAGACAACGAGAACAAAACAGGCATCAACCGGCCTTTGCTCAAATATTGGCAATCAGGCGCGATTGTGTCTGGTGCCTGGCAGCCAGGATGGATGAGTTGATTTCTGCTTGCATACCCCGGCTGTTGTGCTGGTGTTGGTAATCTTGCAGATGAGAGTCGAGCATGAAGTTCGCCTGTTCACGTTGTGCCTGCACAGCCTTGAACTGGGCCTCTATCTGTGCTTTCCGGTAGTGGTCAAAGGCCATGTGCATCTCGTGAAGTCCCTGATTGAATTGCTGGGCTTGCTGGCTTCCCTGACTGAATCCCCTCGCCAGCTGGGACAGGCCTGGCGCTGCCTGCTGCCACTGGCGGTTCAGCAGGCTTTGTCCCACTTGCCCGGCTGTCTGTCCGAGCGGCGCGGCAGCCGCCAGCGCCGGGACAATACCGGCCCAGGCGCTTGCGCTTCTGGTGCCGCCCCACAGCCATCCATTGCTCTGGACGGGCTGCTGGCCGGGAACACCCGTCAACTTTCGACTCTCTTCCCATACGTCCCATATGTCTCTCAGGTCCCCCGGGAGCGGGTATCTTGTTACTCTTAGTGGATCAGACATGACTGGTCTCCTCTGATATCGCCGTTACGAATGATCGGGGTCTCAGTAGGTTGGACAGGCAAGGGGGGCAGTTAGTTGCCAAAGATAAAACAAAGTCAGAAAAAATAACGGTCTTGATGCGAAACGGCAACAACCTTGCCTGCAGGCGCAGGACGACAGAACTTGCATGCTGTTATCGATCCCCTGGCCCCGGAGCGGCCCGGGAGCTGTGCCCGTATAATGTCACCGCCTCAGGATGGTATCTCTGGAGACAAGCGGCTCCTCTGGCAGAAGAAGTGCCATGAAGAACAACCCCTTTCGTAGTAGAATGCCGGCCGCACACCCATAGCCACAGAGCAGTTTCCCGATTTTCCTATGTCTGTATTAAAAATCCTCGTAGACACGCTGAGCACCCTGCTGGTGACAGCTGTACTCTTACGTTTCCTTCTGCAGCTGGTCAGAGCTGATTTCTACAACCCTGTATCCCAGGCCATCGTGAAGCTGACCAGTCCTCTTCTGAGTCCATTGCGGCGCCTGATCCCGGGGTTCGGCAGTCTCGACCCGTCTTCCCTGGTGCTGGCCTTTCTGGTTCAGGGGGTGTTTGTTTTCATCAAAATCAACATCATGGGTTATATGCTGCCGCCAGCGGGTGCTTTCACCCTGCTTACGCTCTTCTTCCTGCTGGAGACGCTTCTTGATTTCTATACCTTTGCCTTGATAGTGCTGGTGATTTCCAGCTGGGTGGCGCCCGGAAGTTACAGCCCGGGTCTGGCCCTCCTGCACCAGCTGACAGACCCGCTATGCAATCGCGTGCGCCGCTTCGTTCCCCCTCTGGGAGGTCTGGATTTCTCGGTCATGATCGTGATGTTTGGCATCTTTTTGCTGAAGAATGCGTTACCCGGTTTGTTGCAAGTCAGAACGGTCGGACTGCTGTAGGGAACGGTTGCATCAGGTATGTCCGGGGGCTTGCGTGTTTGGCCTGCGATGCAGCGCCGGGCACCTGGCCCGGGCACCTGCCGAAGCGCAAGGGCGCACTGGTTGCAAGCGCAAGGGTGCACCCTCCTGGTTGACAAGGGCAAGGAGGTCTTTGTTCCCGGGCAAGAATCCGGTCTGCCTGCAACCGACTGCCGCCAGCGCGACAAGGCCTGATACAGGCTGGGCTGCCGGCCGATTCCCGTTACTCCAGCAGGGGTCCGCGCTGCAACCGCACCAGCGCCCGGCGCTCCTTGTTCCCGGGCAAGCGGCCGGTCTGCCTGCAACCGACTGCCGCCAGCGGGAGAAGGCCTGATAAAGGCTGGGCTGCCGGCCGATTCCCGTTACTCCAGCAGGGGACCGCGCTGCAACCGCACCAGCGCCCGGCGCTCCTTCTTGTTCGGTCGTGAGCGAGGATATGCGATATCGCGAGCCGGGGCCTTGTTCTGCTCCCGGGCGGCGCGACTTTCCGGAGTCTCTTCATAAAGAAGCTGGGCAAGGGGAGCGCTCTGACGCCTCTTTTCCAGTCCCTTGATGATCAGAACCCTGTCGCCACCCTCGTGTTGCACGCTGATGCGATCGCCCACCCGTACCTGGCGACCGGGTTTGCTGCGCTGTCCGTTGACCCGAACCTTGCCGCCTCCCGCCGCCTGCTGTGACAGGGACCGCGTCTTGTAGAGTCGGACCGCCCACAACCACAGATCCAGGCGCATGCTGTCTTGCTTATCGATCCCAGCCCTCCCTGATGATCCAGAGTGTGTCATGGTGGCGCCCCTTGGGCTGGTGGTGCAGCAAATCCTTGCGCCAGTTCATGTCAGATCACCGGAAGCAGTTCGAAAAAGTGCTGGACCGGCGTAAATTCTGCGGTATTGACCACCGGGCGGGTCATGTCAGGTGTGGCAATGGCGCGCAGGTGACTGAGCCCCCACTGCCTCGCCATACGCAGAACAGACAGATTGTCATCGAACAGCAGGGTACGCCCGGCTTCAAACGAGACAGTCCGTGCCAGGCAGTCCCAGAAAGCATGATGCTCCTTGGGGTGACCAAAATCATGGGCGCAGACAATAGAGTCCATATAATTTTCCAAAGGCAGGCACCGCATTTTCAGGTCGAGGCCAGCCCGACTGCTGTTGGTCACCAGCACCACTTGTTTTCCCGCTGACTGCAGGGCTTGCAGAAACTCCTGGGCAAAGGGGCGGAAACGGATCTTGTGGGACACCGTCTGCTGCAGCTGGGAAAGATCCAGGCCCAGTTCCTGCGACCAGTAATCGAAGCAATACCAGTCCAGCGTGCCCTGTTTGACGCGCAGCAGGGAAAAAAAGTATTCCCCGGCCGCCCGGGTTGCAATCCCCCGCTGCGCAGCATAATAGGCTGGTATGTATTCCTGCCAGAAGCAGGTATCAAAGTGCAGGTCAAGAAGGGTTCCGTCCATGTCAAACAGCACTGTATCTACTGCTTTCCAGTCAATCATCCAACGTCCACCTGTTTCCTTTCGCCGCCGCAGCAGCGTCCGCCCCGAACCCCTTCCAGCTTGATTTTCTGTCGATGGGAGTCCCGGAGTTTCAGGGCTTGATGAAAGTACTCTGTTGCCTTCCGGTACTCACCGGCTTCTGACAGCAGAATGCCAAGCTGCTGGCAGGCATCAGCGTCCGGCCGTAGTTTGAAGCCGGCTTCCGTATACTCCACCGCCTTGTCAGAACGCTGACTACGACTGTACAGGCTGCCCAGCCCCAACAGGAGGCTGGCATCCTTTGGATAACGCTGCCGTAGTTTTTCAAGCACAGCAATCTGGCGCTCTGTGCTGTCGCACACCAGCCCACTGTAAAGACGTGCCATGCGGGCACTGTAACTGGCAGAAAGGCTTTTGCGAATAAATGTCTCGGCCTCCTCCGGCGTGCCCAGGTGACACAGGCAGTTGGCATAGCTCCAGATCAGATCCCTGTTTTTCCTTTGCGCCCGGCTCAAGCCCTTCCAGATGCGGTTGATCGATTCTGTGCGCTGCGGTCCCCGGGGCAGTTTCAGGCTGGCACAGCAAGCCTGGGTCAAGAGCGCACTGTAGACAGTCGGCTCCAGCTCCTTCATATCTGATGTATCAAGGGCACGATACTTTATGAGGTCCGGTAAAATACCGGCCAGTGCCCGCCAGTCCGCCAGGTGTTCATAAACCTGCTTGAGCAGCTTGAGCACGTAAACATGTTTGGGTGCCTTGGCACGCAGGGACTTGAGAGTCGCCAAGGCCTGCTCGAATTCGTTGCGAGCCATCTGGATTTCGGCCTGGGTTATGCCTATGGCCATATGTGCTGTCGGCATGGCCTGCTCCGCCCTGGACAGATAGTTCTTGCAGGAAGCCATGTCGTTGACGGCCGCAGAAGCCCGGGCTGCGGCCAGATAACTGTGCAAGGGCAGTGAGCTGGAGCGCCCGGCCTGGGACAAGAGTTTCTGAGCCTGCTTCCAGTCGCCATTGGCGAAGGCAGCAAGGCCGCGGCTGGAGAGCTGCTGTGCCCGTCTGCGATACACCCTTTCTGCCGAGGCCACAGGAAAGCCCAGGGCACAGCTCACCAGACGCATGCAGCCAAGGGTCAGCCTGATCAGGCTGACAGCAAGAAACAGGGCCAGAACACAGGACCACAGACTGGTCTCGAGTCTGTAACCATTGAAGGCGATCAGAACATAGCCATTATCCAGGTACAGATAGTGAACAAACAAATAACAGACGGCGATCAGGAACAGAAAAAAGAATGATCCTTGCAGTGTACTTTTCACGGCGTATCTCCAGAAGGCACTACGGCCTGTGCTGGTTTGGACTCGCTCGCGGACGGCCTGGTATCAACTTCGGCCGAATTGCTGTTCCTGTAAGCCTTCAGTGCTTCAAGAGAGCGGCTGACGTCTGGCAGCTCCTGCCCCACAGGAACCTCCAGAAGAGCGGCCAGCCTGGTGTGTAGCGCCTCTGTCTCCTGACCATGGGGAAACCCGCTCTCCAGCCCTGCTCCGGCTTGTTGCAAGCTGTTCCTGTAAATCTCGCCATAGTTGCGCAGGAGTGCTATCCGTGCCTCTTCCACCAACAACATCAGACGCTGACGCAGAAAAAACATTTCCTTCGACGAAGGCAAGGCTGAGGGGCCTTCATCCTTGTACTGACGAATGTGGAACTGCCCGGCAAAGCTGTCCCAGACTATCCGCGCTGCTGCAAGAAAGCGTGCTTTCCATGTGTTCCAGATTGTCGAGCTGTCACTGATCGCAGAATCCGGATCGGGCAGGTTGGCAGCACCAGCCACATCGGGCAGCGAGACTTGAGCTGTCGAGGGTTCCGGTGGGGCGGGCGGCACCTCCGGCACTTCTGGCAGCTCCGGCACTTCCGGCAGCTCCGGCACTTCCGGCAGCTCCGGCACTTCGGACAGAGAAGCAATACGTTCTGTCACAGCGTGCAGTTCCAGCCAGGTTGCGCTGACGTCGGCTCCCGCTGCGGCCTGTATGCGTTCCCGGTCTTCCACCAATGTCTGGCGCACAGCCAGGAGGTCGTGACGGGTGTCAGCCTCTTCCAGCAAGGCTGCGACCTGTGCCAGCAGCGCCTCTGTTTCCCGGGTATCATGCAGCGTCTTGAGCTGCCGGTTGGCCACACGCAGCAGCGACTCTGCCTCTGCCAGCTGCCACTGTCGGCTGTCCGATGATAATGGCATCGATCGCAGTTGTGCTTCGAGACGTCGGGACCGGTTGCCAATGCGGGCCAGCTGGCTGCGCATGTCGCCAGCGGCTTTGTCCCGGCGGGCCGCTGCTGCCCGGAGGTCTTCGAGTTCCAGGCTCGCCCGGCGCTCGAACTCCTGCGCCCAGGCAGGAGGGGGGCTGTCCTGATGTGCCACCGCAGCGGGAGGTCTGAAGATTGTTTGCCAGCCATACCAGAGGCATGCCCCCAGTAGCGCCAGAGACAGCACAGACAGCATCAGCGCCAGCACCGACAGCCAGGAAGTGCCGGCAGAGGGCGCAGAAGGCGAGGAGCCCTGTTCCCCTGAAGAAACGGCATTGCTGCCTGTGGGCTGCCCGTCGGGCTGCCTTTTTTTAATGTCGGTCTTGTTGCTCACACCAGCCACCCACGCATCCACGCCCCTCTCGGCACCTTGCCGCCTCGCTGTGACAAGCAGGCCGGGTGCCGCTATCTATAAAAAATGAGCCCCCACCGGGCCAGTCTTCCAGGAAAAAGTCTTCTGGGCGTGCAAGCAAACGGCACGGGAACAGGACGCCGGGCTGCGCAAGCCCGGGGCAGGATGTGAGCCAGGCTTGCGCAGATTGAGCAAGGCCACTGTCTACCCGCTGTTCCACTGTTTACCCGCTGTTCCACTGTTTACCCACTGTTCCTCTGTCTACCTACCTACGCACTGTCTACGCCACGAAGCCGGGTTTTCATTTCCCACTCGTCGCTCTCCCGGCCGCAGACGCCATGCCCGCACAGGATTGCGGCCCCGATTTCTTGTACGTTTCCTCACTTCCCATGTGCGCCAGTGCAGACACCACTGCCGCATCATCGGCCCCTGCCATAACCTTCACGCTGTGAAAGCCTGCCAGACGGGCCAGTCGCGCAACACGTGCACCAGGAACCAGCAGAGGGACGGCCTGCAGGGTTTCCGGATGCAGACTGATTTGCAGCAGATGACGGACGATCTGACCGCTGGTAGCGACCATAGCACCAACCCGGCTGTCTTGCACGATACGATCCAGGTAGCCGGGCTGATAGGAGGGGCACCGGCGCCTGTAGAGCACCAGGCAATCCAGGCTGGCACCCCGCTTCTGGAACTCCCGGGCCATGAGGTTGCGCCCCCCCTCGCCCTTGAGAAGCAGGATGCGCTGGCGGTGAAGATCCTGCAGGCCCGGCAAGGTCAGCAAGTCCTCGCTGGTGACTCCCGTGCGGGGATACTGTGCCTGGACACCGTATCGGGCCAGGGCTGCCGCTGTTGCGGCACCCGGAACATACCAGCAGGGCGACTCAGGCTTGCCGGGCTTGTGGCCAAAGGCCTGTTCCACCGCTGTGGCACTGATGGCCACGACCTTGTCATAGTGGCTCAGATCGTTCAGCAGACCGGCGTTTTGAGGTGTCTGCGGCTCTATTGTCACCAGTGGCACCAGCACAACATGGGCACCATAATCTTCCAGCGTTCGCGCCAGACGATCACCCTGTGGCCGGGGGCGGGTTACCAGAACCCGCCAGCCGTTCAGACTGATGTTTGACGCCGTCATGAAGACTCTTCTCCACTACTACCATCGCTACCATCGCTACCATCGCTACCATCGCTACCATCGCTACCATCGCTACCATCGCCACCATCGCCACCATCGCCACCATCGCCACCATCGCCACCATCGGCATCGGGAGCCCCCCCTCCCAGTGCTGCCAGAATCTCTCCGGCACCCTGGGCCAGCAGATGCTGCGCCGCAGCCAGTCCTGCCTGCCGGGCTTGGCTGACGACGGCTTCCTGACTGGTGCGCAAGAGAACACTGGCGTCCGGTTGCCCAACCAGGCCACGCAAATGCAGGCGCGGGTTTGTGGTGTCTTCTGCGATGACTTCGGCCAGCCCGGCGATGGGCACCTGACAACTGCCATTGAGTGCCTGTGTCATGGCACGTTCGGCCTGCACGCACCAGGCCGTGGACTGATGATGCAGGGGGCGGATCAGCTCCAGAACGGCCTGATCATCCTGCCGGCATTCAATACCCATGGCACCCTGGCCCGCTGCCGGCAGACTGATTGTCGTATCAAGATACTGGGCGATGCGGTCACGCAATCCAAGCCGGATGAGCCCGGCGGCGGCCAGCATTATGGCATCGTAGTTCCCGGCATCGAGCTGCGCCAGCCGGGTGTTGACATTGCCACGCAGAAAGCGCACCCGGAGGTCGGGACGCCTTTCCAGAATCTGGCACTGGCGACGCAGACTGGATGTCCCCACCAGGGCATCAGGCGGCAAGTCATCCAGACTCCTGTAGTGACGGGAGACCAGCGCATCACGGGGATCTTCGCGTGCGCAGATCACCGCCACCTCCAGCCCAGCCGGCAGATGAGCGGGAATATCCTTGACGGAATGGACGGCTATGTCCGCACGTTCGTCCAGCAACGCCTGCTGCAACTCTTTGACGAACAGGCCTTTTCCTCCTACCTTGGCCAGTGGCTGGTCCAGAAGGCGGTCCCCCTTGCTCACCAGGGGAATCAGCTCCACCTCCAGTCCCGGGTGGCAGGCCACCAACTCCTGCTGTACATGGCGAGCTTGCCAGAGAGCCAGGGGGCTGCGGCGTGTAGCCAGCCGGAGTCTGGGCAGTGATGCAGAATGTGAGCTTGTCATGGCAGGAAAATCAGAAAGTCAGCAAGTACGGGGGCACAATGATGCCCGCTGCCAGGTTGTCGTGGCAAGCGGCTCCCCGCCCCCCCCATGGGTGCGGGACATGGGCATGAGACGAAAACCGGTTCACCGGTTCATCGGTTCATGCCGGCAGCGGCTGCAGCTTGTCCAGTAATTTTTTTACGGGAGCGGGAACGCCCAGTTGCTGTGCACAGGTCCATTGGTGCCAATGCAAATCTCCCGCCAGGGTTCCAGAGCCGTCTACCTGTGCTCGCACCGGCTCTATATCAAGATGGTAATGGCTGAATGAGTGACGAAAGCCCGCTTCCGTCTGACTGTGGACCAGCACCAGACCTGTGCGTTTCCGGATGGCCGGTGCCAGTGCCTCGTCAGGGGCTACCTGAGGCAGACTCCACAAGCCGCCCCAGAGTCCTTGCGCTGTCCGCTTTTCCAGAAGGATCCGGTTATGACAATCGCTGATAAGCAGCATGCGGGTCGATTTGCAGGGTAAAGCGCGTACAGGTCGCTTGCCGGGAAAGTCACCAGGACGGCCCAGCAGGCGAGCCTGACAGTGGGAACGCAGTGGGCACTCAGCGCACATGGGGCGGCTGCGGGTGCACAGGACAGCACCCAGATCCATCACAGCCTGGGTCCAGGCGGCCAGACGGCTGTGTGGTGTGTAGCGCTCAGCCAGGGCCCAGAGCTGTTTGGCGACCTGGGTGTTGCCCGGCCAGCCTGGCAGGGCATGCAGGCGGGTCAGCCAGCGTTTCACATTACCGTCGAGAATCGGTGCCCGTATGCCAAGACTGATGCTGGCGACAGCACCGGCTGTTGATCTGCCTATGCCTGGCAATGCCTGCAACCCGGTCAGATCCTGCGGGAAGTGACCGCCCAGCTGGTGCGTTATGTGTTGAGCGGCCCGGTGCAGGTTGCGCGCCCGGCTGTAGTAACCAAGACCACTCCAGAGTTGCAGGACATCGTCCAGTGATGCTGCAGACAGTGCCTCGACGTTGGGGAAGCGGTCCATGAAGCGTTGAAAATAGGGGATCACCGTTCTGACTGTGGTCTGTTGCAGCATCACCTCGCTGACCCAGACTCTGTAAGGGGTCGGCGCAGTTTGCCAGGGAAGATCCTGGCGACCATGGTTGTCGTACCAGTCCAGCAGGGCTTGCTGGACTGCGGCTGTATCAGACATGCCCATCCTGATCCTGAAAGGAATTGAGAGGAATTGAGAGGAATACATACACTGCAACCGCCGCCGAAGGGGCAGATTACAGAGGAAAACACAAAGGGAAGCATTGTCCCTGGCTGTTTCGCCCATGGCAAGCGTCACAATGGCCCGCGACTGGACTGGACTGGACTGGACTGGACTGGACTGGACTGGACTGGACTGGACTGGAGTCTGTCATCGCCAGTGACGGGGCAGGGAGGCGGGGCTATTGCACCAGAAGTTGCATGATGGATTGGCGCAGCGCACGCTGGCCGGCCTTGCGATCCAGATGACACAGGTGTCTGGTTCCCGCCTTGCCCCGACAGCGGACCGGCCAGGTGATGGCGGTCAGTCCGGATGCAACCGGACATCTGGCATCACCCGTTAACCGAACCCCGAGGTCTGCATCTATCCAGCGCGTTGTCAGGTCAAAAGAGCCGCTGGCGGTGGCTCGAGCCGTAGCCAGCTGGATGTTCAGATCATGGGTATGCAGCCGTCCCCCAGTAATTTTCAGGTGAGCCTGTGCACGCCTGAAAGATGTGTGTGTACCAGGCTTGATGGCGTCTGCTGCGGAGGGCGATGAGCCACCGGTCACGAGGGTGCAGATCAGCCCGTCCACATCTGGTCCGGTCAGGCTGCCATCGGCGATCTCAAACTCTGCGACGCCGTTCAATCCTTGCAGCAGCTGCCGTGGCTTGCGGCCGTGACTCAGTAGCCGTGCCTTGCCACTGGCTCGCCCTTGCAGACCATGGGGGAGCTTGGGCCAGGAGCCCAGGTCAGTGTTACGGATGGCAAACTGGGCTGAGAGTTGCGGACTGGCAGGCACGGCGTCCAGGTCGACAGCTCCGGCTCCTTCGAGATCTCCTTCGAACAGCCGGGCCGTCAGGCGGGTTATATCGAGGCGTTTTTTTTCGTACGCCAGTTGCATGTCGGCCTGGTCAAGGTGCCAGGGACCCTGCTGGAGTCGTTCAAGCCGTAACCGGCCCTGGATCTTGCCATGAAATGGTGTGTGTGGGGGTGTCTGGATGGATGATGGCGCGCCCTCTCCTTCTGGTTGCGCCCGCGTTGTCAAAGTCCATGCGCCCATCAACAAAGCAGACAAGGTAGCTGTATCCAGGGTGCCGGCTTGCAGATCAAAACGATTGCTGCCGTTTTTGCTGTTGCTGATGGTCAGATTCCCCGTCAGCCATTGTTTCTGCCATCGCAGCCGCAGTCCCTGTATATCCAGCTGCCCTGGTTCAGGCAGCAGCCGGGCAGACAGGGTCACAGGGAAGCGTCTGCTGTCGTGCCCGGCAGGCGCCATCACAAGATCGAGTGCTGCTCGCAGCGAGTGGGCGTGCTTGTCATCCAGCGGACTGGCCTCTATCCAGCCATCTTCGACGACCAGGCGTCCTTGCTTGCGGGCTGTGCCCTGCCAGGTCAGGCCAGTGATTCTGACCGCAGGAGCCAGTCTGAAACGGAGCAGGGACGGCCAGTGCAGGTAGATTCTCACACTTGCGGCACCAAGGATCCGCTGCCGGCCGCTGTCGTGCAGATGCACATCCTCCAGTACCCATCCCGGAGCGGGAAACAGGCTCCAGTGGCGCGCACCTCCAGGAATAACCCGCAGACCGGTTTTGTCATGCAACCTGGTTGCCAGGTTGTCGGGCCACTCACTGAAGACGATGGGCACAGCCACCCAGAACACCACGACTGGCACCAGACAGCAAAGGGCAGACAGCAGCCATTTCATCGATAGTCACGCATGCAGGAAAAAAGACAGGGGCAGGCCGGAACGACGGCCTGCCGCTTTTGGGATCAGGATCCAGTGTTGAGCATATCCTCGGCCAATGCCAACACGCGTTCGACGGTGAAACCGAAGGATTTGAACAGATCACTAGCCGGTGCCGAGGCACCAAAAGACGTCATGCCCAGCACCTTGCCGTCAAGCCCTGCGTATTTGTACCAGAAGTCAGTCACAGCAGCTTCCACAATTAGCCGGCGCCGGATGTGGGGTGGCAGAACGCTGTTTCTGTAGGCCTCGTCCTGGGCATCAAACACTTCAGTACAAGGCATGGAAATCACCCGCACGCGGTGCCCCCGGGCTCTGAGCTGTTCACCGGCCTGACAAATCAGACTGACCTCGGAACCTGTAGCCATCAGAATCAGTTCGGGCTCACCGGCATCGCTGTCGCTGAGTATATAGCCGCCCCGCTCGATAGCCTGCAGCTGGTGCTCGTCACGAGCAATGCAGACCAGATCCTGGCGCGACAGTACCAGCGCGCTGGGGCCCTGGCTGCGCTCCAGGGCCTGCTTCCAGGCGACAGCGGTTTCGACGGTGTCACAGGGGCGCCAGGTATGCAGGCCAGGCGTCTGTCTGAGGCTGGCCAGCTGTTCGACCGGCTGGTGGGTAGGCCCGTCCTCGCCCAGTCCTATGGAGTCATGGGTGTAGACCTGGATGACGCGCTGTTTCATCAGGGCTGCCATGCGCACCGCGTTACAGGCGTACTCCATAAAGACAAGAAAAGTGCTGCCGTAGGGAATCACGCCGCCGTGGAGTGCCATGCCATTGGTCATGGCCGTCATGCCAAACTCGCGCACACCATAGTGAACATAGTTGCCGCCTGTCTCGTCTTTTGACAGGGCACTGCATCCCTTCCAGTGGGTCAGGTTGGAGCCGGCCAGATCGGCCGAGCCGCCTATCAGCTCGGGCAGCAGAGGGCCATAGGCGTTGAGTGTGTTCAGGGAAGAGCGCCGACTGGCCAGGGTTTCGGAGGCCTGCTGACACTGGCTGATCCAGGCTTGAGCCTTGTCAGAGAAAGCGTCAGGCAGGGTGCCTGACATGCAACGTTCGAACTCGGCGGCCAGCTCCGGCCACGCGACCTTGTAGGCTGTAAAGCGCTGATTCCATTCATCCTCAGCCGCTTGTCCCCGGCTGCGGGCGTCCCACTGCTGGTAAATCTCGTCGGGAATTTCGAAGGGGGCATGCTGCCAGCCCAGTTGCTTGCGCACCAGGGCGATTTCGTCCCCTCCCAGCGGGGCACCATGACAACTGGCTGTGCCTCCCTTGTTGGGCGAGCCATGACCGATCGTTGTCCGGCAGCAAATCAGAGTGGGCCTGTCGCAGGTGCTGCGTCCCTGGCGGGCTGCTGCCAGCACCGCGTCTGGATCGTGGCCATCCACGCCGGCGAGCACTTCCCAGCCATAAGCCTCGAAGCGTCCGATCACATCTTCTGTGAACCAGCTTTCAACCGGACCGTCAATGGAGATGCCGTTGTCATCATAGAAAACCACCAGCTTGCCCAGTCCCAGGGTGCCTGCCAGTGAACAGACTTCATGGGAAATACCTTCCATAAGGCAGCCATCGCCGACAAAGACGTAGGTGTGATGATCGACAATCTGATGCCCGGGACGGTTGAAGCGTGCTGCCAGATGCTTTTCAGCCAGCGCCATTCCCACGGCGTTGGCCAGCCCCTGTCCCAGGGGACCGGTTGTGGTTTCTATGCCCGGTGCATGACCGTGCTCAGGGTGGCCCGCCGTGCGCGAGCCCCACTGCCGGAAATTCTTTATGTCCTCCATACCCAGATCGTATCCGCTCAGATGCAACAGCGAGTACAGCAGCATGGAGCCGTGGCCGTTGGACAGCACGAACCGGTCCCTGTCAGGCCACAGCGGGTTACAGGGGTTGTGCCGGAGCAGATCGCGCCAGAGCACTTCGGCGATGTCCGCCATGCCCATGGGGGCACCCGGATGCCCGGACCGGGCTTTCTCAACGGCGTCCATACTCAGGGCGCGTATGGCATTGGCACAGTCTTTGCGATTAATCATTGGCTCACAGAGCTCCCCCTGTTACACAGGGCCATTGCGACAAACGGGAGGCATTGTATCCTGAATTGCCGGTGAAATTGCATTCCCGATCCTGCCCGGGGGACTCCGGGGACTATAGGCCAGCCACACGATTGCGGACACATCCATTGACACGGGACTGGTGCTTCGTATAGAGTCGCGCACCGCTTTGTAGTGGCACCAGACTTTGAGACACCGGACGATTTCCAGGGTATGAGCGCAAATTCACTGACAGCAATACAACGAGCATCATCGATTCCCTCGTCCTCCGTGCAGCGGATCGGGGGCGCGGCGGATGTGCGCAACATCGACAGCATCCGGCTGGAAGTCAACGATGCACTCCGGCGCCGGGGCGAAGAGTTTCGCTATGTTCTGGGGGATCACCAGCTGCAGGATTCCGTGCTCCTGTCCAACGTACTGGCGCACGGGAAGCACTTTGCCCTGAATATTGACCCGCAAGCTACGCGTGTTGCACTCAGTCATGAGGAGAAGCTCGCTGGTAGACTGCGTCCCGCCAGCGAGGTCGCTTTCAAGGGGGCAGCCCCTGTTCGCGTCTGGCTGCAAGAGGCGACTGTGCCTGTGTGGCTGTTTCCGGTGGCCTTTGCCAACAAGGCACCCCAACAGGTGCGTAGCACACCCGGTTTCACGCTATGCAGTGATCCTGGCTGCCGCAGCATTGCCACGCTGAAAGAAGTGTACAAGAATCCGCTGGGGCGTTCGCGTGAAAAACATGCAGCGCGGGCTGATGACAAGCCGGCCGAGCAGATCGCTTCGGTTCGCAAGCAACATCAGCTGTGCGGGCATTGGATGGACTCGGTCATACATGCCAGCCGGTTTTCCTGGAACGAGCGCTCTGCCGTTGTAGAGGCGGCTGCCTGAACCCCTGATCTGGCGCACTGGCGGGGAGGCGAAGGATCAGCTGGCACTGTAGCCCCCCTGAACTGTAGCCCCCCTGAACTGTAGCCCCCCTGATCTGGCGCATGCCAGGCCCCGCTCTTCCAGGCGGGGAGGAAGTCGACAACAATGGAAGCACCCAGCACCATCCGCGTGCGCAAGAAGAAACGGGTACTGGAGCTGAGCTATGCGGCACTGCAGTCACCCGTCGATCTTTCCTTTGAGTACCTGCGTGTTTACAGTCCCTCTGCTGAAGTGATGGGCCACGGGCGACGTCCGGGCCCCCTCCAGAGTGGGAAAAAAAATGTCGTCATCACCCTTGTTGAGCCGGCAGGCCACTATGGTCTGAGGCTGGTATTTGACGATGGTCACAGCTCCGGCATCTATACGTGGGATTGGCTGTGGGAACTGGGCAGTTGCCAGGTCCAGCTGTGGCAGGCGTATCTGGACAGACTGGCTGCCGCCGGGGCATGCCGGGACCCGGACACCGCACCGGTACGCATTATGGAGCCCCGCAATGCCCGTGATGACAGCTTGTAGCGGAAGCGGTTTATCTCGAACCCTCAAGCCAGGCTGGGCCTGTGCTCTGTTGCCAGCTTTGCCAGCGATTCTGTTACCAGCAGGAGTGGGGCTGCGGCCTGGTTGTGGTGGAGTTGATGTGATTGCCTCCGGGCAATATTGCACACCCGGGCAGGCGTGCCGCACAGCGTCACTCCGGAGCCGGCGTTTGTCTCTTTTGTTGCCAGCAGCTCTTTTGCCAGCAATAGTGGGACTGCGGCCTGGTCGTGGTGGAGTTGATGTGATTGCCGCCGGGCACTATTGCACACCCGGGCAGGCGTGCCGCGCAGCGTCACTCCGGAACCGGCATTTGTCTCTTTTGTTGCCAGCAGGTCTTTTGCCAGCAGGTCTTTTGCCAGCAATAGTGGGTCTGCTGGCCAGCCCCACCACCGGGCAATACTGCACACCCGGGCGGGCGTGTTCTGGCGTGCTGTTCCTGGGTCTGTCTGTGCTGATGGTGCCTGTCCCTGATTCCATGCCAGGATACCTGGCGTTCCCCTTGAACCTGCTGGCGAAAATTACGGCCCCTGATTCCCTATGACTGAGCATTCCGCCACCCCAGGAAGTGGACTGGCCGTCTACCTCCGACTGCTGGGGTACGTTCGCCCTTACTGGGCCGTTTTCGCACTAAGCCTGCTGGGGTATCTGATGTTTGCCCTCAGTCAGCCCATGTTTCCCAAGCTGGTTGACTATTTCGCCACTGCCCTTATAGGCGACAGCAGCCACCCTGTTTACATCTGGGGACTGGGTTCGGTGCCCGCGAGCCGGTTGGCCAGCCTGATTCCACTCGGCATTGTTGTTCTGGCTTTTTTTCGTGGATTGGGATCTTTTCTGGGCAGCTACTGCCTTGCCCGTGTTTCTCTGGGAGTCGTGCATGATTTGCGTGTCCATCTGTTTCGCAGCTTGCTCAAACTTCCCAGCCACTTTTTCGATGACCGGGATTCCGGTCATCTTGTGTCGCGTATCACCTACAATGTCAGCGGCGTCACCTCGGCGGCTACCGAGGCCATCAAGGTCAGTGCACGGGAAGGGCTGACTGTGGTCGCTCTGCTGGGCTATCTCTTCTGGACCAACTGGAAGCTGACGCTGATCTTTATGGCCATAGCACCTGTGATAGCCGTCGTGGTGGCACTGACGAGCCGACGTTTCCGGAGACTGGGGATTCAGGTGCAGGACACTATGGGCGACATTACCCATATTGCCTCCGAGACCATCACCAATCATATGGTGGTGCGCAGCTTTGGCGGGCAGCACTATGAAAACGGGCGTTTTGTGACTGCCAGCACTGACAATATGCACAAGAATCTCAAAATGGCGAAGACCGCTGCGATCATGACTCCCACACTGCAGCTGATGATTCTGTGTGCCATGGCAGCGCTGATGTATGCCCTGCTTTTTGTCCAGAACGCACAGATGAACAGCAATACGCCAGGCGAGTTGATCGGCTTTCTTGCGGCCGCAGGTCTGTTGCCCAAACCCTTGCGCCAGCTCAGCGAGGTGCTGCCCAATATCCAGAAAGGGCTGGTTGCCGCCTGGTCTGTCTTCGATCTGATAGATCAGGAGCCGGAGCCAGACACGGGTACCCGGACTGCAGAGCAGATTACCGGCACCCTTGAGGTCCGCAATCTTTCATTCACTTACAAGTCTGCCAACAAGCCTGCGCTCAGTGACATCAGCTTTTCGGTCCGCCCTGGAGAGACACTGGCGCTGGTGGGCCGTTCCGGCAGTGGCAAGAGTACGCTGACAGGACTCTTGTTACGTTTTTACGATCCGGACACTGGTCAATTGCTGCTGGACGGGCATCCGCTGTCTGACTATCGTCTTGCGGATTTGCGGCAGAAGATAGCCCTGGTCGGCCAACAGGTATCCCTGTTCAACGACACCGTAGCCAACAATATTGCCTACGGTGATCTGGCGGGAGCGGATCCTGAGGATATACGGCTGGCGGCACGTTCGGCCTGTGCCAGCGAGTTCATCGAAGCCATGCCTCAAGGGATGGATACGCCGATTGGCGAGCGGGGCGTTCGCCTGTCTGGTGGCCAGCGCCAGCGTCTGGCCCTGGCCCGCGCCATACTCAAGGACGCGCCGATTCTGCTGCTGGATGAAGCTACCTCGGCACTGGATACCGAATCAGAACGTCATATCCAGGTGGCTCTGGACACCATCGTCAAGGAGCGGACTACCCTGATCATTGCGCACCGCTTGTCCACCATTGAAAAGGCTGACCGTATTCTTGTCATGGACAAGGGCCGCATTGTGGAAGCGGGAACCCAGAAAGAATTGCTGGCGCGACCTGGAGGGGCTTACGCTTCCTTGCATAATCAACTGGCGCAGCAGGACAACAGGTCATCTGCTGGAGTGGAGAGCTTGTGAACACCATCTTCCCCCGTTTCGAGCAGGTGAGGCTGCTCGTCATAGGCGATATCATGCTGGACCGTTACTTCAGTGGCAGCGCATCCCGGCTTTCGCCGGAAGCACCGGTTCCTGTGGTCCGTGTCAGCGAATGCAAGGACCAACCTGGCGGGGCCGGCAACGTGGCGCTCAACAGTGCCACCCTGGGCGTAAAAACAAGCCTGCTGAGCACCAGTGGTGATGATGAGGCGGCCAACATTCTTGGCACGACGCTGGAGGCGGCGGGTGTGCGCTGCCATCTTGTCCGTGACAGCAGTTGCCCCACCACGATCAAGCTGCGGGTTCTCAGCCAGAACCAGCAGCTGGTGCGACTCGACTTTGAGGAGACGGCAACACAGGGTTCAGAGCAGCTGGTCAGGGAGCTGGAAAACCACATAGACAAGATCGATGTTCTGGTGCTGTCTGACTATGGCAAAGGCACCCTGTCCGACAATCCGCAACAGCTGATTGCCATGGCGCGGGACAGGGGTATTCCGGTGCTGGTCGACCCCAAGGGTCAGGATTTCGACAAGTATCGGGGCTGCACGGTCATCACACCGAATATGACGGAGTTTCAGGCGGTTGTCGGACCTTGCCCGGATGAGAAGACCTTGCTGGAAAAGGGGGAGGCCCTGCGCCGGCGCCTGGAATGTACAGCCCTCCTGATTACACGGGGCTCCCAGGGGATGACGCTGTTGCAGGAAGGCAAGGAAGTGCTGCATTTCCCGGCCCAGGCCCGGGAGGTTGTTGACGTGACCGGCGCTGGAGACACGGTCATAGCGACACTGGCTTCCAGTCTGGGGGCGGGAACAACGCTGGAACAGGCGGCAGACCTGGCCAACATGGCCGCAGGGCGCGTAGTGACCAAACTGGGCTCTGCCAGCGTCAGCCTGCCGGAAATGCAGAAGCTTCTGGCCAATCGACGCGCTGTCCAGTGCGGGGTCATGACCCGGGATCAACTCCTGACAGCGACGACCACTGCACGCTTGCGTGGCGAACGAATCGTCTTTACCAACGGCTGTTTCGACATTCTTCATGCCGGGCATGTGGGCTACCTTGCAGCGGCACGCGCACGCGGCGACCGTCTGATTGTGGCTGTCAACGATGATGCCTCGGTGCGCCGTCTTAAGGGAGCCGGGCGGCCTATCAATTCACTGGAGAGGCGGATGGCTGTTTTGTCTGCACTGGAGATGGTGGACTGGGTGGTTCCCTTTGATGAGGATACACCGGAAGCACTGCTGCATCTGATCAAACCGGATATGCTGGTAAAGGGCGGCGACTACCGGCTGGAAGACGTGATCGGCGCTTCTTTTGTACGCAGTTATGGCGGCGAGGCTGCCGTGCTGGCGCCGCTGCCTGATTGCTCCACAACCCGCATGGTGCACAAAATACGAGAGACGGCAAAGGCCGAGTAACAGGCCCTGAACCCGACAGTCATGGAGGCCTGGGGGCTGTGCCGGGCGGCAACCAGCGGCTCTTTGCGGTTGTGCGGCATGTGAGGCTTCTTCTTGCAGGACGGTCATGCTGATCGTCCTGACCTGTGGCCTTTGCTGACCTGCATCCTTGAACTGGGTGTCTGGCATCTGAAGCGCGTTGTTCGGTGTTTCCGAAACGAGAACCGGTCCTGATGTCCGGTGCTCCAGTAGTCGCTGCCAATAACTTTCTGGCGGGACGATGGGAACCACCTTGCCAGGCAGGTTTGCACTGACCAGTCGTGCGAAATTTCTGAGCCCTTTTCATGGCAATGGGTTAGCGCCGGTAAACAGAGATTATCCAGCGCACTCAACACTGTTTCGAACCCTTCAGATTTCCAGGCCGTCCCCCCAGGCCCGCCACCGAGGCCAGGCGTACGCTATAGCGAGAGCGGTACGCACAGGTGAAAAGAACCCGGGCAGAACAACCCGTCAAAAGGCCCTGAACAACTACCAGACACAACCTGTTTTATAGTGGCAGAATCCATTCTCTGAAAAGCACCAGAACCGCCTGTTTATCCTTGCTTTCTATCCCCAACTCCTGCGTCCGGTGAGGAGTCATCAGCAGATGGCGCATTCTGCTTTGAT
>Ga0209020_1000520_pt1 | contig 47972 bp, 44 predicted proteins | sample PinacodermBB_FD_187298 | JGI IMG/M metagenome (GOLD analysis project Ga0209020, IMG submission 187298) | Host-associated microbial community of the marine sponge Aplysina aerophoba from Gulf of Piran - sponge pinacoderm, lysed by bead... | ecosystem: Host-associated > Porifera > Sponge >... | reverse complement strand
TGAATTCGGAATACGCATCCTGTGGGACAAGCATAACTTCCACTCTGAGCCCCTTGGCAACCAGATCAAGAGTATCTAAGCGAGGGTTACCTTTAGATTCCAGCCTTTTGTATTGTTGCCTAGACATTCCAATGCGCAACATCATATCTTTTTGCTTCAGACCAAGTTTTTTCCGGCGGCTTTTGATCTGATCACGTATTTTTTTTCATTTCAGTTTTTTCTTCAAATTGGCGCTATAGCCGAACTAAGATACTTTGAATGATTATAGCAACGCATTAGTTTCTTTTCGACTAATTGCAACAAATAAATTGCTTTTGTTTGAAAAAGAATTATATATATTTCACTTGTAGTTATAGATATCCTGAAACACCCCGCTACGCTCAAAGGTTTCTTGAATATCTCAATTTACCCGCCAAGTTCTAACCGCCTGAACCGCAAGCCAAGACTGGTAATTGTTGAGGGTAGACAGGTCCCAGCAGTCATATTCGGCGATCTTCTTTGGCAGCTTAAAGGGGGTTTGGAGATAATATGATTTCTTGGTGGTAAAATCAACGCGTCCTAGGTCGTCTTTTTCCACTAGCAGCATGTTACCCAGCCGATCTACAATGTCATTCGCCCCCTCACCAAAATCCTGATACCACTGTGGGTCTGGATTGTAGGGGCAAATATGCTCAAGTTTTGTATCGGAGTATCTAACCTTATGACCTAGCTTGCTTTCTATCTCGGCCAGCAGGAAACGGATTTTTTTAGATGAGCGTCGGCTTGGCATTTTATAGTACGTAAAGGCATTCTGGAATGCATCGTCGCTGGGGTAGAGGTAGCTGTAATCGGGACTGTTTTTGATTTTGCTGGCACGTTTGAATTCACCGCTGGATATCTTCATGGCGATATTGTTGTAACGTTTTTCCTGCTCGTTCGCAGATCCGCCGCAAATCACGTTATAACGAATTGACAAGCAATAAAGATACTCCAGCGTCTTAATGAACTCAGGGGGCGTAAACTTTTCAAACGCCGTCATTAAAACCATATAAGGCTGTCGTATTCCAAACAGTTTTAACCCTTCTAGAAAGTGAGTGGCTTCTCGATATTTCCCGTTTTCGTGTTGTCCCCACCACGGATCATAGGGGTCAGACAAGAAACCATATAAAGGAGCTGCGTCACTTAATGATCTCAGGTAATCGTGTGCCTGCTTGCGCGTGGTATAAAGCTGGCTGACCGATTTGAACAAATCTCTCTTGGTTGAAAAAGATCTGCGGGAATTGTGATGATAACGGACAAAATCAGTGAAGTTGTTTTCACCCAACTGGGTCAAGATGGTCGACCAAGTTTCGTCAAGATCATCCAGAGTTTCATGGGGTACGTCGTCATTTTGGGCAACTACCGAAAAAATATAGTTTTTCAAAAGATCGGGTGTTGAAAGCTGTACCCCTCTTGCATTCAATGTTTCAAACACTTTGTAGGCATTCAGACTGTCTTGTACGACGATTTTCGTAAAAATCAGCCTAGACGAAAACTTGTTGATAAATGTGGCGATTTCTTCACCGCTGCTTCCCATGTTCTTACCGCAGAAAAATTCGAAAACCCTGCTTAACAGTCTGTTGGTTACGGTTATTCCCCGGCTCTGTGGTACACGGAGATTGGAACAGATGTCCTTGTAGAAACGTCCGTTATTACGATTAAGTGTCAGTCTGCCGCTCACTCGCAACGAGACGATATCTTTTGGACCGATATACCGTCTGGTAATTTCTTCCAAGCGATTTTCATTATTTTCAGCATCTTCGCCCTTCTCGGCTAATTGCTGAATATGTTGCATTGCTGCTAAAATCAGCAAGGAGAGCGTAACTAAGCGTTGCTGACCATCTATAACTTCGAAATCATTTTGGCTTTTGCGTTGCAACACTATATAGCCCATATAGTGAAAGCCTTCCTGTTCCAGGTTTTCAATATCTGCCCAAAGATCTTCCCACTGCTCCTGCTCCCAGGAATAATCCCGCTGAAAGTGTGGTACGGTGTATTTGGCTGCATTGCCCAGCAGTTCAGACAGACTTTGATTGGCAGGTTCCATCAGCATGAAATCGCTCATGCAGATACCTCCTTAGCATATAACTTCAGCATGTTAATCTTGCCCGCTACTACTTGGGAGGTCAACGCAGTGCGGTACACAATTTAAGAGTTGGAAAACCCTTTGGATTCTGACGATTTCAGTATAAATCTCCACAGTCTTTTGGTCATATGGCATCTACCCTCCAAGGATGAACAAACAGCATTTTTGTTAGGAAAATTTCCGTCTTGCAGTTGAATAAGGCGATATATCAAGCGTGGACACCCTGTTATCCGCGTACATGTGGTAACCGAGCGTGGCTATCATGGCTGCGTTATCGGTGCAGAGGGCAGGCGAGGGCATGAGAACTCCTATCCCCTCGCTTCCGATTCTCTCTTCACTAAGCTGCCTTAGCCTTGAATTGCAGGCTACCCCGCCTGCTAAAACAACACTTTCCACTCCATTTTTCCTCGCAGCGTTAAGCGTCTTGTTAACAAGGGTTTCCACTATGGCTTCCTGAAACCCGGCGCATACGTTGTGGAGACTTTCTTCGCTTTCAACAGGGTTTTTCTTTATATGGTTTAAAAGTGCAGTCTTAAGCCCGCTGAAACTGAAATCAGGGGATTCATTGTTAAACGGTCTTGGGAAACTGATGGAGTCGGGGTCGCCGTTTTTTGAAAGTCTGTCTATTTCGACTCCTCCAGGATATCCGAGCCCGAGAGCCTTTGCGCCCTTATCAAAAGCTTCTCCCGCGGCGTCGTCCCTCGTGCTTCCGAGCAGTTCGAAGTCAAGAAAACCCCTTACCATGTAAAGGTTCGTGTGCCCTCCGGAAACTATGAGTGCGACAAACGGGAAATCAATTTCGTTCTCAAGATGTGCAACCGCTATGTGCGCTTCCAGGTGGTTTACCCCGACAAGGGGTTTTCCGTGGGAGAACGCAAGCGCTTTAGCAGTTGAAATTCCGACCATAAGCGAGCCTATGAGTCCGGGTCCCTGGGTTACCGCTACGGCGTCCACCGCTACGGCGGAAGCCTCGGCAGTCTCAAGAGCCTGGTTGATTACCTGGAGGATTATTTCCGTGTGCATGCGCGACGCTATCTCCGGCACTACTCCGCCGAAGGCGTTATGAACGTCGATCTGCGAGGAAACAACGTTTGAGAGCATATGCTTTCCGTCTCTTATCACTGCTGCGGAAGTCTCGTCGCATGATGTTTCAATACCCAGAATCAGAGAAGACATAACCGAACCTTTCCCTAGAAATAATGGAGTAATAACTTTACCCAAGTGCCAGATTTAGTGAACCACGCGCCGGAAAAAAGTCTTCGCTCTTACCTTGTTTCGTGCTAACATGTAGCGGTTGACACTGGCCCGGTTTAAAACTGTTTTCATGTCGGAGAATTTATGATGCAGAGAATTTTCAAGTCGCTGATTCCGTGTTTTCTTGTTTTCCTACTGTTTGGCTGTGGCTGCGGGGGGAAAGACTCCACAGATGGACACGTTGAAGCTCCTGTGGAACCGGTCTCACCGGAAATTCCCGCTGAACCTGTAGTACCTTCGGAAATTCCTACGGATCCCATGCTCTCGCGCATATCTCTCCCGGAAGGCTTCTCCATTTCACTTTATTCAAACCAAGTGCCAGGCGCACGTTCACTTGCACTTGGCGCCAAGGGTACATTGTTTGTCGGCACTAGATCCAGAACCGTGTACGCCCTTAGCGATACGGACGGCGACAACTACGCCGAAACCGTCCGTATAATTGCAGACGACCTTAACACTCCAAACGGCGTCGCGTTTCGGGAAGGGTCTCTTTACGTAGCGGAAATAAACCGGATTCTTCGCTATGACGAAATCGAGAGCAATCTCTCATCTCCTCCAGACCCCGTAGTTATAATTGATACGCTTCCTAGGGATACGCATCATGGGTGGAAATTCATCCGGTTCGGACCCGACGGAAAACTCTATGTTCCGGTCGGAGCGCCGTGCAACGTCTGCAAGAGGGGCGACGAGCGCTACGCCGCGATCCTCAGAATCGACCCCGACGGGAAAAATCTCGAGGTTTTTGCCCATGGAGTTAGAAACACAGTGGGTTTTGACTGGCATCCGGAATCTGGTGTGCTCTGGTTTACAGATAATGGAAGGGATAACATCAGCAGGGACCAGCAAATTAACGATAACAGCCCTCCGGACGAACTTAACCGTGCCGGGGAAGCCGGACTCCATTTCGGTTTTCCTTACTGCCACGGGGCGAATATTCAGGATCCGCAGTTCGGCTCGGAGCGTGGCTGCGACGAATTTACTTCTCCCCAGTGGGAGCTTCCCGCACATGTCGCGGCGCTCGGTATGCGGTTCTATAGGGGTTCCATGTTCCCCGGGTCCTGGAGAAACGTGATTTTCATCGCAGAGCACGGCTCATGGAACAGAAGCGTACCCATAGGTTACAGGGTGAGCACTGTGCGCCTCGATGAATCGGGAAACGCGGCTTCATACGATGTGTTTGCGCACGGCTGGCTTGCGAGTGACGGAACAGCGTGGGGAAGACCCGTTGACGTGCTTGTCGCTCCCGATGGAGCGCTGCTGGTATCAGATGACCTCAGGGGAGCCGTTTACAGAATTTCCCGCTGAAAGATCAAGACATCGCCGGGGCATTTTTGTTAACCGAATTATTTGCAAAGGGACCTATAACCCCCTAAACTAATCAATGTCCGAAGCGTTTTTTCCAAGGGGGCCTTTGCTCATGAGTTCTTCTCGAAAAAAAGAGAAAATACCCACAGAATCCGTAATAACCAGAGACCCTTTTCCTAAATCAAAAAAGATATATGTGGACGGAAGAATCCACGATATAAAGGTGGCTATGAGGGAGGTTGAAACCGACGATTTTCTCTCGGATGCCCCAGATGCTGACCGCTTCAAGATAACCCTTTACGACACAAGCGGTCCCTATACAGACCCCGAAGTTGACATTGATGTTCACAGGGGCCTGCCGCCGCTTCGCGAAAAGTGGATAAGGGAGCGGGGAGATATCTCGGAACTGCCCGATTTCTCCTCGGAATTCGCCAGAAAAAGGCTTGAGAGGGCAAACGGGATAACCTTCGGGAACATAAGAAAGCCCCTTTGCGCCTCGCCCTCGAGAAACGTAACCCAGATGCACTATGCGAAGAAGGGAATCATAACGCCCGAGATGGAGTATATCGCCATAAGGGAAAATCAGAGAATCGACGAGCTGAAGGAAGTCTACGGGCAGCTCGGGGCTTACCATGAGGGAGTCGACTTCGACGCGCGCATTCAGACCGGTTGCGTTACCCCTGAGTTCGTCAGGGAGGAAGTTGCCGCGGGGCGCGCCATAATTCCGAACAACATAAACCACCCAGAAAGCGAACCCATGATAATAGGGCGTAATTTCCTCGTGAAAATAAACGCGAATATCGGAAACTCCGCCGTTACCTCAAGCATTGAGGAAGAGGTCGAAAAAGCTGTCTGGGCGTGCCGGTGGGGAGCCGACACTATAATGGACCTCTCGACCGGGGACAACATCCACGAAACCAGGGAGTGGATAATAAGAAATTCCCCGGTTCCCGTGGGAACCGTTCCCATATACCAGGCCCTTGAAAAGGTTAATGGAAAACCGGAGGAACTTACCTGGGAGATTTTCAGGGATACCCTTGTAGAGCAGGCGGAACAGGGAGTTGACTACTTCACCATACATGCGGGAGTGCTCCTTCGCTACATTCCTCTTACAGTGGACAGGGTTACCGGAATAGTTTCTAGGGGCGGGTCTATCATGGCCAAGTGGTGTCTCTCGCATCACAAGGAAAGCTTCCTTTACACCAATTTCGAAGAAATCTGCGAGATAATGAAGGCTTACGACATAGCGTTTTCTCTGGGCGACGGTCTTCGGCCGGGTTCCATAGCCGATGCAAACGACGCTGCGCAGTTCGCCGAGCTTGACACCCTCGGGGAACTTACCCAGATAGCCTGGAAGCACGACGTTCAAGTTATGATAGAAGGTCCGGGACACATTCCCATGCAGATGATAAGGGAGAACGTGATCAAGCAGCTTGAGATATGCGGAGAGGCTCCCTTCTACACTCTTGGGCCCCTGACTACCGATATAGCGCCCGGTTACGACCACATAACTTCTGCCATAGGGGCGGCAATGATAGGCTGGTACGGAACCGCGATGCTCTGCTACGTTACCCCGAAGGAGCATCTCGGGCTTCCCAACAAAAAGGACGTTAAGGACGGGGTTATAACCTACAAGATTGCCGCGCACGCGTCGGATCTCGCGAAGGGCCATCCCACGGCACAGCTTCGTGACAACGTGCTTAGCAAGGCCAGGTTTGAATTCCGGTGGAATGACCAGTTCAATCTTTCTTTTGATCCGGATACGGCGCGCGAGTTTCACGACGAGACCCTTCCTGCCGAGGGGGCTAAAGTTGCGCATTTCTGCTCCATGTGCGGTCCGAAATTCTGCTCGATGAAAATCACTCAGGATATAAGGGATTACGCAAGAGAGCAGGGTCTTTCAGAGATGGACGCTGTTCAGAAAGGTCTTGATTCCAAGTCGAGAGAATTTGTGGATAAGGGGAAAGAGATATATGTTGAGCGTCCAGATTAGATTCTGTTAATAGAAGGTACTGGAATATAAAACCATGCCATTGCTGATTTTCAGAAATAAATTTTCAGTCTCAACTGGCAGGTTGTAGTTTCCAAATGGCTGATCAGAGTGAGAAGAATTCTGTGAATTTATACGATTATCTTTATGTGGATCTGGAAAAGGTAATTTCTTTATATAGCCAACTGACTGGCGGGGTAGTGGAACTAAAAGAGAGACAATTTGAAAAGGGTTTCACATCTGAGCATAAAAAGAGTCTTGACTTCAAAGTGTTTAACTATGAGACAGGGGGGTTAAAGCAGGAAAAAGAACAAGATAAAACAACCGTTAAGCCACATCATGCTTTATTGCAGGAACTGGAGAGGGAGCTTTCTTCTTCTGGCTGTTTATTGGATTTGGATGAATTGGAGGACGAAAAAACATTAAAAAGCCAAGAGGTAAGAATCTCTATTAAGAAAGCTTTATGTGTGAAGTGCACTGGCAGAATTGTAATTGAAGATTATGAAAGAATGAAGAATATTGGCCAAGCTTTTCCTGAAATTGTGAAGTTAATTAGCATGAGCAACATAGAAGCTATTAAAGGAACTCCCGAATATCAAAAATTTGAGGCAAAAATGAAAGAACTTGAAAATGTTGAGGGAAATAAAAATCAAAGAAGTGCAGGAAGGCAAAAAGCCAAGCGACTTCAGAAAGAACTTGATGAAATGCTTGCGACTTTTTCTGGTTTAGACAATGTGCCTCAATGGATTCTAGATGGTTTGGTTACATGGATTGATACTTTCCTGCCGAATATAACTAATATTCGTGTTTATCCTTTTCCTGACCAACATGACGAACATTTATTTGGGCATTTAGACGCATTGAATTTCACGATATCTGATTCTACCGCATTTCATTTTACTTATGGTTCATTTCCTACTGAAGAGTTTACTATGCTTGGCATTACTACATCCGTTCCCTTGAATGAAGAGGAAAGCTTCAACCCACTGCAAGAATTTGATAAAGAGAAGTTAGATGATGATGAAAGTATTGAAAGTGCCTTTCGAGGTATGTTTAAGGGTTTTGAGGGTTTCGAGGCTTTGATAAGAACTTGTCGTTATCCTAGAGTTCTAGTTCATCCTATTTTGGTTTACCGAGAGACTTCAGGTTACAAAGCTTGATTGGATAAATATTTAAATTTTCTTCAACCGTGGATACAAAAAAACCTTTTCGGGGAAGTCTTTTCTCCAACGATTTCTTAAGCCAATCTATAGTCAAACTACCCGACTGGAAGAATCTTGATTCCGAGTCGGTAGACAGATTTTATGAATCACTGAGGGAAATATTCAGCAATTTTCCGGTTTCGGGTAAACCAAACGAAAGCCAGACGGAAACCGACCTAATTTGGCCCATACTCGAATGCTTGGGGTGGACCGCAAGTCTGCGGCAACAGAATCTTGCCGTGAAAGGAAGGCAAAATGTGCCCGACGGCCTTCTGTTCACAGACGATGCGGCCAAGGAGCAGGCCAACGGTTTTGCGGAAGAATGGAGGCGCTACCAGTTCGGTCTTGCCGTAGTTGAGTGCAAGCGCTGGCTTCGACCGCTCGACCGCTGGTCAGGACTCGCTGATGAGATGACGGCGCCTTCAACGCAGATACTTCGCTATCTTCGACGAGTGGATGATCTGACTTCGGGAAAGCTCAGGTGGGGCATTCTTACCAATGGCGCGAGATGGCGACTTTACTATCAGGGCGCCCGGTCGGTTTCCGAGCAGTTCCTGGATATTGACCTCGGAAAGATCTTGAATATTTACGATCAGGACACCGATTCTGCCGTTCTTTCCGAATCCGAGCGTCGCCACTGGCTTTGCGTGTTCGCTCTGATGTTCAGGCGCGAGGCCTTTCTTCCCGGCGCTGCTGACCCGCGCACGTTTCACCAGCGCTCTCTTGATGAAAGCAAGTTCTACGAAGAACGAGTCGCGGGCAACCTCTCGGAGCTCATTTTCGGCAAGGTTTTCCCTGAACTTACCCGCGCTTTCGCCCTTGCTTCGCCCGTGGCCTCTTTGGAGCAAGTGCGCGAGGCCGTCCTGGTTTTTCTCTACAGACTCCTTTTCATCCTCTACGCGGAGGACCGCGAGTTGCTGCCCGTGCGTGATACGCGTTACGACGACTATGCCCTGCGGGATAAAGTGCGGGGGGATGTAGGACGACGCAAGGACCAGAATGATGTTTTTTCCAAAAAAGCGTCAAGATACTGGAATGCCATTGACGATCTCTGTCTCGCTATTGATCAGGGCGATTCCTCAATAGGGCTGCCTCCATACAACGGTGGCCTTTTTGACAGAGCGAGCACCCCGCTTCTTGAAGAAATCCGGATCGGAGACCAGGTTGTCGCCGATGTGGTTGATGCTCTTTCCTTTGAACAGACGGAGCATGGGCGTCGATATATCAACTACCGCGACCTCAGCGTTCAGCAGCTCGGGTCCATATACGAACGTCTTCTTGAATACGAACTCGCGCATGAAGACGGTGAAATAGTTCTTCGCCCGAACATCTTCGCGAGAAAGGAATCTGGTAGCTACTACACTCCAGATGATCTGGTCGGTTTGATAATAAAGGAAACAATTGAGCCTCTGGCACAGAGATCCATGGATGAGTTTGAGTCTAGAATCGCGGAACTCGCCGAAAGCGGATTGTCCGAAGATATGAAAATCGGACTTCTGAAGGAAACCGATCCGGCGGAAAAACTTCTCGAACTGAAAATCTGCGATCCCGCCATGGGTTCAGGGCACTTCCTGGTCAATCTCGTGGATTTTCTTACCGACAGCGTGATTGCGGCAATGGCCGATGCCGAGGCCGCGGTGGAAAACTACATATCTCCTCTAAACGCGCGGATTGACAGGATTCGCAACAGGATTATGGCAAACGCGCAGAAGCGCAAATGGAGCGTTAATTTCGAGCAGCTTGATGACCGTCACGTAATCAGGCGGATGGTGCTCAAGCGCTGCGTTTACGGAGTCGACAGAAATCCCATGGCGGTTGAGCTTGCCAAAGTGTCTCTCTGGCTCCATACGTTTACGCCTGGGGCTCCCTTGAGCTTTATTGATCACCACCTGCGCTGCGGAAACAGCCTATTCGGCATGTGGGTCAGGGATGGGGTAAAAAAGGCAGAAGAGTACGGAGGGTCGCTTCTGCTTCAAAAACCCATAGCACGAGCTATTTCGACCGCGGCTCCAATGCAGATAATTGAAGGCCTGACCGATGAGGAAATATCCGAAGCCCACCGTTCCGCTGACATCTTTGACGGAATCAAGGAAGACACGGCGCCTCTGGATGCTTTTCTCTCGGTTGTGCATGCCTTTGACTGGCTGAACATTCGGGACCGTGACGACAAGAGCGCTCTCTACGCTTTTTTCGAGGGCATACTCGGCGACCCTGTCGACATTTCTCTGGGAGAGTCTGATATACGAAACGGGAAAACGCAGTCGGAGTGTTTTGCTAGGATTTTTGAAAAAGCGCGGGAACTTATCGAGGAAGAACGCTTTTGCAACTGGCAGGTGATGTTTCCCGGAGTGTGGTCGGAATGGGAGAGCTGCGGACTGCGGGGAGGTTTTGATGCGGTAATCGGCAATCCGCCTTGGGACCGGGTAAAGCTGCAGCAGATCGAGTGGTTCGCTGCCCGCCGCCCTGAGATTGCCTTGGCGTCGCCCGCTGCGGACAGAAAACGTATGATAGCTGACCTTGAGAAGATGGGAGATACTCTAGCGGAAGATTTCAATAGAGCGAAAAACCGCGCTGAACAGACTGCTTGCGTGGCCAGAAACTGCGGAGACTATCCCATGCTTTCCGGGGGCGATCAGAATCTCTACTCTCTTTTTGTTGAACGGGCTATAACCATAGTCAAACCTGACGGAATGGTAGGTCTTCTTGTTCCCTCTGGGATTGCCTCTGACAAGACTTCCGCAAAATTCTTCGAAACCATGGCGTCGCAGAGAAAACTGAAAGTTTTTTACGATTTTGAGAACCGGCGGTCGCGTTTCAGACTACCGCCGTTTTTTCCAGATGTACACAATAGCTTTAAGTTCTGCGCGTTCGTCTTAAGTCCCAAACCGCTTTCCGACTCGGCGCAATATTCTTTTTTTCTTCAGGATATATCTGAACTGGAAGATTCCGATCGTCGGTTCTCCATGGCGGCAGAAGATTTTGAACGACTTAATCCCAACACCGGGACCATCCCGGTCTTTCTGTCTAAACGCAATCTGGAACTGACACAGGCAATCTATAAACGTTTGCCTGTGTTAGTTGACCGGTCCAGCGGGGAAGAAGTAAAAACCTGGCCCGTGAAATATGTTCGTATGTTTGACATGACCAACGACTCCGGGTTGTTTCGTACACGTAAGGAACTTGAAGAAAGAGAGAGAGCATACCCGGTCGTCGGCAATCGGTTCGGCAGCCCGGCGGGCGAATGGGTGCCCTTATACGAGGGCAAGATGGTGCAGGCTTTTGACCATAGAGCCGCCAGAATCATTATCAATCCCAAAAACCGGCATAGACCCGCGCAAAAAAAGTCGGCAACACTGGAGCAGCATCAAGATCCAAACTGGCTTCCTGACCCGCAGTTCTGGGTAGCTGAAAAAGAAATATCATTTCCTAAGGAGTCATTTATTCTTGGCTTCAAACATGTTACTGCAACAACGAATGCCCGCTCAGTAATTGCCGCACTAATTCCCGGAGTGGCGGCCGGGAATTCTCTGCCAATTCTTTTGGCGGACAGTTGTCAAAAAATGTCCCCTGCCGATGCTATGATAATTCTTGCTAATCTTAATGCCATTCCGCTTGACTTCGTCGCACGCCAGAAAATTCAAGGTCAAAATCTCAATTTGTACATAGTTGAGCAATTACCCATAATCCCTCCTGATCTTTATGAAACCGTCAGTTTCGGTCCGAAAACGGCTAAGAAGATCATACAAGAAGCTGTTTTAGAACTTACATATACCGCCCACGACATGGCACCGTTTGCCTGCGACGCAGGCTATGTCGATAAGAATGGTAAAGTAAAACCACCTTTTCCTTGGGATGAAAATCGTCGGCTGCACTTACAGGCCAAGCTTGACGCAGTGTTTTTCCATCTCTATGGAGTTACCGATCGTGATGATGCGCGTTATATTTTCTCTACATTTCCCATAATAGAAAGGCGGGAAATCAATACTTATGGGGTCTATCGGTCCTGTGAACTTTGTCTTGCCTACATGAACGCCCTTACATCAGGAGATTCGGATGCGGAGATAACTTTGTGAAATTTTTGGACACAAGCTGTTAGAAAGTACCAAAACTAAATCTTTGGAAACATTAGAATATTTTTTACAGAAAACTTGCCACGTTATCCAGAAATAAGCATTAGAATTACTTCTTGAATGGATTGACTGAAATGTTTGAGATATCCAAACATCAACTGCGCCAACTAAACGATGCGGATCTACGGGAACTTGTTGCTCGTTTGTGTGAAGCGGAATTAAAAAATGCGGGAGCACCAGTTAGCGCTCTTAAGTGGGGTGGCGCCCAAACCGCTTCGGACAAAGGTCTGGATATTGAATGCTGTATCGAAGACGATGATTTTTCCGGTGACTTCTTGCCAAGTGTGCGAACTGGGATTCAAGTCAAAAAATCAAAAATGCCTGACAGCAGGATTGAAAAAGAGATGTCTCCAAAAGGGCAACTTCGACCTGTTTTTTCAGAACTTGCTAGAAACAACGGTTGTTACATAATCGTTAGCCTTCATGATGATCTTGTTAGCCGGAAAGTGAACGCCCGGGAGAAGACAATGCGAAAGCAGCTTGAAACGATTAAAGAGCAAGGTGATTTACAAGTGAGATTCTACGGATGCAGTGAACTTGCAAACTGGCTCCGTCAATACCCCGCTGTTCAGCTTTGGGCCCGTGAAAGACTTGGTATATCCCTGAGTGGATGGAAACCGTTTGGAAGGTGGAGCACGACACCACCGCATGTTAATGACGATCTGATCTGCGAAAAGGGTATCGCAATTATTCTTCCGGAAAGAGAGGGAGAAAAATTAGATATTTTACAAGGAATAGATGCAATCAGAAAACTTGTCAGAACTTCGGAAAAGGCATTGCGCATTGTCGGCCTGTCCGGGGTAGGGAAATCCCGAATCGTTCAGGCCCTGTTTGAAGAATCCATTGGAGACAATTCTCTCGACAAGAACTTTGCGATTTATGCGGACCTTGGTGAGGACATCAATCCGTCAACACGAGAGGTTCTTGAACGTCTTATCATCGAAAAACATTCAGCAATTATGGTCTTGGACAACTGCCCGTCCAACATACACAACCAGCTCGCAGGACGTGTTTCCTCTTCGTCAAACATTCGTCTTGTCACAGTCGAGTATGACATTCAAGAAGACAGACCTGAGGTTACCAGTGTTGTTCGAATCAATGCAGAAGGCCTTGGAATAGCAGAAACTCTTATCAAGCGTCGATATCCTCATCTTGGACAAGTCAACGCACAACGGCTTGCCGAGCTTTCAGGAGGCAATGCCCGACTTGCACTTGCACTTGCAGACGCTGTGAGCGAGGAGAAAAGTCTTTCAGGTTTTTCAAATGCGGAGCTTTTCGACAGGCTTTTTTATCAGCGAGGTGCAAATGACATAGACCTTCTTAAGGTTGCCGAGGTCTTGTCTCTAATATACTCGTTTTCCATCAACCCTGACGAAGGCGGTGTAGATGAACTCTCCGCACTCTCTGGATTGCTGGGTCAGGACCGACGCACACTGTACAGGGCAGCACAAACGCTTGTTGATCGGCAACTTGCTCAAAAGCGGGGAAATTGGCGCGCAGTTTTGCCACATGCACTCTCCAATCGACTTGCGAAGAAAGCCCTCGAAAACATTCCCGTCCACGACATTCTAGACACATTTCAAGGGTTGCAAAATATGCGTTTGTTGAAATCATTCGGGAAACGCCTTGGATATCTTCACGATCATGAGGTTTCACAGGATATCGTCAAATCATGGCTCTCGTCCGGTGGTTTATTGCACGATTTTACTCAGCTTAATGATGACCTTATCCAGCTTCTTCTGAATGTCGCCCCAGTGGTTCCAGAATATGTTCTAAGTGCTATCGAGGCTCAGGATATGGGTGGGAAAACCGAAACATTTTTCTCTACCAAAAACCCGTTCTTCTCCGTGTTTGTAAATCTCCTGACGACGATAGCATACGACCCTGATTTATTCGAAAGATGCGTTCTTCTCTTAGCCAAGTTTATGCTGTCAGAGATGGAGGAAAAAGACAACAACGGACAGGATCGGTTTTTCGGCTTGTTTTCCTTGTATCTTTCGGGCACTGAGGCGACTCCAGATGTACGTGAAAAGGTTTGTCGTCACTTTTTGTTGAGTGGAAACTTGAAGGAACAGCAACTTGGTTTGGGGATGCTCAAGGCCGCGTTGCAGAGCATGCATTGGTCTTCCCTTGGAACTTTTGAATTTGGTGCTAGACCAAGATCCTACGGATATCATCCTAAAACTTCCGAGGAACAGGATCAGTGGTTTATGCGCTTTATCGCACTGGCTCTAGAGATAGCCTCTACAAAAAATATTGAACTTTCGGATCAAGTGCGTGATTTGCTCACAAACGAACTGCGGGGTCTTTGGAAGTATCCGGGGCTGCGTACAGCACTAGGGGATTTGGCGAGGGCTCTAAATGATCAACGACCTTGGCTGGAAGGTTGGCTGGCTGTTCGATCAATCAAGCACTATGACTACAGTAAGGGCACTGAAGATGAAATGCTCGCTGATGCCGAATTATTAAATGAACTGGATGAGATGCTAAGGCCAAGGCAACTAGCTGACGAAGTCAGAACCTATGTGTTAAGCCAAAATCAGTTCAAACTGGATGAAAAGTTTGACTTCAACGACAATCAGAAATGGGAAAAATCAAATAAACGTGCAGCTGCAAGGGCACGTGACCTTGGTATGGCTGTTGCTAAAGAACTCTCAGTAATGGATGAAATATTGCAGGATATTTTTACAGCTCAGAGCGTCTATATCACTGAATTTGGAAAAGGCTTGGCGTTGAAGTCTAAAGACTTGCGTAGTCTTTGGGTGCACCTTATCGGAAGGCTTGAACTTGTAGGTGATCAGGCGCATCACTGCTATATCTTAAATGGTGCTCTAGAAGTTATTCACGAACGTGACGAACCGTTGGCACATAAAATACTCGATGAAGCTGTAGAGAACCACGTGCTCAGAAAATTCATCGTAAACCTCCAAATATCGGCCGCATTGGATCGTACAGGAGTCAAACGGCTGTTAAGGTCACTTGACTTTGAGGATACGCCTTCTTGGCAGTTTCAGAACCTTGCTTGGCATTACCCGCTTGATACATCGGGAGAGGAAGGTCTTCGTGACTTAATGTTAAAGATACTGAATAGACCTGACGGAGCCTTAACCGTTATTCAAGTCTTGTATCAGCGGCTGTATATATTGAAAGATAAAAAACTCTCTTTAGATTCTGACCTCAAAAGGATAGGGTTGGTTGCGTCTGCAGCACTTTTGCGTCACAAATCAGATCAATGTGATTCTGATATGCTATCGGAAGTCTTAAAATCCTGCATGGATGAAACTGAATTCTCTGAAGAAACCAGTGATGTTTTTGATGCATATTTCGCGTGGCTGAAAAAATCTTATGGCTTTGGAGGTGATATAAAGGCGATAGAAGCAGTTTTGGCCGAAAAGGCAACCTTTCGGTTTCTCGATCTTATTTTCTTCGATCCGACGCTGAAAGATTATCGCTGTCAACAGGTTTTCAATGAACGTTATTGTCCTCTTTCTAACGTAAATGTTACAACGCTACTCAACTGGTGCCAGCAAGGCAATTTTCAGGAACGGCTGGGTATGATCTCAGAGGCAATATATCCGTTTGAAGAAGAGCCTGAGAGTGACGGTGTAGTACTATCGAAACAAGCGCATACTATTATTGACGCAACACAAGATCCCAATATAGTTCTTAGAAATTTTTCCACCTTTGTTCAACCCTACGTATATACGGGGAGTGCAGTAACCATTATTGCGAAGCGACGCCAAGCTTTCGAGGTGTTGTTGAAGCACGACCGATCTGATATCCGCAATGCGGCTGCAACTCAGATATCTCAAATCAAGAAGTTGGAAGAATCGATGCGACGGTATGAACAGGCCGATTACAAACAGAGCGAGCAGCGTTTTGAGTAGATCTTTTACAGCCTCACAGCGATAAAATTTATCCTACTTATCATCTCCAAAAAACAATACTTCCTAGACTCCTAAGTAAGATTGTCTTGTTTTTTTCAGCAAATTAGCTTGATGTAATCAGGGTATTCGGTCGAGGCACATGTCCTTTTTAGCTCGGATTTCCATACCGTTTTATGAAGAACTATTACGACTGGTCGAATGAGAGAAGATATTAAGGTCGTCGTTTAATTCTGCATTCAACATCCGAAATAGTCTCCTTCAAGTCCGCATAGCAACACTTGCGCGGCGAGAGCTTTTTGAGAGAACTCAGGCGAATGGTTTTTTGCTCGGGAAGCTTCCGGTTAAGTGCTTCTGTGGGTAAGACGTAAAAATCCCAAGTGTCGGTGTCAAGTGGGTCGAAAGGGGGTTTCTTACTAGTGAAGACGCAGAACACGTATATGTCCGCCCAGCGACGCCTAACCTCTCCTCCGACGCTTTCTCCGGTTTCAGGGTCCCAGCTCCAGAAGCAGGGAGCGATGGTGAAATTGATGGGGAAGTATTCTTTCTGCTCCCATGACTGCACATACGCGGAGCTTTTTACTTCAATTGTCGTTCCTGACTCCATGCACAGATCGTATCCTCCCCACTCTCTTCTGGGCCTTTTGTGGAGGCCGAGCGCCGCAGCGACGAGGAACTCCGCTAGAATCCCGCGGGTTGTATTGTCCAGAAGGTTGGAACCCGACCATCTCCAGTAGTCAAGCAGGTTCAGGGATCGCTCGCCCCCTCCGTAAAACGGTTCATTGCCGCTGAGCAGTTCGGGTTTGTGGCATGACAGGCCGTCGTTTTTCATAAAGCAAAGTATATTATGCGGCGCGGCATGTGACAATCGCGGCGTACATGTGCTGCATGCCCCCGGAGACAGGACGCATTTTCTAGGCGGGTGAGATATTGCCTGTCAGCGCGTTATTAAGTATATATTTGCAACCTGTTACAAGCTCTTCCGTTCCATGCCCAAGCGAACTGACATAAAAACCATAATGGTCATTGGCTCCGGTCCGATAGTTATAGGACAGGCCTGCGAGTTTGACTATTCAGGCACCCAAGCGTGCAAGGTCCTGAAAGAAGAGGGCTACAGGGTGGTTCTGGTAAACAGCAACCCCGCTACCATAATGACCGACCCGGACTTTGCCGACAAGACTTACATAGAGCCGCTCGTTCCTGAAATACTGGAAAAAATAATAGAGAAGGAAAAGCCCGACGCCCTTCTGCCCACAATAGGTGGACAGACGGCCCTTAACCTTGCTGTTTCGCTTGCTGAGTCAGGCGTCCTCGATCGCCACGGTGTGGAGCTCATAGGTGCGAAAATTCCTGCCATAAATAAGGCGGAGAACAGGGATCTTTTCAAAAAAGCCATAGCAGATATAGGTCTCGAGGTGCCGAAAAGCGGCATCGCGCATAACATGGAAGAGGCTTGGGACGTTGTGGACGAGATAGGGTTTCCGGTCATCATACGGCCTTCTTTTACCCTTGGCGGAACCGGCGGAAGCGTTGCCTACAACAGGGAGGAATTCCAGGAGTTCGCCAAGGCGGGAATCGAAAGTTCTCCGGCAAGCGAAATACTCATAGAGGAATCCATAGTGGGGTGGAAGGAATTTGAGTATGAGGTAATGCGGGACCACATGGATAACGTTGTCATAATCTGCTCCATAGAGAATTTCGACGCCATGGGAGTTCACACGGGAGACAGCATAACGGTGGCTCCCGCGCAGACCCTTACCGACAAGGAATACCAGCATATGCGCGACGCGTCCATAGCGATAATAAGAGAAATCGGTGTTGAAACCGGCGGTTCGAACATCCAGTTCGCCGTTAACCCCAAAGACGGACGTATGATGGTAATAGAGATGAACCCGAGGGTTTCGCGAAGCTCCGCGCTTGCTTCAAAGGCCACCGGGTTTCCGATTGCCAAGATAGCCGCAAAGCTTGCGGTCGGCTATTCGCTCGATGAGATCTCAAACGATATAACGAAGTATACCCCCGCGTCTTTTGAACCGACGATAGATTACGTGGTGGTGAAAATTCCCAGGTTCGCGTTTGAGAAATTTCCGCAGACGAGCCCGACTCTCACCACGCAGATGAAATCCGTGGGGGAAGCCATGTCCATGGGAAGGACTTTCAAGGAGTCCCTGCAGAAGGCGATGAGATCTCTTGAGATAGATTCCCACGGCTTCGAGAAGATGTCTGATGATCCGGAAGAGGTAAGGGAAGAACTCAGGGTCCCCTCCCCTCGGCGGCTCTGGTACATAGCCGACGCATTCCGCCTGGGCATAGACCTGAAGGAAATTTATTCAATCTCTCACGTGGACCCGTGGTTTCTTCAAAACATAAAGCAGATTGTTGATTTCGAATCGGATCTTGGGGAGAACGGGCTTAACCGCGAGACCATACTTCAGGCCAAGCGCCACGGTTTTTCCGACATTGAGATCGCGAAAATTCTTTCCACGGAAGAAGGGAAAGTGAGGAATTTCCGCCTGCGCGAGGGAATTGAGCCTGCTTTTAAGATGGTTGATACTTGCGCCGCCGAATTCGAGGCTTACACCCCTTATCTCTACTCGACTTTCGAGAGCGAAAGCGAAGCGCTTCCCACGGACAGAAAAAAAGTTGTGATACTCGGCGGGGGACCGAACCGCATAGGCCAAGGCATAGAGTTTGACTATTGCTGCGTGCACGCGTCTTTTGCGCTCCGGGAAGAGGGGTACGAGGCCGTTATGGTTAACTGCAATCCCGAGACCGTGAGCACGGATTACGACACCTCGGACAGGCTTTATTTCGAACCGCTTACGCTTGAAGACACCTTGGCTCTTATAAGAAGAGAAAACCCATGGGGAGTCATAGTTCACCTTGGAGGCCAAACCCCACTCCGCCTGGCCCTCGCGCTTGAGGAGGAAGGGGTGAAGATAATAGGAACTTCCCCCGAGAGCATAGATCTTGCCGAGGACAGAGACAGATTCAGAAAGCTGGTTTCGGATCTGGGTCTGCTTCAGCCCCAAAGCGATACCGCGAGAAGCGAGGGGGAAGCTATTGGCATAGCCCGTGAAATAGGATATCCGGTCATGGTACGCCCGTCTTATGTTCTGGGCGGTCGCGCCATGGAGACAGTTTACGACGAGGAGGCTCTTCGGACTTACATACGGGAAGCCGCGAGCGTTTCGCCGAACCACCCGATACTGATAGACAAGTTTCTGAAGGATGCGAAGGAAGTCGATGTGGACGCTGTTTGCGACGGGAAAACCGTTGTTGTGGGCGGGGTGCTTGAGCACATCGAGGAAGCGGGGGTTCATTCCGGAGACAGCGCGGCGATTCTGCCCCCGTTTTCGATGGAACCTGAAATTGTCGAGGAAATAAAATCCCAGACGAAGAAACTTGCGCTTGCTTTGAATGTAAAAGGGCTTGTCAACATCCAGTTTGCCGTAAAGGGCGGAGATGTTTACATAATCGAGGTAAACCCCAGAGCAAGCCGCACCGTTCCTTTCGTGAGCAAGGCCATAGGAGTTCAGCTGGCCAAGATAGGGACTAAAGTGATGACCGGAAAATCTCTTGAGGAACTCGGCTACACGGAGGAAATCGTCCCGGAGCACTACTGCGTAAAAGAATCGGTTTTTCCTTTCGTCAAGTTCCCGGAAGTTGACACGATTCTGGGCCCGGAAATGAAGTCCACCGGCGAGGTCATGGGAATCGCTCCCGACCTTGACCAGGCGTTTGCCAAATCCCAGATTGCGGCCGGCAACAGCCTTCCCTCCGGCGGAGTGGCCTTCATAAGCATAAAAGACGAGGACAAGTCCGACAAGATGCTTGATATAGCCCGGAGGCTGAGCGATACCGGTTTTGATATAATGGCTACCGGGGGCACATCTGAATTTCTCAATAAAAATGGTATATTTTCCCGAACGGTGAACAAGGTTAAGCAGGGCCGTCCCCACATAGTCGATCACCTTAAAAACGGTGAGGTGCAGTTGGTTATAAATACCACTTTCGGGAAAAAGGAGATCGCGCAGTCCTATTCGATAAGGAGGACCGCGCTTGTAAACAATGTTCCTTACTTCACCACCCTCGCCGGTGCTATCGCCGGAGTCGGTGCTATCGAGGCCCTAGTGAGAATCGGTCTCGACGTAAAGGCTTTGCAGAGCTACTATTAACCCGGTTGGGGTATGGTTGAGGTGCGGAGGAGATTTTAATGAGTGTCCAAAGAGTTTTAATTACTCCCGATGGATGGAAAAAGCTTCGGGATGAACTTCACAGGTTAAAGACCGTCGAAAGACAGGAAGTGATCAGGCTTATAGAGTATGCGAGATCCCTTGGGGACCTTTCCGAAAACGCCGAGTACGAGACCGCCAAGCAGAAACAGTCGTTCATAGAGGGAAAGATACAGGAAATAGAAGACCGCCTTAGCCGCGCGGAAATAATTGACCCCGAGAAAATCACTGCCCGGGACAGGGTGGTTTTCGGCCTTACGGTTACGGTGGAGGATGTTGATTCCGGAGACATAAAAAAGTACAAACTTGTGGGAGAGGATGAATCCGAGCCCGAAAATGGCTTTATATCAGTTACCTCTCCGGTCGGCAGCGCACTTATCGGAAAGAGAGTCGATGACGAGATACAGGTCAGGGTTCCCGGAGGAATTAAGGAATTTCTGATTATTGATATAGAATAATCTTTTGGTATGGGCAGGCCGGTTGACAATCTCAAGAAATTCATACTGTTCTCAATTGTCTTCCATGTTCTTATATCTATTGCTTGGGGGAAGATTGTCGTGCAGAAAAGTGTTCCCGTATACGGCGATCACATAGAGGTTTCCCTGAGGCATTTTGAATTCAAAAAACCCGAACCTGCGAAAAAAGTCGTAAGAAAGAAAAAGATTGTTAAAAAGAAAAAAGAAAAAGTAAAGGAAGTGAAAAAGCGGGATGACTCCATAGCGCTTAAAAAGGACGCAAAACCCGCCCCGGAGGAGCAACCCGAAGAAAGTTATGCCACCGCGAGGCCATCTTACGGTTTTACCCCCAGACCTGGCTATCCCGTGGTTGCCATAAGACGCGGTTACGAGGGCAGCGTGTTGCTTAATGTGCGTGTGCTTCCGAACGGGAAGCCCGAGGAAGTAACCATCTCCAAGTCCTCCGGTCACAAGGTTCTTGATAATGCTGCTTTGAAGGCTGTAAAAAAGTGGAAATTCGTCCCGGCGCAAAGAGGCTTCAAGGCGGTTTCAAGCTGGGTCAAGGTTCCGATAGAGTTTCGGCTGGAATGAGGCTTAACCATCTGCCGGGAGTTTCCGGGATTTTCTTTCGGGGGCAGGATTTCTTGTTCTCTTCATGAGAAATTATCTGAGCGTATTCGTTATATCTTTTCTGGTAGTATTGCTTGACCAGCTGACCAAGTGGCTCGTTAAGGCCCACGTGCCGTTTCTATCGAGGATAGACGTGTTTTCGTGGTTCGACATAACGCATTTGCGAAATCCGGGAATCGCGTTTGGCATGTTAAGGAACATGCCCGAGGATGTAAGACTCTACTTCTATATAATTGTTTTCGTTTTGGTGCTGGTCGTGATTTTTTTCTTTCTTCGCAGACTTGAAGAGGAGCAAAGGGTTTTTCGGTATGCGCTTGGTTTGGTGCTGGGGGGAGCTATTGGAAACTCAATAGACAGGTTCGCTTACGGATACGTGACCGATTTTATTGCAGTTTACTGGCCGGGAAACCCGGACCTGCTCTGGCCTCCTTTTAACGTGGCTGACTCTGCGATCACGGTCGGGGCGATTTCGATCCTGATTTCCGCAGTCCTGTGGCGGGACAAGGAGAGTTAAATGTTTAGCGGTATAGTTGAAGACATTGGATCTGTGCGGGCGCTTGAGAAAAAGGACAAGGGTGTTCTTTTAAAAATTGGTGTTCGGAAGATCGATGCCGGGGAACTGGGTCTGGGAGAGAGCGTGGCCGTAAACGGCGTATGCCTTACGGTGGTTTCTGCGGGAGACGGGAGTTTTTCCGTTGACGCGTCCCATGAAACGCTTTCCAGGACAAACCTTTCTGGCCTCCGGACGGGGAGCGGAGTGAATCTCGAGAGATCTCTTCGGGTCGGAGACAGGATGGGCGGACATATCGTCACGGGCCATGTGGACGGAGTCGGGTTAGTTCAGTCCATTACTCCGGTAGGAGAATCCAAGGTTTTTTCTTTCTCGATTCCCGCATCGCTTGCGAAGTATGTGGTTGAAAAAGGATCGGTCGCCGTTGACGGCGTAAGTCTCACCGTCAATTCGGTAAAGGACACTGAGTTTTCGGTAAACATAATTCCCTACACGCTTCGGGAGACGACTTTTTCTGAATTTCGCCGAGGGAGGGAAGTTAACATCGAGTGCGACATAATAGGCAAGTACGTTGAGAAAATGCTCTCCGGCGCAAATGTTCCCGCCGAGGGTTCTCCCGTCAGAAAAAAACTGTAGGTTGATTTGAGCGAGAAACGACATATTTTTCTTACGGGGTTTATGGGGGCGGGCAAAACAAGCGTCGGCAGGAAGCTTTCCAGAAAACTACAAATGAATTTCTATGATCTTGACAGTGAAGTGGAACGGGCCGAAGGTCTTTCTGTATCCGAGATCTTTGAAGCGGAGGGGGAAGATAGTTTCAGGCAGAAGGAAACAGAAATGCTCGCCACTCTTTCGCAGAAAACATCCCCGGCCGTGATCTCAACGGGGGGAGGTGCGGTTCTGCGGCGGCAGAATCGCGAAATAATGGAGACCTCGGGTGAGGTTTTCTATCTGCGGGCGGATATCGATACCCTTTGGAACAGGGTGAGGAGCAAGAAAGGAAGACCTCTTCTTGACGTTAAGGACCCCCGCGCCGAGTTCCATGAGCTTTTCATGAAAAGAAAGGATATTTACGAACTCTCGCCGCATGTTGTTTTTACAGATGATATGAGTATCTCCGAAGTTGCTGATAAAATAGTCGGGATGCTCGAATGAAGTTGGAGGCTTTAACTATGAAGAAAACCGTTTTCTTGTTTTTTGCTGCCTGTCTTTTGCTTGTGGGTTCCCTCTCGTGCGCTAAAGTAGAGGAAGACGAAGAAAGTCCTGGGTCCCTGTCGCGCGAAGATGTCCCGGAACTTCTCTCTTCTCCCGGCTCTTCTGAAAAATTCCCCTCCCTCGCGGGTCTTGTCGAGAAACAAAAACATTCTGTCGTGAACATAAGCACTACGAGTGTCGTAAAACGGGGAAAGGCATTGCCTGATTTCGGCGAAGGAGACCCATTTGAGGAGTTTTTCAAGAGGTTTTTTCCGAACGACCGGGAGCGGGAGTTCAGACAAAAGGGCTTGGGCTCTGGGTTCATAGTCAGCAAAGACGGCTATATAGTTACCAACAACCATGTGATCAGCAGGGCAGAGGATATACAGGTCGTTCTCTACGACGGGTCAAGGTATACGGCCGAGATTGTGGGACAGGACACGAAAACGGACCTTGCGGTCCTGAAGATAAAGCCTGAAAAAAAGCTAAAGCCCGTTGTTTTCGGAGATTCGGACAAGCTTAGAATCGGCGACTGGGTCATGGCGATCGGAAATCCCTTCGGACTCGGCTATACCGTGACGGTCGGAATAGTGAGCGCGAAGGGAAGGTCTCTGGGTCTCGGAGCCTACGATGATTTCATTCAGACCGATGCGTCCCTTAACCCTGGAAACAGCGGAGGTCCGCTCTTTAACCTTGGAGGGAATGTGGTTGGTGTTAACACTGCGATAGCGGCCAGAGGCCAGGGAATAGGTTTTTCTATCCCCACCAACATGGCCAAGGGGGTCATATCGCAGCTCATGGAAAAAGGTAAAGTGGTCAGGGGATGGCTGGGAGTCGTTATTCAGCCCATAACGCAGGAGATAGCCGAGAGCATGGGGTATGAGAGCACCGACGGGGCTCTCGTATCTGATATAAGCCCGGGAAGTCCCGCGGAGAAAGCGGGGTTGCAGAGGGGGGATGTGGTAGTGAAATTTGATGGAGAACCTATAAAGGAGTTTACGTCTTTATCCAAACTTGTGGGAATGAAAGCTCCAGGTACTTCCTCTAAAATCACGGTTCTCCGTAACGGGGAGCCTAAGGAGATTTCTGTTGTTCTCGGCGAGATGCCGGATGATGAGACTCCTTCCCAGTCCCAACGGGAAGAAGATATTGAATTAAGCGACATTACCCCGGATATCGCCGCGCGGTTCGGCGTTGAGGATAAAGCCGGGGTTCTGGTTACGAACGTAAACCGTGGCAGTTCGGCCTGGGAGGCGGGATTTCGTCCCGGGGACGTGATACTCGAGGTTAACAAGAACCCAGTGGCAAACCTTGGAGACTACAACGAGATCATAAGCGGCCTGGAACCCGGAAAGCAGTATCTTTTTCTGGTAAAGAAACGTAAAAACACGATTTACATCGGTTACGCTCCCAAAAAGGAACAGTAGCGAGGACCCCCGGTGATTACTCTTCGGGGATGATTTTCCTTCGAAATTTCTCCGGCATTCGCACGGTTTTTCTCTTCTCGTAGTCAAAAAACACAAGAGAGGTTTTGACTTTGGCGACCTCCTTGCCACTTTTTTCATTAATGAGCACGTAGATAAGCTCGAGAAAGTGGTTACCGTACTCGCCGATGCCGATGCTTATTTTCATTACGTCTCCGTAAAACGCCTCTGAACTGTAGGTGATTCCGACGTCTCCCATTATGATTCCCACTCCCTCTATGTTGCTTTCGGTGTAGCCGTGTGTTGTGAGGAACCTTACTCGGGCTTCATGTGCGAGAGTCAGCACCGAGTCGTGTCCGAGATGAGAGCCGTAGTTTATGTCGTCTATTCTTATCGGAATTTGCGTTGAAAAGACGAATCTGCTTGGTAGATCTATTTTTATTCTTGCCATTTTCGCGGGTTTTATCCCTGAATATATCTGTATTTGCGGGGCTATAAAAGAATAGTTTGCTTTTTACTTTTCAGGGGTTATAGTCATGCCTCAATAATTGTTCCAACAAATTTTTCTAGGAGGCAGGATCAGATGGAAGAAAGGACAGAAAAGGAGCATGTAAGTAACCACGTTGATATTGAATCTAAAAGGTTTTTCTTTGACGTCAAGGAAAACCACAAAGGTCAGTACCTTAGGATTACCGAACTAAGCGGCGGCAGGTCAAGCATAGTTGTTCCCTTTGAAGGAATCGAGCAGTTCAGAGACAAGCTGGTCGAAACGATAAAAGAATCCCTCGAATTAGTTGGAAGCTAGAGATATTCCCAGGAGCTTTCATCCCTCCCAATCCTGGCACAAGCTTTAAGCTCTCTACATAATCGCTTTTGCTTTTATCACTCTGAGTTTTATATGATTCGGGTCGGGAAGCTTGCTTATAAATCCGACCTGAACGTTCCTGAGCCACATCACTTGCTTCGGAGCCAGGACTTCTTTTATCTTGAAGCGGTTTGATCCGAAAGGGGCGTTCGAGGATTTGAAAAACTCTATTTCAAGCTCTATTTTCTCGTAAGCGATATCGCTTATGTTCTCGATGACTAGCTTGCTGAGCGTTGCGGTCGCCCCAGGGATTCCGCTTCCCCATTCAAACTCCCTTATTACTATATCGTGTTTAGGGAAAGCTTCTCTGGGCTGTTCTTGGGAAAGTTCCGTGTTCTTGTCTGCAGCCGAACTGGTAGAACCGACCGAGCTGGCCGTAGGAGAGACGCCTTCGGTTCCTTCGTTGTAGGCGCTTTCGGATTCATCTGAAGATGATGTTTGTTTTGGCGGTTCGGTTTTTTTCTCTCCGTTTTTTTTCCTGAGTATGCTGACGGAACTGATCTTTTTCTTTATCCTCTCCCCTAGGCTTCCTCCGCCGGAGAGGATGTAGTTGAGTTCCTTTGTTGTTATCGCCTCGGCTCCAGAGACGGCGATAGATCTTTCAACGGCTTTCGGACTCGAGAAACCGACGTTTATCCCCGTAAAAGTTCTTTCCTCTCCGGCCGGAAGTACGTCGTGTATGGTTACCGAGGACAGGTGAGAGCTGCCCGGTCCGGTTCCGCCGCCTTTTTCCGTTAAAAGCAGTTTCATGTTCTTAAAATGGGTTTTTCCTGTGTTCTCAAGGGTGATTTCCGTTATGAAACCTTCTGTTCCAAAGCTCGCGCCTTCAAACTCCCAGTTTTTTATGAAAATCACGTTCTCGGCACCTGCGGACAAAGAACTTCCCGACACCTCGGCGCCAGTTACCATCGCCTCGGAGTTCTCAAGGTCCGAGTTCATTAACCCCAGATCCAGGTTGGAGAAGGTTTTCTGGCTTCCTGCAGGCAGTTCCTCGGCTATCTTTCCCTGAAGCGAGCCCAGAAGCTTGCCGGTTCTCGTAAACAGATCAACCCTGATTTTGATATTCTTGTAGTTGGTTTTGCCGGAGTTTGCGACGGTTATTCTTCCAAGCGTTGCAATGCGCCCGACTCCGTAGGATTTCCACGAGTAGTCCGTTACGGTTAGATCTTCGCGTGGATTTGGCTGCGCATAAGCGACATCCGCTTGCGGAGAGAGAAGAAGCGGAAAAAGCAGAAGGGCAAGCGTGATTGTAGCGGCGTGAATTATGCTTTTCATCAGGTCTGAAAAAATGTTTGTAATAATATAACGGAGAGTTTTTGTTATGGAAGTTACAGGAGGGCTTTTTTCTTGAGATATCTTGCAAAAAGGTTATAAATTTAGAACAGCTAACCGGCAACCGAAAACTCCTTCGGCACACGATTCGCCGCAACTCATGGAAACAGCGGGTTTTTTCAATGGCAATTTACATATTACTCAGCAGGCTTACTCCCGAGGGCAGAAAAACCGTAAAGGAACGGCCCGGGAGAATAAAGGAAGTCGACAAAGAGCTTGAGGACATAGGCGTCAGGGTTATCGAGCAGTATGCGACTCTGGGCAGATACGATTTTGTAAACATAGTGGAGGCCCCCGATAACGAGACCATAGGGAAGGTCTCGGTTGACCTCTGCTCAAGGGGAACGGTCGAGCTGGTAACTCTTCCGGCGGTCTCGGTCGAATCTCTGGTTGAATCGCTTAACAGGACGAGAGCGGAGAAGATGTCCCCAACGCCATCCGGGGAAGACAAGGATGTTTAAAAGATATTTCGGCGTAGTGGAAGAACAGTCGCGGGACGTTTTCGGGACGCACCCGAAAAAAACCCTCTCGGCTTTTTCCTTTTTCTCGGTTGCCGCGGTCATTTTACCCTTGGCCATACTCATCCTGTTCATTGTGCTTAAGCTTTTCTAAAGTATTAATGGGAAGAATCAGAACACTTCCGGATGTACTTGTCTCTAAGATAGCAGCCGGAGAAATAGTCGAGAGACCAGCTTCCGTAGTAAAAGAACTTGTTGAAAACTCAATTGACGCCGGCGCAACCAGAATATCCATACACCTTGAAGCCGGAGGCAAGCGGCTTGTAAGGGTGGTTGATAACGGCCACGGAATGTCCCGTGACGATGCTCTCATGAGCATTGAACGTCACGCCACGAGCAAGATAAGGGATATTGATGATCTTTTCTCGATAGGGACTCTCGGTTTTCGCGGCGAGGCGCTTCCGAGCATAGCCAGCGTTTCAAGGTTCAGAATGATAACCGCTGCCGAGGGTTTGAAATCCGGCACCGAAATCTACATTGAAGGCGGGGTCGTAAGGAAGATAAAGGAGGCGGCATCTCCCGTGGGCTCGTCAGTTGAGGTTAAGAACCTGTTTTTCAACACCCCGCCGCGGCTTAAGTTTCTGAAAAGACCGGAGACCGAGCTTGGCAGGGTTCTTGAGGTTATCCAGCGCGAGGCCCTTTCGCGACCCGGGGTGTCTTTTGAGGTTTCCTCAGATGGAAGAATCATCCATCGCTACGGCGCAAGCGAGTCGCTTGCGCAGCGCGCAGCGCAGATAATTCCCGGCACGCCGCTTTACCCTGTAGACTTTGAAGACGAGACGCTGGCGCTGCGCGGCTTCCTGGGAAGTCCTCTGGATCCACGCTCCTCGATGCGCAGGCTCTTTACTTACGTAAACTCAAGACCCGTAAGGGACCGTTTTATAAACAGGATTATAATGGAGTGCTACGGAAGGATGGTTGAAAAGGGAAGGTATCCCCAAGGGGCGGTTTTTATTGAAAGAGACCCCGCCTCGGTGGACGTGAACGTACATCCGACCAAAAGCGAGGTGATGTTCGAGAGCCAGTACGAAGTCGGCCAGAGCATTCGCCGCGCGATAGGCGGAATGCTTGCCGATGCCCCTTGGATGAAGGGCTACAGGGAAAGAACCCAGAAGGCCCTTGAAGACTTCTACGAGAGGCAAAAAGATCCCGGACTTCCCGAGAACAGGGGTTATTCCGCCACGGCGCCTTCGGCAAAAGAGGCTTCCACCCAAGCCGCTCACAAGCCTGAGTTGGGGGCTCCGCACCCCCGCAACGGCGATTCCTCTATGTTTGAGAAATCTCCAGAGGGGGCGGGGGAAGACATGTTCTCCGATGGCTTTTATTCAAGCCTCAGGTTCCTCGGACAGATCGGAAAGCTTTATCTCGTATGCGAGAATCCGGACGGCATCATTCTTATTGACCAGCATGCGGCCCATGAGCGGGTTAACTTCGAGAGAATAAAAAAATCTTACCTCGAAGAAGCTTTTTCCTGCTCCCAGAAACTTCTCATCCCCGAAGTTGTCGAACTTACGGTCCGGGAAATCAATACGGCGCGGCAATTTTCAGACGAGATGGAGAAGCTCGGCTTTGATTTTGAAGTTTTTGGGGAAAATGCGGTGAGAGTGAAATCCGTCCCGGGGTTTTTAAGGGACTCAGATTACGCCCGGGTTTTTGCTGACCTGTTTGATGAGCTTGATGGTCTGGGCGACCCCAAAAGCTTGGAAGAGCATCTTGACGCTGTGTGTGCGACCATGGCGTGCCACAGTTCAATAACTGCAAACCGAACGCTCTCGGAACAGGAAGCGCGGACTCTTTTTGCGGATATGGATGCTTCTGAAAATCCGCACGCTTGCCCTCATGGTCGGCCGGTCGCGACCCGGATATCGTACAATATGCTTGAAAAGATGTTTAAGAGAACCTGATTCTTAAAGTTGATACATGATGATGGCAAGCGAGAATTTCCGAGAAAAATTACTTTTTGCAACTTTATAAAGGAGGACCGAATCCGAAATGGCTGTTGTTGAGACGAGTGGTTTTCACAAGGGCATGAAGATCGAGACCGAAGGCGCGATCTGGGAGATAGTCGAGTACAAGCATTCCAAGGTGGCGCAGAGAAGCCCGATAGTTACAGCGAGACTTAAGAATATCGCCACGGGAGCTGTGCGGGAAATGAAATTCCGTGCGGGAGACACGTTTAACATTCCCGATATACAGAAAAGAACCATGCAGTATCTCTACAGGGATGATGATATGTTTTACTTCATGGATTCCGAGACTTTCGACCAGTTTCCTTTCAGAGCGGATGCAATAGGGGATACGGTGAAATTTCTCAAGGAACAACAGGAGGTCACGGTGCAGATGCATGAAGGAGAACTAATAGGAGTGGAACTTCCCACAGCCGTTGTCTTTGAGGTTACCCACACGGAACCCGGAGTGAAGGGAGATACGGTTTCAAGCACCACGAAACCGGCGACCATAGAAACCGGAGCGGTGGTGGCCGTCCCTCTTTTTATCAACATCGGGGACATGATAAAAGTTGATACCAGAAACGGGAACTACCTCGAAAGGGCGAAATCCTGAGAGAAGACCACTTGTTGTTAACTATGGAGTCTTTGTTGGTATAGGACAGATAATCGTACGAAAAACACAACAGCATCTAATTCAATAGAAATTCTGAGCTTGCTCTTGTGAGAAATGCTGGATTTCAACAACTTAGACCATCCTTTTGACCAAAATCAATATTTACACTATATTAAAAATGAATATTGATAGAAGGGCTAACAATGCTGAAAGAGGAAATACTTGTTGAAATAAGGGAGTATCTTGTCTCCAATCATGATGGCGATGATATGTCGCAAGTAGACACGCGTGCATTGGAAAGAGGCGAGTTGATAAGCTCAAAATTGAGTCCGGGGGAGTCTCTTGAATATATTGATCAAATCAGAAGAGAAGGCAAGATTTCCAATGTTAAAATAATTGACGCCGGAACCTTTGGCGATGCGTATGACAACAATTCCAAATTAGTAGTTTACTGGGTGAACAGATAGGAACCTGAAATGACTCAACGAACCACCGAAATAGACCTCAACAAAGAAGCCATAAAAGTGATCGGTTATTGGGAAGATGGCTTGTGCTACGCTCTTGGGCTGGAAGTCAGCATCTTAGGGTATGGGGAGACCTTTGAAGAAGCCGTGAGTTTGCTCAAGGAATTAATTCAGGACCAGATCGAGTTTTGCAATGAAAACGGCATGTCGTATCATTACCGGTCCGAGGAAAAATATTTCCAGTTATATGAGGAATTGAAAGACAGAGAATCAAAAACTAAGAATGCGAAATCCGGTAGATCTATTGAAATTACCTATTCGCTTCCTACTGAAAATCAACGACCGAAAATAGATCAATTTTCTATCGGTCATCTCGGCGTTCTCTCAAGATAAAGTTCATGTCCAGTTCCAAGGTTTATTCTTATCATGAACTTGTCAAGAGGATTTTAGATTACGATAGTCGATTTGAAATAAAACATGGCGGAAAACATCCGAAGATCTATCATCCAGATGTAAATGGCAGCAAAAGATCCTTCCCCATTCCTTTTCATGGAAAGAATAAATCCGTTCCCAGGGGTTACTACAAAGAAATAGTAAGGCGATTCAATCTACCGAGTGATTTTTTCGATTGACACGCGGCAGTTGAAAAAACCTACGGCACAGAAGCCAAATGCTACCAATACCAAGGATATTTGCTGAGATTAACCTCAAGCAGATCAGCAGCCTATATTTGCTCGCAAGTCGGTGAAACTAAAACTGAAGAAATGCCAAAAACTTAAATTTGCGAAAAATTCCGAGCACTATCCTATGAACTATTTCCCGAAAGGGTCCTCAATCTCCGGATGCCAGAGCTTGAAATGTTCTTTGTGCAGGTCGTGGTATGAATCTTTCTCGAAATACTTGTCGTAGAATTCAAGATCAAGGTGGTGGGCCTGAAATACCAGCCGAACAAACATCGGGTCCAGGAAAGCCGGGAATCTTCCGTAGTTTTCATACACGTAAGTGCAGAAATCCTTTACTATCTGTATCCTGACCTCGGAAGGATGGTATTCGTCGCGCAGAATCGATGCAGGATCTCTGTAGGGAAACGGATTGCCCTCATTCCAGAACTGACCCCTTACTTCTAGAAACCTGTCAACAGCTTCGCTCATGTCCGCTACGTAGGGAGGGCAGAGAGATTCGAAAACCCCGTCCCTTCCAACGGGATAAGGCGGGTTTGTGCTCCTGAGGCTTTCTTCCGGCTGGACGAACCGGAATCCGAGGCCTTTGTGGGAAGGGTCGACCCCGAGCGCGTAATGGGGAAGCAGTCCGGTGAAAGTCCAGCCTCCGAGGCCCAAGGCCTGCAGCGCGAGATTCATGTTCTGGCTTATAAAGGCCTGTTCCACGTTAAGCGTGGTCAGCACCCTTAATTCCAGATCGAACAGAGAAAGCCTGACGTCGTTTCTTATGTAGCCTTTCTCTATCCACTTATCAAGACCGCATGATCTTCCCCCGTTGAGTTCGTCAATAATGTTAAATCCGTACTTGGCCCCGAAGTATATGAATAGAAGCACCATGTACTCAACTGTGGTGTTTGTTACCGGGACGAAGAAAGTCGTTCCCGGCTTGTTCGTGTTCCATGCGTTAAAGTCGAAAAGGCCGGGTTCTCCCTTCGGAAGATCGGCTCTTTGGTTCTCAAGGGTAATTCTGCTTGCCCTGAAGAGTTCGACTATTTTTTCAAGCTGCTTTTCTCTGTCAAGCGACATGAAGATCGAGGTGTCGGGAGGTATGAAGTCAAAAAGCCGCACCATGTAAACGCCATCGTCGTTTGTGTAGAAAAGTTCGGTCGAATGGGAGTTGCAGGAGCACGGCCAGCTTCTGCCGGTCCACTGGAAAAGCCATGATATGCCGGTTCTCGGCAAGTCTCCCAGGGAAAGACCTGTGGTTCCCGTGCCCGCCCAGATCAAAAAAGCTTCTTCAAGCTCGGAGAGAGGGACTGGGTCGTGAGCGGAACTGTACGCCAGGTTCCCCTCGGGAATCTCCATCCCGAGGCCGAAGCGACGCGATCTTCTTGAGAATATGGAGTCCAGAAGACTGAAGTTTATGGCTCGTTCAAAGCCCTGCGGGATTTTCATTTTTCCGCTCTTTTAGGAGGCCTTGCGAGAAACGGCCCGTTCCCGGTCAGTTGTTAAGGGTCTTGCATTCCTCGCAGATTCCGCTGAAAAGCACCGAGTATCCAAGAATTTTGTAATTGTCTATTTGCGGGTCAAGTTCAGAGTATTCTATGGAATCGTCGTAGATGTCCTCTATCTTTTTGCATTTTACGCATACGACGTGGTGGTGAGGTTCCATGTTGGCGTCGTATCTTGCGGCGTGATACAGGGTGTTGACTACTGATATGAGACCCATTCTCTCGAATGTCTCGAGCGTTCTGTACACGGTGGTAAGAGATATGTTCGGATAGTAGTCCTTTATGTTCTTATAGATCATCTCGGTGCTCGGGTGCTGCATGCTTCCTGCAAGCTCCTTGTATATCGCTATTCTCTGAGGAGTTACCTTAAGCCCCAGTTCTTTGCTTCTTTTTATGAATTGCGATATCTTGTTTTCGGTTCTGAGCTCCGAATTCTTCATAGTCTGTCCCTTTAGGGGGATTAAAACAGGCCAGTCTCAGTGTACCTTAAAAGTTTTCAAGTCTCAAACCGCGCGCCATGGAGAAAACTGTGATTGAATTCATGAAGAAAAACAGGGTCGTGGCCGTTATCAGGTCCGCCAGTTATGAAAAATCTCTTGAATTTGCAAGGGGATGCGTTGACGGCGGGATAAGAATCATAGAGATCATATCAATCTCTCCAGGTTCCGAAAGACTTCTTCGGGAGCTTGCTTCGCAGGACGGAATATGCGTCGGGGCGGGTACGGTTCTTGACCGTGATTCCGCCGAGCGCATGTCTGATTGCGGGGCCCGTTTCATAGTTTCTCCGCACACCGACCCCGGGATAATCGAGTATTGCCGGGAAAGGGGCATCACGGTGATCTCAGGCGCCTTTACATCCTCTGAGATGGTTAACGCCCGCAGCATCGGAGCGGACTTTGTAAAGATATTCCCCGCTTCGAGTTTCGGTCCGGGTTACGTGAAGGCCGTAAAGGAGCCTCTCGGGTTTATGGATATAATGGTCACCGGAGGAATTACCGTGGACAACATCCGGGATTATTTCTCGGCGGGAGCCGCGCTTGCCGGAGTGTCTACCGCGCTTTTGGGCGGAGGAGACGACTATCATTCCATAAAACAAAGGGCCGAGGAGTTCTCCCGGTTCTCCACGTGAAAATGGATACAAAGCCACAGGCAAGGGAGTTTTATCTTGACTCAATAGATGAGGTATTTGCCGAGGTCTTTTTTCTTTTCGGCACGGGCTTTGACGTCCGGATGGAAATTGTCTCCGAGACTTCGCTTGTAAGCGCTTCTTTTTCGCCCCGCATCGCGGCGGTTGATAGAGAGGGGGCGGTCGACTTTGAGCTTTGCGCCTTTGAGTGTTCGGGTGTTTCTGCTGAGAATCTCGAGGAGTATCTTGGGATTCCGGTGCATACAAGCAGCGCGCTTGAGTTCTTTGACTATGTTTTTTCCCAAAAATCGGAAGTTGTCTGTAGTGTGGGTTTTGGGGGGAACAGCTGGTTAATAACCGTTGATGATTAAAACAACTATCATTCCTGATTGCTATGCCTTTGTTCGATGCGTGCGTGAAAACGGAAAAATTCTTCTTTGAGACGGTTAAGTTCTTCATCGGATACCATCTAGAGCGCGACCGAGTTTTTAACTGGGCGCAAACAACTGACATACAATTCAAATAACCGCATTTTCAAGGGACTGGATGAATTGAATTCCACGGATGTTCTTTCTGCTCAGGCGATTGTCGTTTGTAATGAACAGGTCTGCCCGTGCAACAGATGCACATGCAAGCTGTATGGCGTCCGGCGCGTGAATTGAACGGTCCTGGCGGATTTCAGCAAATCTGAGAGCGGCCTGAGAATCAAACGGCAGCACCGTCGCAGCCGCAGAAATCGCAAGTTCATAAACCTGTGCAAGTTTCTCATCGCCCATCTCCTTGGGCCTGACAAGAATCTCGCCCAGCGTGAGTGCCGAGGTGAGCAATTCGTCTTCGCGTTCAATCATCCGTTGACGCAATTCTGCGACTTGCTCGCTCCGTCTGCCTTTGTCTTCGAAGAGATATATAAAGAGATTCGTATCCCAGAAAATTCTGCTCATTTCCATCCCGCACGGAGTTGATTGACGTAAGAATCGGCATCTTCCTGGTTCCATATAGACTTGCCCATGCCGCGTAGCGAAAGTATCGGGTCAATCTCCTCGGAATCGCAGCCTCCGGCATAATCAAGATGATACCAATCAAGCAGTTTGCGATATTTCTTTGGTATATCTTCCTTGTTCGGAGCATTTTTCCCGGTACGAAGATGATGGCACGGATCTCCCGGCTTGAACAGGCGGCGGCGCCCTTTCGATGTTTCAATCAGCATTCGGTATCTTGCCGGGTTGGGAGGTTTGTTGGCTACGCAGTGAAGGTAAGCATGAATCTGCACTCCCGGCCTCACCGGTCTCGGCCCGGTAATTTTCTCAATCTCTGCTTGACGGACTATTTCCCCGACAGCGAAGTCTCTCTGATCAGGATTGTTGAGATGAAGCAGTGCCGTTGCTACCCAGACCTCATCCGCGACGAGAATTTTTGCCATGTTAGCTGTCCTTATCTTTGTATACAAGGTAAACCTAATATATCATTATAACAATGTCAAACTTGTGTAAAAAGCAGGGGTAATCAGGAAATTTGCAAAATTTTCTTTATAACTCAAAACCTGTTACTTTAGCAAAGTGAGGTTTTTACTGTTATCGCTGATGTTAGTGACCGCGTTTTCGTTGCCCGCTTATGCCCAAAGCGGGACGGGCCACGACTGGTATTCGGGAAACAGCTACTATTGGAATACAGATTCCAAGGGCCAGACGACCGTTCATGGCTTTGGCACGAAAACAGGGGCGTACTGGAATGCGACTATCGAACCGGATGGGGACATGAGGGGCTACGATAGCAATTACAATCCCTGGAGTTACGATAGCCGGACGGGGTATTACTATAATTTTGGTACGGGTGAGAACTGTGTCGGAAAAGGATACGTCCGGACATGTTATTGGGGAGGCGTGCTGAATGGTCCCGCGGGCAGGGGCAATCAATGAGCAAGCCGTTCACTCTGGGAGTGGACAGGAAAGGGGAGACTCGGGTTACCGGGACAGGGTTTGATGATAGCCTCTAGAACCGTTCCAGAATTTCGTAATAGGTATTTCTCTGCGCAGGGTTAAACCCGGCGCTTTTTATCATGTGAACCAGTTCGTCCACAGTGGAGCGGATCTTGTTCTCAGCGCACCCCAGGACATTTTCGTCGTAAAGAGTCCCGCCGAGGTCGCTTGCGCCGTAGTGCAGGGACATTGAACCCATCTTCTTTCCCTGTGTAAACCAAGAGCCCTGTACATGCTTGAAGTTATCAAGAAATATCCTGCATACCGAGAGAACCCTGAGGTATCTTTCCCCGCCGACTTCGTCCTTTATTCTTTTTTCAAGCAAGGTGTTCTTTGGCTTGAACGTCCAGGGGATAAACGCCAGGAAGTTTCCCGTTTCATCCTGAAGCTCTCTTATCCTGAGGAGGTGCTCGATTATGTCTTCGTCCTTCTCAAGGTGGCCGAACATCATGGTCGCGGTTGTCTTAAAGCCCACGAGGTGAGCTTCCCTGGTAATTCTCATCCAGGTGTCGGCATCTATCTTGAGAGGACTTATCGCTCTTCTCGCCTTGTTGGACAGCACCTCGGCGCCCCCTCCCGGTATTGTTCTTAGCCCCGCTTCCCAGAGGGTTTGCAGCACGTATCTCGTGTCGAGGTCTTCATACTTGGCAATGGCGGCTATCTCCGGGGCGGAGAATGCGTGGAGATGAAGATCCGGTATCTCCTTTGTGGCTCTTTTTACGATTTCGATATAGTAGTCAAGCTTAAGTTCCGGGTTATGGCCGCCCTGCAGGAGGACGGTAGTGGCGCCGTTGTGGTAAGAGGTGCGCATTATTTCAATCACTTTGTCGACGCTCAGTGTGTAGGCGTCGTAGGCGCCCGGTGGTCTCCAGAAGGCGCAGAAAAGGCACTCCGTGTCGCAGACGTTTGTATAGTTGGGGTTTGTGTCCGCGACGAAGGTAACTATGTTTTCCGGATTAAGCCTTTTCCTTACGATATCAGCCAGAGAACCTAGCTGCAGCAGGTCGGCCTTTGCGAGAAGCAGGGCGGCTTCGTCGGTCGATATCCGCTTCCCTTCAAAAACCTTTGCGTAGATATTTTCAAGCGAACTCATAGAGAAAACTAATAAAGCTAATTGCGGAGGCAAAGTCAATTCCGCAAGCAGTGTTTCCCAAGGTTATTTCACGCTAAAAGGGGATGTTGCTTTTACCGGGAAGCCTTCGGCATTTACGCTGATATGATTTCGGGGCTACGGTTCCGCAGGGAACCGCGGTTCAGTCAGAACGCGCCCGGAGTCCTCTGGAGACGGCAAGCAGGACGGACACACTCCCATGCGCGCAGAAGACGCTTCTACCGCGCTCTTGTTCTTCCCAGCGCAATAAAGGCTGCAAAGACAAGAAAGGTCACCAGGGACAATACGAACACAGAGGAATCTCCGGAACTCAGGGCGCAGCCCCCACTGTCCGCACACCCATCAAGCACGCTTATCCCCTCGGTGGCCTCTCTCTTGATATAGCCCTTTTTGACAAGTCCCGAGACTGCGCGGTGAAACGTCTTTTTTTTTATGTTGTTTGAGTAGATCGGCGGGCAGATTTTTTTGAACCTCGCAAAGCCGAGGGGAAAACTTTCTCTTTTGAGAATCCAGGCTTCTTTCCAGAAGCAGCAGAGAACCGGAATTTCTGAAGGCCCGAGGTCGGCCTTGTCGGGGAAGTCGGTTTTCGGAATCTTGAGTCCGAGTTTGGAGTCGTCGTCTTTTAGCCTTTTGTAATCTCCTATGGTTTAAGAAAGTGTTGGCCATTAGAATAATCAGAAAAAGAGAAAACTCAAAATCTCACTGTTTCTTACTATTTCTCTATATTTCTCCTATAATATAGGTACCGTAATATAGGTACCGTGTCATTTCCGCACCGGTCTAACAACTTTTTCAAAACCGATGAGAAATTGACACGCTTTTGAGAAAAACCTATGTCAGATCGGCACGGTTTTGAGGAAGTCGTTTTATATGGGAATTTCCGGCGGTGAATGCCGAGCGCGGCCGCCGCCACAAAAAAAAGAGAATTACATACTTAAATAAAAAAAAGGAAACCGGAAAGCTCGCTAAAACTTTTACAAACAAGATTGGGAGGTGTATATCTTGGTCGTTAGTACTTAGTATACACACATCTTGTTCAACCGGTTTCAGATTCGATTTCAAAAGGGACTGAGCCGAACTTGAAAGGCTCAGCCCCCAACGAGACAGCGCGGAAGGAACCGACACAGACTATGCCGCCTTGCTGATTTGTTATTCTGGACAAGTGCCGCAGGTGCCTGCGGTAACAACCGTTCCGGCTTCTGTCGGGAGCCCTTTTACATTGTCAGTATAAGTTTTCCTAATACCTTTCATTCCTGTACTCATAGGTAATGCTTTCGTGGTCGAAAGGTGCCAGCGAACCTTCCTCAATGGGCTTACGTAAGGCCCTGCCACTGTTAGTACTCCCCCGAATATGAATAAGGGAGGACTTGTACATAAAAAACCCCCCTGCCTTGCAGTAAAGAAGACAGGAGGGTTATACTCTAGTTCAAAGTCCATGATGCCTAATGGATGGGCACTGGTGTTTGCACCACCAGCAAAGAGGGTTCGAATCCCTCCACGGACTTCCTGCACCGGACTGGCAGATGTTAAGAGTATATCTTTTTTCATTTTATCTTCAAACAAATCAAGTCAGATCATCGGTGGTTATACCTGTACAAAGAGCAGATGGGCCAAATTCAAAATTACTATCTTCTTTAAGACCTCGTATAGAGATTAAATTTCTTATTGAGTTCTCTTTCATTTCTGTTTTAGCCTCATTAATAGTAGTTGTTGTCGGATTATCTGCAGTTGTTTCTGTATAGGTTTCTATAAGGACAATCTTATTATCTTTAGCCATTGGTGCTACTGTTACATCAGAAATACCATCTGTATCATTAGATTTGCGTGCTTCTTTGTCTAATTCAGATTGCTCGTCTGTACTAATATACAGACGAATCATATCATTTCCTGAGACGAAGTCGCTGATAACAGTATCAAGATCATTTAATGAAAGCTGGAAACAATCATTTCCAAGACCGCCATCAAGTGTATCCTTGCCAGGACCACCATTAAGTATGTCATTGCCTCTACGCCCATAAAGCATATCGCTGCCACCTGCACCGTTAATTGTGTCCGCAACAGCACCCCCATCAGCTCCTGTAATCGTATTTGCCTTATTATCTCCTGTTAGTTCTAAGGCAATATAGAGAGTAGTAGTAGTACCATCAGTCGTCGTCTGTTTCGTACCTCTTCCTTCTATATTCTCGAAGTTTTTAATATTAGGATCTCCAGCACTTGCGTTTTGTGCAGTAGCTAAATTGAAAGTTGCTTTTCTAACAACAATGGTATCTTTGCCCCCTCGACCATCGAGCTTGTCAGATGTGGCAGCATTATCATCAGTTACATTATCACCCCCATCGATTATATTCGGGTCATTATTTCCCTTAATGATATCAACTCCTTTAGAGCCAGCAGTACCTTTAACATTTTCAATACTTATAAGAGTGTCCTCATCTCCATAGGTGTCAGTGGCAGATCCTGCGATTAGATCAACAATTACTGCTCCATCACCACCCTCCTGGTTATAATCAACAGTATCGGTATCACCACCACCGTCCAGCGTGTCTTGATCTTCACCACCTATAAGAGTGTCGTTTCCTGCTTCACCTTTTAATATGTCTCTATGGGCCTCACCATATAATGTATCATCGCCGCCTCGTCCGTAGATGGTATCGTCTCCCTTTCCTCCACGTATTGTATTGTCTACGTCAGTACCACAAATGACTTCATCTCCATTACCAGCTGTATAATTCGTATTAGTGCTGGGTAACTGGAAACATCCATCCGCTCCACGGTTCGTATCTTCGTCATCGTCATTCGGCGTTGTCTCTTGCGCGTCATTCGGCGTTGTCTCTTGCGCGTCATTCGGCGTTGTCTCTTGCGACGGTGTCGTATCCGTCTCTACCGTAGGACAAGTCTCATCCCCGGTGACTGTAGTTCCATCCTGGCACTGCGTCTGTTTAACAATGGTTTCAGTATCCGTGCCGGTGCAAGCAACCATGACTACGGCAAAAAACAGCATTAGACAATAACTCAAAATTTTCATTGGTAATCCCTCCTCAGATAATAGAACCAACCGTTAAGCTCTTTAATCTTCGATTCTACCCCCCCCCCATTTTTTGTCAAGACTTCGTGTCGCTAGAGGTGTTAAGCCCGGGTTTTTTCGCGAATCAGGGATTCTCCGCGATTTCTATTGGGAACCCGGGTTCTCGGGGCGGAGTTCCGTCCCGAAGGCGAAAAAAGCGTCCCTGCGAGGGCTGCTCAGTGAATCAGGCGGCCTTGGCGTGAAAAATGCGGACACCCCTGCCAGACTGGTTCCGTCTCCCTTATGCACCCGTGATTTTCCTCGAACGTAAAATCACCTTGTCAGGGTTCCCAAAGCCGCCTTCAAAACGGGTGCAGACAGAAAATTTTCTGCAGTTAAGAAAAAGCGTATAGTTTAGGGGCTTAGTGTCGGCACTTGCGGGCTGGCGAGGCGATAAAAGTTCAACAGATTATTTACGTGTAATTTTAAGGTCTTATCCAGACTTGAAATAACTCTTGGTGACTTGAAAAATATATGTTCTGTACCTGTTCAGAGGTTTCGGATATCAATGGTCAAGATCTCAATCATTGCTGTTTTGTGGATGTTGGTGACGGCATGCTTCGCGGGTTCTCCTGTATCACCACCCGCTGTTACTTCACCTGATGCATGTGGCGACAAGGCACCGGTTGTCACTCGCGGAGTTCTTGAACTGCCTGGTGAGACTGATCCTGTGATTCTAGCCCGCCGCGTCTTAGAAATCCCGGATTTTTCCGGACACAGTCTGATCGACGAGATAGAGCGGGTACTGGGGATAATACGTTCTACATGGCCGGAGATGGCCGAGGTGAATGCGCGCCCAAGATGGGAACCCGGGACGCTGATTTTGCGTTTGGAACCGTTTTTGTTTGAAGCCGTGTCCGTCAGTCTGCCCGAAGAGGGTATTTCCGCTCCTTTTTGTACAGGGCGCCCGGAGTTTGACGCTCTTAATGCGGCGGTTGGCCTGCGAGGCGTGGAAATTCTTCCTTTTGAATATACGCGGGTCATCGTGATCAGGTTTGACTCGGGCGAGCACGTATACTCCGCGGGCGCATCATATGAGAGAATAGAAGGAGTCATTTACGCCGAGCCTAATCTCGTGTTGGGAGATGATTCGGATATTGAAGTGCTGTGGTCAGAGGGGAAATGGTATGCGGTGTTTCGCAGGGCATGGGGCGATTGTCCTGCTGGCTGTATTTTTTCAGAGCTCTATTTCTTTGTCGAACACGAAGGTGAAGTCAAACGAATTGATCCGGAGCGCGCAGCGGAGATCGAGGAATTTGCCAAGATCCTTGCGGAGCGCAGATGGATGCAGCGGCCCGAAAGACAATAGCTATTGGCCGACTAACTTGCTGCGTAGAGGGAGTCGGTGTTGTTTTCCTTTGCTGTGTATTTTGATCCATTTTTGTTATTCTGTTTGAGAAGGTTCCGCCCGGTGGCATCTCGGCGGTTTTTCCTTTCGTGACTAGTACGCACTGGGGTTTCGGAACCGAGGATTGATATGTGCTTGGGTGTGTGGCTTGAAGAAATTTCCTGAAAAAAAGCTTTTTCTTCTATTTTTTCTGTTTCTTTGTTTTTCCTGCAGTGGCGCGGGACTCTTTGTTGACCCCGACAGGGGTCTTGAGAGCGTAGACAGAGAAGATGCATATTATCATTTTGCACTTTCAGCTCTTTATCTGGAAAAGGGAGATCTCCCGCGTGCTCTGGAGAGCCTTGAAGAGGCAGAACAGATTGACCCCAAATCTTCTGAAATAAAATACCGTCTTGCTCTGATTTACATGGTTCTTAATATGCGCGAGAAGGCCGTTGCCAAGTTCACCCAGTCCATCGTTCTTGATCCGTCAAATTCCCCGGCATACAGAGACCTTGCCCGCATCTACCTCGCATATCCGGACGAAGCCATGAAGAAAAGGGGCAAGAAATTCCTGCTCAAGGCAGCCGAGATTGATCCCGGGGACAAGGAAACCTATCTGCTTCTCTGTGCGACTGAACTGTATTCCGGAAATCTTAAGAAGGCGCAGCAGTACGCCGAAAAAACCCTTTCGATAAGTCCTAGAGATGTTACGGGTCACTTCTACCTCGGAAGCATCGCCTCCAGAAGAAACGATCTGGATGCCGCGGTAAAGCATTACAAAAGGGCCCTTGAAATTCAACGGACATACTACCCCGCTTTCGTCGGGCTCGTTGAAACCCTTGAGAAAGCGAAAAGAATCGAAGAGGCGATAGAGCAGTACGAATCGGCGATCAGGAAATTTGCTCCTTTTCGCGATGTCTTTATTTCCTACGGGAACATGCTTTACCGCCAGCGCAGGTTCGAAGAGGCCATCAAGCAGTACCGCAACGCGGAGACCGCGGACCCGGAGAATCCCGAGATCAGCTTCAGAATCGGTCTCCTGTATCTTGAAAGCGGCAGTAACGAGAAAGCTATCGGAGAACTAAAACAGGTTCTCGAACGCCTGCCTGCACATTTTGGGGCAAAATACTACTCCGCCGTCGCCCATACCAAGTTGGGGCGGTATTCCCAATCAAGGAAGCTTCTCGACTCCATACCCCAAAGCTCTGATTTTCACATAGACGCGGTCATTCATGGGGCATACATACATGAACTTGAGGGTTCAGCACAGAAGGCGGTCAAGATACTGAGAGCGCTTCATGAGAAGAACCCATACAATCCCAAGGCCGTGAATTCTCTGGGTGAAATCTACGGAAGGCAGGGGAAACAGGAGGATTCGATCTCTTTGTACGGCAGGTATCTTGAAAAGCACCCCGATGACGAATCCGTTCTGTATTCGCTTGCCGTTTCGTATTACTACGGCGACCGCATACCGGAAGCGCTTTCGGTAATGGAGGATATAATCAGCAGGAATCCGCAGAATTTCGATGCGATGAATTTCATCGGGTACACATACGCCGAGCGGGGAGAAAAACTTGATTACGCCGAGGAACTCATTAGCAAGGCTCTTGAGCTTGCCCCAGGGCGGGGTTACATAATCGACAGTCTGGGGTGGGTTTACTACCAGAAGGGCGATTTCACCAGAGCCCTTGAGTATCTGCTTCGCGCCTCGGAGATCCCTCCTCCCGATGCGGCCATTCTGGAGCACGTGGGCGATGTGTATGAGAAGCTCGGCAAAAGAGAACTCGCGGAGGAGAATTACGCAAAAGCCCTTGAACTTCTGGGTTCCAAGAAGCTTGTTACGGCTGAAGATAGAAAAATCCGCGCGAGGCTTCGAGAAAAACTAAAGGAATTTAGACGCGATGAGGCATAGCTGGGTTTTTATTCCGCTTGTTCTTCTCCTTTTTTCCTGCGCCGGCAAACTCCCGCCCGTTACGGCCGAACACCCTGATCTTTCCGCCATATTGGCAAAGGCAAAACGCGCCCAGATGAGCTTTACTTCGATAAAAGCCAGAGCTAGGGTGTCGATAAAATCCCCACAGGGGAAAATTGTTTTCGATCAGGTAGCCACCGCCGTCCGTCCGGAGTTTCTGAGAGTTTCGGTTTTCGCTCCTTTCGGCGAGATGCTTGCGAGGGTAGTTTCCGACGGAGAAAGCGTGAGAATGAAAACCAACTGGGAAGAGTTGATCTTTGAGAACCCGGAGGATTTCAGACTTTCCTACCTTTATCCGGGACTCCCGCCCCAGCTCGGAGTTGAAGACATAGTAAACTTTCTGCTGGGAGGATCCCCGTTTGTCATTCCCCAGGAAAATTACTCTGTGCGGTCTGGGGAGAAGGAAGGAGAGATAGTCTTCGTGTTTTCGGGAAGTAATCCCCTGCGGATCACGGTCGATTCCTCGAGAAACTTCATAACCAGAGTCGAGGGCACGCTTTCTGACGGAGAGAAGGCTAAAATTGAGTTCTCGCTGCTGAGACGGGTTGCCTCGGATACCTATTTCCCGAGAAAGCTGCTGTTTGAGACCGCCGATTACAGTCTCAGCGTGAATTATGACGAGAATTTACGGGTAAACTCAAAGGCGGATATTTCTTTTTTCCGGTCCGCGGAGGAACGGTGAATTGTCGCAGAAACCGCTTGTAAGAAACTTCGTAATAAGGAACCGTTTGGGTCTTCACGCCAGAGCGGCCGCGGTTCTGGTTGCTCTGACCAGCAGATTCAGTTCCAGTATAATGATAAAGAAAGACAGCTTTGAGATAGATGGAAAAAGCATACTGGGCGTTCTGTCCCTTGCGGCCATTTGTGGCACTGAAGTTGCCATTACGATAGAAGGGGAAGACTCGAAGCTTGCAATGGAAGAAGTCTCCCGTCTGATTGAAAGCGGCTTCGGAGAAGGGGTCGATCCGGAGAACTGAGTTTGGGGCATTCTGCGAACGGGATAAACTGAACTCGGTTTTTAAGGGAAAAGCACTGTTACAGCCATGAAGATTATAAGGATAAATTCGAAAAATCTGGAAAGAAGGTCGAGAGAAATAGAGAAATCGGCCTCACATTTCGATCCGGAGCTTGTTTCGCAGACGGAAAAGATTGTAGAGGATGTCAGAAAACAGGGAGACTCGGCGCTTTTTCGCTACGCGAAGAAGTTTGACGGACCGCATGTAACCGCGAAAAACGTAAAGGTCACTGACCGCGAGTTTGAGGAGGCAAGGGCAGCCGTCGCCCCGGTTATTGCGAGGGATCTTAAGAAGGCCGCTTCACGGATTCGCTCCTACCAGAAAAAAAAGCTTCCGAGGGCCGGAACCTATAAGGATGCGCTTGGAAACGAACTCGGCTGGCTCATAAGACCTATTGAGAAGGTGGGAGTGTATGTTCCGGGAGGCAAGGCTTCTTACCCTTCGACCGTGCTCATGACCGCCATACCCGCGCGGGTTGCCGGAGCAATCGAGATAAGCGTCGTCACCCCGTGTTCCGGGGAACGGGTGAATCCCGAGATTCTGCTGGCATGCGAGATCGCCGGGGTGAGCGACGTCTACAAAATAGGCGGGGCCCAGGCCATAGCGGCCATGGCCTTTGGAACCAGGAGCATACCGAAAGTGGACAAGATAGTGGGCCCGGGGAATATCTACGTTACGATAGCCAAAAAACTGGTTTACGGTTTCTGCGACATTGATATGCTGGCAGGGCCGACCGAGGTTCTGATTATTGCCGACGGTTCGTGTCCTCCGGGATGGGTGGCCGCGGACCTGCTTGCCCAGGCCGAGCATGACGAAATGTCAATCCCGATTCTTGCGACCACCAGCTACGATTACGCCAAAGAGGTGAAAAAGGAAGTGCTCTCGCAGCTAAAGGAGCTCGACAGGGAAGAAATCGCGGGCGCCGCGGTCTCAAACAACGGAAGAATCTACGTAACCGAGAACACGGAGCAGGCCGTGGTGCTTTCAAACGCGGTTGCTCCCGAGCACCTTGAGCTCTGCGTGCGTTCCCCCAAATCTCTTCTCAAGGGCATAAAACACGCGGGAGCCGTGTTTTTGGGTTCTCTCTCGACCGAGCCTTTCGGCGATTACGTCTCGGGTCCCAGTCACGTTCTTCCGACGGGAGGAGCGGCGAGGTTTTCTTCACCTCTTAGCGTTTATGATTTTCTGAGAATGCCGAGCACCATATCGATGTCGAAAAAAGGCTTTTTATCTCTCGGCGCGACCGTTATGAACCTTGCCCACGCCGAGGGTCTCTCGGGTCACGCGTTTTCGGTAAAAAGACGGATTGAGGATTCCTGAGTAATGTTCACGCTATTGTTTAGAGCGGGAGACGCCAGTGTCTGATGCAGGTTCGATTAAAAGCAGGATTTCTAAGAGCGTAAGGTCAATATCTGCTTACTCGGTGCCGAGGATCGACTGCTCGGTGAAGCTTGATGGAAACGAAAGCCCTTACGATCTTGAGGGAGAGGAGAAGCTTGCGCTTTCCGAACGGCTGGCGAAGCTTCCCGTAAACCGTTATCCGGACCCCGAAGCTCTGGACGTAAGAACCTCTCTTTCCCGCGCTGTAGGCTTCTCCGTGGATGGCATATTGCTTGGCAACGGCTCAGACGAGATTATACAGATGATCGTCGAGGTGCTCGGGGGAAAAAGCGGCCGCGTGCTCGTACCGTCCCCAACTTTCTCAATGTACAGGATCACGTCGCTTCTTCTGGGAAAACAGGTGACGGAGGTTGAGCTTGATGAGAGTTTTGACATAGATCTCGAACAGACCTTGGAGACGATTCGCGCGCAGGACCCCGACATCGTTTTTCTTGCGACTCCGAACAATCCTACTGGGAACTCTTTTTCGGAAGAAAAAGTGCTCGAGATTCTGGAGGCAAGCGGGGGTGCGGTGGTTGTCGACGAGGCCTACTGCGATTTTTCGAAAAAAAGCTATATTCCCCATATAGATAAATATGAAAACCTGCTGGTACTGAGAACAATGTCCAAGATAGGGTTTGCAGGGGCGAGACTTGGAGCGCTCTTTGCACGACCGCAGATCGCGGACGAAGTGAACAAGGCGCGCCTTCCCTACAACATAAATTCTCTTAGTCAGCAGGTGATGTCTTTTGCTCTTGAGAACCCCGAGGTTATTGAACGGAAGATAAGCCTTATATTGAGCGAGAGAGAAAGAGTTCGCGCGTCGCTTGAGCGGATTGAGGAGATATATGTTTATCCAACAGACGCCAATTTTTTCCTGGTACGGGTTCCAGATGCGGATTTTCTTTTCACGGAGCTTGTCAAAAACGATATTCTGGTCCGCCGCTTCGAGGGAAGGGGCCGCCTTGCAAACTGCCTCAGGATCACGGTTGGAACCAGCGATGAAAACGACCGGCTCACAGAAGCCCTAGTCAGCATATTTTCTTCTTAGGTAGTTCTTCAGCGAAAAGTGTCCTGCTTACGGCAGTTCCATACACTTATCAACGCTTTTTTTCGACGAAAAACGTCAAAGTAGTAAATATCCGAATTTTCCCTTAAAACGTGATTTATTGCACTTGCAATATATAATTTCTGTTGAATATTGTTCTTCAGGAGTGTATAATAAGATATCAGCAATTCACATTTTTGGTGATTTATGGATAATAATATTATACCACGAAAATCAATCCCGCGAGGCAGGCGCAAACTGGTAACTGTAATCAGGGCGGCTGATGATGTCATTCAGACTGACGATGTCGTTTCTGCACTTCAAGTAGGGCGATCGGATGCCGCCAAGCTGCTTTCGCGCTGGGCTAGCCAAGGCTGGCTAAGGCGCGTCGGGTCAGGAACCTATGTCGCTGTCCAGCTTGATTCGCTTGAAAGCGAACGTATTCTGGATGATCCCTGGATACTGGTTCCGGCTCTTTATGCACCTGCGTATATTGGTGGGTGGACTGCTGCCGAGCACTGGGACCTCACCGAACAGTTATTTCGCCAAATTCTTGTCGTGACCACGAAAATAGTCCGTAAAAAGTGCGAGATGCGTGATGGAGCACAATTCATGGTGCGCCATATACAGGAACGAAAATTCTTTGGTACTAAACCGGTCTGGCGCGGACGGTCTAAAGTTCTGGTTTCTGATGTTCACCGCACAATTATTGATATGCTTGATGAACCATCCATCGGCGGGGGAATTCAGCACGTGGCTGATTGTCTGGCTGTTTATCTGAAGCGCCCTGATCGAAATGATGAAATACTGATAGACTACGCAAAAGAACTTGCCAATGGTGCGGTTTTCAAACGGCTGGGTTTCCTAGTTGAAAAATATCCCAATACCGAGGTTTTGACCGAGGGCTGTCTGAAGCATATGACAAAAGGGAATGCCAAACTTGACCCCGCATTGAAATGTCCTCGCTTGGTCTCAAAATGGCGTCTTCGGGTTCCGCCGAACTGTACAATGGGAGGATGACATGATTAGCAAGCGTGAGATCATTGATGTAGCGACAGTTAAGGGACTCAATCCCCACATTGTCGAGAAGGACTATGTTCTTGGCTGGTTGCTGTGGGGAATATGTAACCATGAAATATTAGGTGAAAGCTGGCTTTTTAAGGGCGGCACCTGTCTGAAAAAATGCTTTTTTGAGACCTACAGATTTTCCGAAGACCTCGATTTTACTCTTGCTGATGCCTCACATATCGATAACGATTTTCTTAAAACCGTGTTTGGGGAGATATGCGAACGGGTCTATGAGCAGAGCGGTATTGAACTGCCACTGCATTCTCACAAGTTTGATGTTTACCAAAACCCACGTGGCGGTAAATCCTGCCAAGCCCGGATAGGGTACCAAGGACCTGTATCACCACGTGGCAGAAGCATGCCGAGGATCAAGCTTGACCTCACGGCCGATGAGCTTGTGGTGCTAAGTCCGATTCAGTCACAAGTCTATCATCCTTACAGCGATGCCCCGGACGGAGGTATCGTCATACGGTCATATGCATACGAAGAGGCGTTTGGCGAAAAGATAAGGGCTCTTGCCGAGCGGGGGCGACCCCGTGATTTGTACGATGTAGTCAACCTGTTTCGCAATCCTGAGGCGCGGCCCGCTACTACGGTATTAGATGACGTGCTCCGTCAGAAGTGCGAGTTTAAGAATCTTGATTTTCCCGTT
>Ga0209020_1000499_pt1 | contig 49124 bp, 39 predicted proteins | sample PinacodermBB_FD_187298 | JGI IMG/M metagenome (GOLD analysis project Ga0209020, IMG submission 187298) | Host-associated microbial community of the marine sponge Aplysina aerophoba from Gulf of Piran - sponge pinacoderm, lysed by bead... | ecosystem: Host-associated > Porifera > Sponge >... | reverse complement strand
ACCCATCGGACGCAGCCTCCTTTTCTAAGACCACCAACCCTGCCCGATGTAGCGTAGAAAAACCCAGAATCTGTCGCGCGAAGTCAGACGCACAACATTGGGGTTGTGTTGGGTTGGTGGCGCTTGGGTGTGTGTCTGCGCGGCGCCGGGCGCTGTGGTGGCTGTTTAGATGAGTAGGGGCAGGTTGCGGATTTGTTGCAGTGCGCGGGTGAAGGTGTTCTGCCAGGGCCAGTTGGCGGGTAGGCGCAAGATGTGGCGGCCTGAGTGGTTGACGAGACGTCCGGGCAGCGACAGGAGCCGGCGGCGGGTGGTGGCTGCGATGGTGAGTTGTTTGCGGTGTTGGGTTTTGCCGAGGTGGGCGGTCCAGCGGGTGAGGTTGTGTGCGAGTGCGGCGCAGGCGAGCCAGGCGCCGTTGGCGAAGAACCGCCCTGAGGGGCACTGGGCCAGTGCGGTGGCTTTGAGGTCTTTGATGGCGAGTTCTACTCGGGCGTGGGCTCGGTGGTAGGCATCAGCGTCGACGGTGTCGAGGTCGTCTCGGTTGGTGACCAAGACGTGGTAGCGCCAGTTGGGCCACAGCTCGGCTTGGGGGCCGACGAGGCGTGTGCGGCGCACCAAGAGCCGCAGTTCGCGGGGTCCTTTGTTGTCGCGGGAGCTGGTTTTGATGGTGGTCTCAGCTACCTGGGCCACACCGCCGCGGGTGTAGGCGATGGGCTTGTAGTCTTTGTCGTCGATAGCTGCGATAGCTTTGGTGACCTTGGCGTTTTGGGGGATCGTGACCGACCAGAACGCGTTGTGGGCCTCGATGCGTTCCAACATGTCATAAGAGAAGAACCCGGCATCAGCGCGGACCGTCACCACCGCGTCGGGTGCCAGACGCCGCAACCGCGCCAGGGTCTCAGACACGAACCGCAGATGCCCCCGCTGAGACGAACCCGACCGCATCCGCGAAGCCACGATCTCGCCGGTGTCGTCTCGCACCGCCACCAACGGGTGATAACCCAGCTTGTTGGTGTGGCCATAAGCAGCACCGTGCTTGTCGCGGCCGTGGACCTCGCAGACCGTGGAGTCCAAATCGATCGTAATCTCCTCAACAACCGGCGCCGCGCCCACAGACCACGCCCGCCCCAACGCCAACTCATTGGCACGGTCGAACTGACGCAGATGCCCAAACGTGAACGACCGCAGCCACGTTCCCAAAGTCGACGGCGCCGACACCTCAAAGGGCAGCACCTGAGCCGTTGACCCCGACCGCAACCTGTCAGCATCGCCGATGAACGAACCCCCCACAAGCATCGACGCCACCACAGACAACGCCTTGCCACCCGACCCCCGCCCCGCCTCAGGCGGACGCACCACCTCATCAACCAACGCCTCAAGCCCCAAACGAACCATCACCGTGCCCACCAACAACAAACCCGCATCCCCCACCAAAGACCCGTCATCGAAACGAACCTCCACCCCATCAATCCCACCAGATATGCTACTCACAACAAGTGCCTCCCCACATGTTCGAAATGCCTGTCCCCAACAACAGCATTCTCCCATGTCAGGAGCCCTTTCTAGTGGATACCCCACACCCCAACACCCCACCACACCGGTGGATCTAGGCTTAGGCGTGCGTCTTGCCCGTCCGACGGTGCGGGGCTTACCCCCGCAGGTGCGGGGAGCACGAAGTCCATCTCTAGTCCGTCCTTTCGGAGTTAGGCTTACCCCCGCAGGTGCGGGGAGCACATCGAGTGGTCGCTCTTGCGGCGGGTGACCTTGGGCTTACCCCCGCAGGTGCGGGGAGCACTACTCCAGGCCTTGCGCTATTGCGTATGCGGCGGGCTTACCCCCGCAGGTGCGGGGAGCACGCACTCGGCGGGGTCTAGGACCTGCTGGTGGTGGGCTTACCCCCGCAGGTGCGGGGAGCACGTCGTCGCTGTGCTGGTCGCCGCGATCTTTCTGGGCTTACCCCCGCAGGTGCGGGGAGCACCAGCGACGGACGCCGGTCCGCACGCCGCTAGAGGGCTTACCCCCGCAGGTGCGGGGAGCACATATAGACTCGAAGCGGCTTGATCGTGTATGTGGGCTTACCCCCGCAGGTGCGGGGAGCACGCAGCGGTCGCAGGCGCGCAAGTCAGCCAACGGGGCTTACCCCCGCAGGTGCGGGGAGCACAAGCGAGCCGGAGTAAGGAAGTACGTAGGCAAGGGCTTACCCCCGCAGGTGCGGGGAGCACAAATCCTCAGGGGTGCCTGCGAAATAATCGCCGGGCTTACCCCCGCAGGTGCGGGGAGCACCGCGGTCTCAACCGCCGCCGGAACGCTCCTGGGGGCTTACCCCCGCAGGTGCGGGGAGCACACGCTGACCTTCGGCGTGACTGTCTATGAAGGGGGCTTACCCCCGCAGGTGCGGGGAGCACTGCGCAGTGGCAGGCACGCCCGCCTCGACGCCAGGCTTACCCCCGCAGGTGCGGGGAGCACCTAGAGACGATCCTAGACGCGCTACAAGGAGCGGGCTTACCCCCGCAGGTGCGGGGAGCACGTACCCTAATACGTCCTCCATAAGACGATCTACGGCTTACCCCCGCAGGTGCGGGGAGCACCGGTGTGGCGTCGCTCTTGGATGCCTGTATATCGGCTTACCCCCGCAGGTGCGGGGAGCACCTGGTAACTCGACGCCGTAGAAATCGTGACCGAGGCTTACCCCCGCAGGTGCGGGGAGCACCTCCGTAGACGCGTAAGAGCCCCGTAAGAGTGGGGCTTACCCCCGCAGGTGCGGGGAGCACGCTACTACCTTCCACTTGGTCATTTTACCTCCCGGCTTACCCCCGCAGGTGCGGGGAGCACGCGATTTGGGTGAAAGTGGTGGCAGTCATGTGGGGCTTACCCCCGCAGGTCGGGGAGCACAACCCGTCGAGCTTGTTGAGCCGGTAAGCCTGGGGCTTACCCCCGCAGGTGCGGGGAGCACCTCGGTACAACCATTAGCGGACCTTTAGTCATAGGCTTACCCCCGCAGGTGCGGGGAGCACCCGGTATTCGTCGCTTGACAGGTGTGGGTGGGAGGCTTACCCCCGCAGGTGCGGGGAGCACCCGGATTTGGATGCCGGGATTCGGGTGCCGGGAGGCTTACCCCCGCAGGTGCGGGGAGCACCCGTATGGTGGCGGTATAGCCGACTTGTAGGCAGGCTTACCCCCGCAGGTGCGGGGAGCACCAACACTGCGACTCGTGGAACGACCCGGCAGTCGGCTTACCCCCGCAGGTGCGGGGAGCACTTGCTGTGTTGTTGGATGTGCCCTGACCAGGCGGGCTTACCCCCGCAGGTGCGGGGAGCACGGTTGCGGGGGTCGTCATGAGCGCAGTCGAGGGGGCTTACCCCCGCAGGTGCGGGGAGCACAAACTACCGCCGAACTGGACCAAAATCCGTGCGGGCTTACCCCCGCAGGTGCGGGGAGCACCGCACCGTTGAAACAATCAACGCCGCGCTGCTGGGCTTACCCCCGCAGGTGCGGGGAGCACGCCATGCGATTAGGCGCGGCAATAGTGGTCATAGGCTTACCCCCGCAGGTGCGGGGAGCACTAACCCCCTAACCGCTGGTGCGGGTGACCCGGGGGCTTACCCCCGCAGGTGCGGGGAGCACCATGAGCCAGTACCTCAACTGTTGCGTGACCGGGGCTTACCCCCGCAGGTGCGGGGAGCACTCCAACGGGAACTACGAGGCAGCGATGGCACGCGGCTTACCCCCGCAGGTGCGGGGAGCACGCATCGACGGCCCATATGGCCCCTGAGCAGGCGGGCTTACCCCCGCAGGTGCGGGGAGCACCGCACCGTTGAAACAATCAACGCCGCGTTGCTGGGCTTACCCCCGCAGGTGCGGGGAGCACACCGCTACTACGACACCTTTATCCCCGGTGCCGGGCTTACCCCCGCAGGTGCGGGGAGCACTCCGCGTGGGTCTGGCTCAACCCGTTAGCGATTGGCTTACCCCCGCAGGTGCGGGGAGCACGGGTCACCGTCAGACGTCGCGGTCTGCGTAACGGGCTTACCCCCGCAGGTGCGGGGAGCACCGGCGATTGATCTGCTCCAGGCTCGGCTCGACAGGCTTACCCCCGCAGGTGCGGGGAGCACCGCTGACCAAGGCAGGTCCCCGTCGGGCTCGGAGGCTTACCCCCGCAGGTGCGGGGAGCACTTCGCCCATCACCTGATCGGCTCGCCGACCGCGGGCTTACCCCCGCAGGTGCGGGGAGCACCGGGCCGGAGGATGGACCCGCCCCCCCGGTCAGGGCTTACCCCCGCAGGTGCGGGGAGCACGGGTCACCGTCAGACGTCGCGGTCTGCGTAACGGGCTTACCCCCGCAGGTGCGGGGAGCACGGGTCACCGTCAGACACCGCGGTCTGCGCAACGGGCTTACCCCCGCAGGTGCGGGGAGCACAACCAGAGCGACAGGCTCAACAAGCTCGACGGGGGCTTACCCCCGCAGGTGCGGGGAGCACCTCACCTCGATGGCAGCGACCGCAGCCCAGGCGGGCTTACCCCCGCAGGTGCGGGGAGCACGGGTAGGGGCGCAAGGCGAAAGGCACGGGGGGGGGCTTACCCCCGCAGGTGCGGGGAGCACCTAGATGTCGATGACGATGCGGTTGTCAACCAGGGCTTACCCCCGCAGGTGCGGGGAGCACTTGATCGCGTTGTCGGCCTCGAGCAGTTGGACCCAGGCTTACCCCCGCAGGTGCGGGGAGCACCGGAGTTCGTTCGATACCAGTTCACGCCGTTCGGGCTTACCCCCGCAGGTGCGGGGAGCACACAAAGACACCGAGGTTTGTAACGCCACGACCGGGCTTACCCCCGCAGGTGCGGGGAGCACTGCTCGTGGAGGTCCAACGCAGCGGACTGGATGGGCTTACCCCCGCAGGTGCGGGGAGCACCCGGTACGGGCCGCGGCGGCTTAGGCCCGTAGGGGCTTACCCCCGCAGGTGCGGGGAGCACGTGTCGAAGAGGTGCTCGACGACGACTGGGACCGGCTTACCCCCGCAGGTGCGGGGAGCACCCGTGGACCTCGACCAGCATCTCGCACCGCCGTGGCTTACCCCCGCAGGTGCGGGGAGCACTCGTGACTGCTCGGCCTTGTAGCCTTGCTTAGGGGCTTACCCCCGCAGGTGCGGGGAGCACGATGTGCGCATAGCGCAGACCAGGCTTGGCGCCGGCTTACCCCCGCAGGTGCGGGGAGCACTGATGCTCGGCTCGTAGCGTGCGAGCCATTGCAGGCTTACCCCCGCAGGTGCGGGGAGCACGGAATCCTTAGCGGGGCCGGGGCCGGGCAGACAGGCTTACCCCCGCAGGTGCGGGGAGCACTCCTTAGCCGAGAGCACGGTCACGCCCTCCCGAGGCTTACCCCCGCAGGTGCGGGGAGCACCGAGACTCCTAGCGCGACGCGCCTTCGATGCGCGGCTTACCCCCGCAGGTGCGGGGAGCACCCTAGCTCACGGTAGCGCTTGTCGGACTCTTGCGGCTTACCCCCGCAGGTGCGGGGAGCACGCCCATCTCATCGATCACCGGCACGAACCCATGGGCTTACCCCCGCAGGTGCGGGGAGCACCATCACCGCGTCGACAACGCCCTGAGCGACCCGGGCTTACCCCCGCAGGTGCGGGGAGCACCGTAGTCGTAGTCGGTGTCTCTACGGTAGGTGAGGCTTACCCCCGCAGGTGCGGGGAGCACCTCTCCCGCAGGCATCAGAACGGCTCCTCGTCGGGCTTACCCCCGCAGGTGCGGGGAGCACCGACAACCAAACCTTCATCTTCTCGATGTCCGCGGCTTACCCCCGCAGGTGCGGGGAGCACCGGGGCTGGTACTGCTGCTGAGGCGGCGCAGTCGGCTTACCCCCGCAGGTGCGGGGAGCACCGGCCCCTCCTTCCTGTCTGCACGAGCCCTGCGGGCTTACCCCCGCAGGTGCGGGGAGCACCTCACGAATCGACGAAAGGAGGTGAATCATGGAGGCTTACCCCCGCAGGTGCGGGGAGCACCTAACCCCTAGTCGCTGGTGCGGCACCGTCGGGGGCTTACCCCCGCAGGTGCGGGGAGCACATCTACCGTGGGGCCGCGCGGGCAAGATACCCGGGCTTACCCCCGCAGGTGCGGGGAGCACGACTGCTACCTGGTCCAGCGCGAAGTGCGCGCGGGCTTACCCCCGCAGGTGCGGGGAGCACCTCAGAGAACAGACCGGATCGTGGCCAAGCCCGGGCTTACCCCCGCAGGTGCGGGGAGCACCTACGAATACTGATCTAACCCCCTAGCCGATGGGGCTTACCCCCGCAGGTGCGGGGAGCACGGTGGGTGACCTGGCCGCTGACACGCTCAAGGTGGCTTACCCCCGCAGGTGCGGGGAGCACCACCAACATGACCGCTTGGTGGTACCGAGACCAGGCTTACCCCCGCAGGTGCGGGGAGCACCAGATGTCTGACGACGAACTGAAGGACGAGCGGGGCTTACCCCCGCAGGTGCGGGGAGCACCACGTCGATCACCATAGCAGCCGGTGACACGCGGGCTTACCCCCGCAGGTGCGGGGAGCACTCCGGCTACCTCGGTCAGCGTGCTGCTTCGGCAGGCTTACCCCCGCAGGTGCGGGGAGCACCTCTACTATCCGCCGACGAGCGACTCGGCCGAGGGCTTACCCCCGCAGGTGCGGGGAGCACTGCAGTTCGATGTGGCGGGGTCGACGATCAACGGGCTTACCCCCGCAGGTGCGGGGAGCACCGCTTACCACAGCAGACACCGCGCAGCGAATAAGGCTTACCCCCGCAGGTGCGGGGAGCACCAGACAATCACTGTGCGCATCGGCACGTCTCAGGGCTTACCCCCGCAGGTGCGGGGAGCACCCAGCAGCGATCAACGCCGCGATCCCGAAGTTGGGCTTACCCCCGCAGGTGCGGGGAGCACGTCGATCCATCAGGATTTGACGGCGCGGCATCGGGCTTACCCCCGCAGGTGCGGGGAGCACGCGGACAAAGAGTCCGCCACCGAGATCCCGAAGGGCTTACCCCCGCAGGTGCGGGGAGCACGATCCAGATCAGATTACTCATGAGCGCCGTCCGGGCTTACCCCCGCAGGTGCGGGGAGCACTAGCCGATAGACCCGAGGATATGCGGGAGCTGAGGGCTTACCCCCGCAGGTGCGGGGAGCACGAACCGTCATGCGGATCGGCCGCGGGGACCAGAGGCTTACCCCCGCAGGTGCGGGGAGCACGCACATAGCGACCCCGTCGACGTCGCGGCGGAAGGCTTACCCCCGCAGGTGCGGGGAGCACCGGGACCAACCCACCGTTCGCCGCCACCCGCAGGGCTTACCCCCGCAGGTGTGGGGAGCACCATGTGACGCGTCGCGCCGACCACCCAGTCGAGGGCTTACCCCCGCAGGTGCGGGGAGCACCTGGCTGCACCACCCCGCAACCGATCCGCGATCGGCTTACCCCCGCAGGTGCGGGGAGCACCGCACCGGCGTGCAGGAGCCATTTCACAGCGCCGGCTTACCCCCGCAGGTGCGGGGAGCACTAACATACACAGCCATCATCTACTCTCTTTCTGGGCTTACCCCCGCAGGTGCGGGGAGCACCAGACAGTCACTGTGCGCATCTGCCTTCCTCAGGGCTTACCCCCGCAGGTGCGGGGAGCACCCACCACAAACATACCGGATTTGGATACCGGGAGGCTTACCCCCGCAGGTGCGGGGAGCACCCTCGCTGAACTGGTGGTTTAGGAGGGCGATGTTGCCACTCTAGGGGACTATTGGGTTGTCAAGATGCTGTGCTGGTAGAGCCACCAATTGGATCCCATCCATATCGACGATGTGTCGCCGGTCCGTGCCGTGGGATCGGATGCTGAAACCTTGCTCTGTATCGTCGGGATGAATCAGCAGCGCCCAACCTCCATGTGTTTCCTCTTCAACCACCGCCCAGAGCTTTTCGCGGACTCTCGCTGACACGCAGCCGACGAACACCCCAGCAGCGGGCTCAATCATCCACCTGGTCAGCGCATGCCGGACGTTGGGTGGAACCGCCGTCAGGATCATGGTTGCGTGCCCCGCCATAGTCAACCCGTTTCCGAGAAGTCGCCATAGTTAACCCCAGCCTGAATCGCTCCTCTCTCTGGCGACCACAAGTAGACGATCCCGTCGTCGTCGGTCTCGTACGTGCCGCTACGAGGCTGGCCGTCAGGATCAAGGACATGCTGCACATCACCGACGATTCGACGGGTAAGTTGAAATGCTCGCATCTCCTTTCTCATGGCTCGCCTAACAGATCCAGGCGGGTCGCTCTTGTTTGCGGAAGCGAAGGCCAAAGGAACGGCTACCTCCAGTTTGTAGAGGTCGGCGATGTCGTAGACGAACGAGTACTGGGAGCCGGTGTGGATGAAACCTAGGGCGGGAGATGCTCCAATGGCGACGAGGGTCGAGTGGACAATCCCATAGAGAAGGTGGTTCGCAGTCGTAAGCGCTTGGTTGACCGGATCGGACTGCTCGAAGTCCTGCGGATTGTAGGCCCTCTTGAAAGGTATCCCGTAACGCTGCGACATCTTTCTGTATGCGTGCTTGACGCGGTGGCCTTCCATACCACGAAGCTGATCTATCGTCTTGTCCGCCACAAGCGACTCATCGGTGAAGCGAAGGCCATACAGTCGTCTGGACACCTCGGCGCGTGTCTTGTCGTCGGCCCACTGCTTGGCCTGCAGGTGCAACCACTTCGTAGTCAGCGAGTTGTGGGCAATGGCTCCATGAAAATGCGCGCCCGCTTCCCCTGACAGGACGATCACCCCACCGTCCTTGAGTATCTGTGAAGATGCCGGTTGTGTGATGGAGGTACCTGGGCCGAGGAAAACAGCGGCGATGGAAGCGGTTGGAACGTAGACCCGCTCGACACCTCGTGTCTCGGACCGGAACACAGCATGGACTCCGTTGTCGTCCCTTTCGACCCTTACCCTGTTGAGGTAGACGAACGAAAGCTGGTCGCTGACCCGTGGCAACATTGCCAACGTGGGGCGGTTGAGCTTCTGAGGCAGTTTCGGCATCGAGTTGCCCTACCTGGCCTTTGCAACCGTCAACAAACCGCACCCCCATGCCTTGGCTCTACCGACGCCACTCTCGATTGCGAGTCGCAGTATGTCTGCGTCGGCTATCTCCGCTATGCCATCCACTCTCGTCGAGTAGATGGGCAGGCTTGGGTCTACGGAATTTCGGCGCAATCGCTTGGCGGGCTGACCGATCAGCATGGGTGTGTCCAAAGACAACAGACCGATTCTCCTGGAGCGGGAATCCCACCATTCGGAGTGTTGTGCAAACGGAATCGGAGTTTGGTCGTTTCGCCCCCGTGCTCGGCTGCTTCTGACAGGATTCACCATCACCCTGTATCTGACGATTTGTCCATTCCTGAGCGATTCAAGATGGTTGTCGATGTTCTTGTGCTCGTATGAGGCATAGCGTTCAGGGAGGGAACTGAAATCGGGTTCCATGGACGACTGTAGCAGGAGCGTCGGAGATTCTTTTGGTTCGACGCGCCACAACACACCGAATTCCTGTCTAGCTTGCGCCGCGGGTGTGTGCGGGAACAACCCCATGATCCTCCGGTGTATCGACTGGAGATTGCGCATGTCGTTGCGGCACTGCTGGGACTTCGGGTTCAAGGTGAGCATTGACAACGTGGTCATGGGACCATTCCCAACGATTCGTACAGGCGTTCGACTCCTTGCTGACCTCGACCAGCGCAAGACGAAGCAGGCAGTTCAAGCGGTTTCCTGACGACATGCCGGTCTAGGTGGTACAGACGACGCGGATCGAAAGTGTTCGGCATGTCTTGACGGATGGACGCGTCCAGTGGGTTGGTGCCTGCTGGCGCGGTCGTCTCCATTTGCACCTGGACCGTACCTTCGGTGATAGTGTCGTTTTCATCACCTGCTGCCCGGAAATAGTCAACGTCACTGACATACGTTCTGTCTGGGTTTCTGAGCAGGCTGGCCTCACAGAACACCTCTTCGGCTGACTTTTCGGTCACACATATCGGTATGCGCTCAGCGGGAGTGCAGCTTCGACGACCCAAATAAAGGGGCCGTGCAGGTTTCAGCAACGCCGCAAACACGTCGTCTGCGGCGATTCCGCCATCTGGAGGTTCGTATACTGCTAGGAACGCTGCGTCTACGAGATACCTGCGGTTCGTGACGACTGGGTTCTTGAGTTGTCGTCCTGTCTCGGCTGCCAACGCGTAACGCCCGGCGGTGCCAACTGTGTGAAAGTCGTTGAGCAGGCTGCCGGGACGGTCAGTTCGCACGGCGAACGTAGCGCCGTCCGCGAGGTCGCCTATCGGGTCGAGACGTCGCCGGCCGAGGGCGTTGGCGATGATACCGACTGTCGCCGACAGGGTTGGTGTGGCATCTGTGGGTCGCTCGTATATTCCTGGTGCGGGCCCGCCCCAGGATTGAAGCGGTCCGGTGAGGAGCATGACAACCCCGGTCACGACACAGCCGCCTCAACCGCCTGTTCAACCGTGCCGATTAGAGAGCCGAAGTTGTCGATCTGGCTGCCGAGACCCGGTAGATGAGCGAGATCTGACGACGCGACGGCGTACCAGGCACCGATGATGTCGTCATCACCGTAGAAGGCATTGGTCGCAGCCGCGTGCTCACCCAGCCGGGCGACGCTCTCCGCCATGAACCCGCCGCGTTTCCCGCTTTCAACGGGTGCTTCAAAGGCACTCGCCAACGACACTGGACGGGCGGCGCGCAGCGTGACCGCGATGAACTCTGGGCGTGTATGAGCGTTCGCTGTGTTCTGTTTCCCGGTCGGCTCAGCGAGCATGAACGCCCTCACGAATGCGCTTGCCGCCTCGGCTGTCGCGACCGCGGACCCGTCGAACGACTCTGCGAGCAACCCCAGCCCTACCGTGGCGTGCCGGTAGAACACTCCAGACGTGAACTCGTTGACGTTGATGTGGCCTGCGCCGGTCTCGTCGGCCTCGTCTTGGACCTCGTCGTCAACCGCGGTGAAGTAGTCAAGGTCAGGTGACGATGCGTGAGTGGTGAACGCATGAGCGACCTGCAGCGCACCGTCGACGTTCGACCCCGGCAAATCAGCGAGCATCCTCCCGCACAAGGCGATCACTGTGTTCTGCCTATGGAAGCCACCAAGCAGTTCATCCTTGAGTGCTTTGTTCGGTTTGAACTCGTCGGCGAGGATCGCATCGCGGTGTTTGGCGACAACCGCCGCGATGTCTCGTGCTGCCTCGCTGGTCGTGAACGTCAACTGGTCGCCCTGCAGCTCCCCGTCTGTGCCCACAGCGTCGTCGCTGTCGTCGTCGGTGCTGTTGACGACCTTGAGTTTGATGCCGGCCATACCGAACAGAACCGTCACCGCCTTGACTGCGTCGCCGTCGTCGAATGCGAACCCGCCGGTGAGCGTTTCACGCACGGCTTGCGGCAACCGGCGGGTTCGCAGCGCTTTGCCCATCTCGGTGTTGTCTTCGAGCCACAGGCGGGCTGCGCGTTTGGTGCACTGCGAGGAGATACGCGAACGGGTCGCTCCTCCAAACAGCATCGACTTTGGGGTGCCGATGTTGTCTCTGTTCAGGTTGGAGAACGGCACCCCGTGTAGGATGTGAACATCCAGGAATGCGTTGTTTATTTCAGCCATAGTGGCTCTTCCTTTCTGGGGTTTCCCCCACATTGGTTGGTTCGACATCTCTGACACGGTGGTAGTTGCGGTACCAGCGTCGCCTCACTCCAAGCGCCGCGTCTCCGCCTCTGGACAAGCGCTCCATGTCAAAGATCAGCCACGCCCAGTTGATGTTGATCCGTTGTCGGTCCGGGCAGATCTCGAGGGCGCGGGCGAGATGGTTCAAGCGCTCAGATACGGTCAAGCCGTCGCGGGTGATGTGTTCAAGAAGCCGCTCAGCGGACGTTTCGTTGACGCTCTGAGCGGACAATTGTCCAGCTAGCGACGACTGCGCCGACGTTTTGGTTTGCTCATCGCCTCTCCGCTGGGGGTGTTTGGTGTATTTGGCGCACATCGCGGCTACCCGCGCCCAAATCAGCGCCTTGTCGTCGTCGTCGGGCAACCACCCGCCAATGATCCACAGCGCGTCGCTGGCGATGTCGCCGTCAGGGCGAAGCGACCGGGTTAGCCGAGCTCTGGCACCGTTGTCTTTGCTGGTTCGGTCAAGCACGAACTCAATGAACTTCTCGGTCTTGGACATGGTCTTGGGTTGCTGTGTTGTCACGTCGTCTCCTGATTGTCGGCTGGACGGGTCCAGGCGGGTGCTTCGGGGCGTTCCCACAGTTCAATCCATTTGCGGCTCTCGACTATCACTGGCAAGGCACGGTGGTTACGGGCCGCTTGTTCTGTCACGTGGTCGAACCCCGCAAGCGCATGATCACGGATCCGGTCGCAGGTGTACTGCTGGTCCATGCCGTTGTTCACTGCGTCCCAGAAGTCTTGTTCGCAGCGTTTCCAGAACTCCGCGCGTGCAGATCTGTAGACGGCTGCTTTGTCCGCCGCCTTGGTGGGCATCTTGTCGGTAGTGTGCCAAACCTTCGCCACCTGGCGGGCCATCCGAGTCTCAGCGTCGTTCGCGATGCTCATAAAGGTCAGCGCGTCCAGCGCGGCGTTCAGGTCGAAAATGCGCAGCAGGTCTGGGGCGGTGCTGCGGTCCCACTCCAAGTTCTTCGACTTGTCGCCAAGGTGAGAAATCACAGCCCAAGAGAATTGTTCTTTGGCGTAGAGGTTGCTTTCTTCCTGCGCCCAATCCAGGATCTTGGTTTGCGCGTTGCGACGGCCCCGTTGTTTGGGGGCTGTTGTCAGCAACGCTTCGGATTCACGCCAGAAGGCTCTATGCATCTTCGGCTTGACCGGCTCTCGGTCTGGGTCCAGTACCAAATATGGGTCGTCGCAGAACAACTGTCGGTCAACACCTGGGCCTTCTGCAATGGTGAACCCTGTGATCTTGTCGCCCGCATCATTGGTCCGCAGCAACATGGTCTTGTCCTGACGTCCAGCGATCTGCTCCAACAAGCCTGCGCGTCCGTTGTGGGCGGCGACCGGGTTCGTCGGTACAGGTTGTTCCCAGAACGGTTCCCCAAAACCCGTATCGCCGCCTGGTGGCGGCACGAGGTGCCCGACCAACGTCTCGAACAAGGTCCGCCCGACTGGATGCACCGACATCGTGCCTCGCAGTGGACCGCCGACGAACTTGCCCTTCCCAGTATGGTCGGGATGCTTGGTGTGAAGGCCACCCCACGCATAGGTTCGCAGCACCAGCAACCGCTGAGCGGCTAGCACGAAGGGGATGTTGTCGGTATCGGCGTGCGGGCCAAGAACAGCGTTGTTCCCAGAAGCCCACTCCGCGACTGCTTTCGCGGCTTCGTGTTGGGCTACCTTGCCTAATGTCGGGTCCTGGGCGAACGGTGGAGCATCCTCGGGCCCTCCGATGAGCCAGAACCTGTCAACATGCTGCTCTAGGTAGCCGTGGACGGCGGACTCATCGAAACGACTTTGGTCGAACAATGTCGACTGTCGCTCAGCGAACAGGTAGTAGTCCTCGGCATCGTCGAGCCCACCTATTCGGTACACCATCGGAACCAACAAACGGAGCACCGTCTCTGCCAACCCGAAATCGCCGCCGGGCCAACCCGGCAGTTCCTGCGCTTTGGTCAGTGCTTCCCTGATGGACACGGCGGTGTCACCAATCGGTATCCAAGGATCGCGTACGAGGTTGAACTGAGTCATGCCGCGCGATGGTACTGGAGACCTAGTTCAATGTCAACCTCATCAATACAAAGTTTGAATTTTCCCAAACAACCTCTATAGTGATGACAGCACCCGCTCCCCGCAGCCGCGGGGGTAAGCCCTTTGTGTTGATGCACGAAAATCATGGTGCCGACCTTCTCCCCGCACCTGCGGGGGTTCCCGCTCCGCAGACCCGGATCATTTCCCGAACTTGCGGAAAGGGACACAGAACCAGTCTTCATCTCGCCTCCTTGTTGATGGTGAGCCCCGTCTCGTCGCTGATTCCTAGGCGGTACCCACCCGCGGAGGTTTCTCTGTCGGGCAGGATGACCGCGCCACCCACTGGGGTGCGACCCCACTTGTCGCCAAGAACTTCCAGTTCGCTCATCCAGTCCGACGCGGGGTACGAGACCGGGATCGCATCGTCGAACGCGGCACGGATTTGCTCAGGGGTAGGGGTAGAGGCCGGGTTGACAGGAATCGTTGACCCTCCCGCCAGCCTCAATCCGTCCGGTGTGCGGTCACCGGGTATTACCAGAACAGACAGCGCCCCGTAGCGCGTGCCTGGAGCCCGATCGTCTCCTAGTGGTCCGGTCAGTTGCTTGAGATTGGTGTTGTCCCATGGGTGAGGGATAGCCCAGTTCTCCGCGACGCTCTTGTCTTGATCTGCTCTGACTAGATGAGCGAGGATGGCCTCCTCTGCTTCGTCGGCGAGGTCGCTGTCGAACTCAAACCGGTCGCCGGTTTCGGCATCGGCCCGGTTCACAAGGTCTGGGACATCTCCGGGCACGTCGATGATCAGCTCGTCACCGTTGCCTGTCAGACAGTGGTGTGATCCCATCATGTCGGCCTTTGTGTAGATCGGTGAACTCACACGCGGCTTTCGGTCGGTGTTCAATGGCCATACGACTATGACCGGCACCTGCCATCCTTCGGGGTGTTCGCGATGACGCCAGACACGGCCTGCTCGCTGGATCAGCGCCGATACAGGGGCCGGATCGGTGATGAGAACGTCGAAGTCGACGTCGAAGGACTGTTCCACTACCTGGGTGGCTACCAGAACCATCCGCTCTGGCCGGTTGTCGGCGGCTGAGCCGAAGTTCCCCAGCATGGTTTCTGAACGTTCCCGTCGTGTTCCTTGCGGCATCCGCGAGTGGATGATCTCCACCGATTCTCCTGGGACCAGGGTCGGGTCAAGCAAACGGACCGCCTCGTAAGTCTCCTGGGCGGCTCTGACCGTGGACCTGACCACAAGCACGCATCCGTTCTCGGCTACCGCTAGTTGCGCGATCCGGTTCGTGAGGTTCCCGCCGGGGCATTCTTCGGTGCCGAACCGGACTTGCCATTTGGAACGCGGTTCGATTCGTGGGCTGTGTGACCAGCCGCCAGCGGTCCACGCGACCCACATGGGATATCCCATCTCAGGCACTGGATCGACTGGAGCCTTTCCGCCGGTCGCGCCTTTCTGGTACGCAGCCGTCAACTCGGCAATGCGTTTGTTGGGCATCGTCGCGGACAACACAACCACGGGCGTTCCAAGAGCTGCGAGCCACTCCAAAGCACGGGTCAGCAGCCACCGCATGTACGGGTCCAACGCGTGGGCCTCATCGACTATCAGACAACCAAGAGACGCTCCAAGAATCCGCACCGGCGAGTGCTTCGCTGTTAGCGCCCCAAGCAGTACCTGGTCGATGGTTCCGACGCCGTAGGAGGCCAGCATGGTCTTGCGGGTTCCCCGCATCCACCGGCTCGACGCTTTCACCGCCTCGAGGTCGTCGGAAACCGCGACGGCTTCGGGCTGGTCGTGCAGAATCGCTTGGGAATGGACTCTGCGAAGCGCCTCTGATCGGTCATCCGGTGTTGTCCGCTGGATGTAGTCGCCGATGCGTTGATGCAACCCTTCGGCGGTCGCGACGGTCGGCATCGCGAAGTAGAACCCGTGCCGACCCGACGCGCGCCCGAGTTTCTCAGCGGCTATCAAGGCCGCCTCAGTCTTGCCCTCACCTGTCGGGGCGCTGACAACGACGATGCCCGGACCGGTCGGGTTGAAATCATCATGGATGCTTTCTTGAAGCTTCGACCAACCGTGAGACGACGAACCGAACATGGTTTCTGGTGTTGGGGCTCGAAGCGGGGGCGGTGCTTGCAACCCGCAACCTCGGAGATGCTCCAGCGACAACTCCTTGGCCCCGTTGTAGTGACTCGCCCAGTCGTTGCCGCTTCCATCGAGCAGACGCGCCTGCTGCGCCTCGATGAACGGATGGAATGAGGCAATCCAGTCGGACAGCACAACCAACGACAACGTAACCGACGCCACGATCATCGGCATGGCTACAGCAGGCATGCCCTGGATTTGTGTGTCCAACACATTCCAGAGGTCCTGCCTAGCCCGTATCAACTCCGGTGGTGGCTGGTTGTCCACGAGCGCTGCGCCACCGCCGCGTTTAAGCCACTGCGTTTCGAGCGACTGGATCTCTCCGTGGTGCCCGCTGATGATCTGCGCCAACCGATAACGGTCCCGGTCTGTGTGTCCTTCAAGCTTGTCCCAAACGAGACAAGCACCGACCAGATCGTGTCTCCCAGCACCAAAGCGATCCTTGTGACCAGCAGCCCAAGTGGGGCACGCCTCTCGGCCGAAGTTCTGGAACCCACACGATGCTTTCCCTACGTCGTGCCAACCCGCCAGCACCTTCACCGTTTGTCGCCAGTCGTACAAAGACACCCCAGCTTCGCTGGAAACTGCCTCACGGAGCGTGTCAGGCACCAACACATCAACAACGGCCTCAGCTGCGGCTGCGGTGTCAAGAAGGTGCGCGATCAGCGGATACGGCTGATCCAAGCCCCTTGACTTACCCCAAAGAGAAGGCATGGGCGACTCAAGCATCGGGGTTCACCATTCCTTGACCGCCGACTCGTTCGAGTGTCGGGTTCAACACGATCGCGTCGGCAGTGGTGCCTTACCACGAGCGTCTTGCAGCATTTTCAGGGTCAAAGGCATCATTGATCTCGCTTTCGCGTCGTCCATCATTGACTATCGGCAACCTAGTGCAGGGGTGTGACACCCACACTTTCCACCGCCATCGTCGCAACTACCGCTCCCACCTCAGCGAGCGTCGCCGGAAATTCCACGGGACACGATGCGGACAGGGTCGCCTACGAGCTGGAACTCGGCGGCGTCTTCGAAGGTCGCTACAGACTCGATGCGCATCCTGGGGCACATCAAGTGGCGCGGCGGTGAGAAACGATAACGCCGACCAACCGACCGACACGGACGCAGCTCGCGGCGAAACGCCTCTCTTTGAGGCTGCCCATGGAGACGTGCATCTCGTCTTCAGGACCGATGCGGCCCGCCATCTGGATCTTGCGATCGTACCGATCAATCCAGAACCAAGAGACAGGATCAACTGCCGCCTCCGCCGAAAGACAGAGACCGCCCCGAAGGGCGGTCTCGACCCTACCGCCGAAGCGAATAGGGGTGGTGACCAAACCCTAACGTCGGGGGCACCAACCGTCAACACCATTCACCAAGTCGCGAGACCAACGGCCAACTCCCCCGGTGGTGACCAACGCGCTAGAACTCCGCGGCGATGGCGTCTTCGAAGGTCGCGCCGGACTCGATGAGCATCCGGTAGCGCATCACTTGGCGGGGGCGGTTGAAACCGAGAACGCCGACCAACCGGCCGGCGCGGCCGTAGATCGCCGCGAAGCGCCTCTCGGCGAGGCTGCCCGTGGCGATGTGCATCTCGTCGTCGGGACCGATGCGGCCCGCCATCTGGATCTTGCGGTCGTACTGATCAGACCAGAACCAGGGAACAGGCACGAAAGGCTCAGCCTCGCCGTCACCGACCAGCAGGCGACGGGCCGCATGCGCCCCCTGCGCAACCGCGTTGTCCCAATGCTCGACCCGCATCACCTCACCGAAACGTTGATTGGGCCAGCGGGCAACGTCGCCCGCAGCGGTCACTCCGGGAGCCGCCAGACAAGTGGCGTCACACACCACACCGTTGTCGATCCTCAACCCCGAACCCTCGAGCCACTCCGTGTTGGGAACCACCCCGATCCCGACCACGACCACATCGGCCTCGATCACACTGCCGTCGCTGAGCCGCACCCGCTCCACCCGGCCCTCGCCCTCGACCGCCTCGACACCCATACCGGTACGCAGGTCGACGCCGTGCTCACGGTGCAGTTCCGCACACACAGCGCCCATCGCATCGCCCAGCACCCGGCTCAAAGGCTGCGGCAGCGACTCGATCATCGTCACCTCGAGCCCCTGCGTACGGGCAGTGGCCGCCACCTCGGCACCAATAAACCCCGCACCCACGACGACCACCCGAACCGGGCCCGCGCCAAACGCAGCCCGGATCGCCAGCGAGTCGTCCAGGCTGCGCAGCACGAACACTCCGTCAAGCCCCTCAGAGCCCCGCAATGTGCGACAACGCGCACCCGTGGCGATCAACAGCCCGTCGACAACGAGCTCCTCACCGCCCCGATCTCCGGCCCCATCATCGAGATTCACGATCCCCAAGCGCCGAGACACCAGATCGAAGCTCGCAGCACGCACCCCCAGACGAAGGTCCAGGTCAAGGTCGTCGAGCTTGTCAGGCCGGGTCAACGCCAGACGGTCCTCACCCCAGTCGCCCGCGAGGAACTGCTTCGACAACGGCGGTCGGTCGTACGGAGCGTGCAGTTCGTCGCCGATCAGCGTGATCGGCCCATCGAAATCCTGACGCCGAAGAGCCTCGGCCGCCCGCAGCCCCGCCAGAGAAGCCCCGACGATGGTGACAGAGCGCCGCGTCATTGAAGCGCTACCGGCAGCACGCCCTCAATCTGCCCGTCAGCCCCAGGCCCGTCAGCCCCAGGCCCCTCAGCCCCAAGCCCCTCAGCCCTCAACTGATATGGCCTGCTTGGGGCAACGCTGCACACACTCATCGACTCGGACACGATCCTCCTCGCCGGGTTCTTCGTTGAGAACGTAGAGGAAGTCGTCGTCACGCACTTCAAAGATGTCGGGAGCGATCTGCATGCAGATGGCATTGCTCTCACAGAGGTCGAAGTCAACCACGATCTTCATGGGTCACCTTTCCTATTGGGTCGGAGGGAAACGGGTCACGGGGCAACTTAGCCCACCCAAGGCTCCGATGTGAACATCTGCTCCAACCAGCCCCACTTCCAGAACTCCCCCGCCGCCGTTAACGGCGATATCGCCCGGCGCGGTCCTCGCCGAGACAGCACGGCCAGCCGCAGGGCCGAGACAGCACTGCAGGCTCTAGGGCCGCGGACTTGAAGAGCGTTGGATGGGATCGTCAAGGAGTGAGCCAGAGCGCAGAAATCGGAAGGGCGTAGATGTTGTCGTCCAACCGGAAGGAGCGCTCACCGGTGTGCAGCACAACACCACACACGAAGTCATTGCCGATCTTGTCGCGAAGCCATTTCAGTTGACGGGCATCACGAACCGAGACGGTTTGCGCGGCCTTGACCTCCAAGGCAACCACCCGCCCGTCTGCTGCTTCGGCGATCAGGTCGATCTCATTGCGGTCACGATCTCGAAAATGATGGAGTCGAACGTCCCAGCCGAGCCAGCTGCACTGCCGCAGCAGTTCATTGGCCACGAAAGTCTCCACTAACGGACCCCGCGCCGGATCGGTCGGGCGGCTCAGCGATCCAGAATCCTTGCCGAGGAGATGGGCGGCCAGGCCGGTGTCGGCGATGTAGACCTTGGGATGCCGAACAATCTTGGCGGTGAGGCCACGCGACCAGGCCGGCAGCAGGTGGGCGAGGTAGACCATCTGCAAGTGGCTCAGGTAGTCGTCGGTGGTATTGCGGCTGCCCAGCCCAGCTTCATCATGGATGTGGGCAGCCACCAGTTCATTCGCAGTCCGAGCCGCCAGCAGGGACAGGATCTTCGGCAGATACTGTGCCTGACGAACCCCGGTGAACTCAGTGACATCCCGCTGAGCGACCGAGCGAACGTAGTTGCTGAACCAGTCACCACGCGCCACTTCGGGCAGCGCGACCACCTCGGGGAACCCGCCTCGACAGATCCGCTGCAGGTAGTCGTAGGGAGAGACTGGCGAGAGGTCCTGGCTCAGGAGTTGCTTCCGGTTGGTGAAGGCTTGCTTGAGGAACTTGTCGCGCCGGCCCTCAATCTCGCCCTGCGTGAAGGGCCATAGCTCCAAGAACACGGCTCGGCCTGCCAAGGACTCGGTCAACACCGGTGTCGTGAGGAAATCGGCCGAGCCGTTCAATAGAAACTGGCCTGGAGCACGGTTGTCATCTACGACCACCTTGATGGCGCGAACCAGCGGGTCACCGCCTCGCTGCACCTCGTCGAAAGCTCGCGGTGTCGGTCCCTGCAACGCCGCTGCCGCCGGATCGGCCAGAACCGCTTGGAGGTCTGGCTGACGGTCGAGCCGAACAAGCGTGCCAGCATCCCCCACGACTTTTCGCACTAGGGTGGTCTTTCCTGCCTGACGGGGGCCGGTCACCACTACAACACGAAAGTGCGACAGAGCTTCGCGAACCGGCTTCTCAAGGTGCCTCAGGCGCTCGTCGGTGGTCAAATTGCGGTCCCTTTCTTTGGTTGGTTCCGGGCCTGTGCATGTCTACTGCGCGAAACGTCGCATAGTCTACTGCGCGAAACGTCGCACGGGCTACTGCGCGAAACGTCGGCGTTCTGTCACTGCGGGGCAGGCGGTGCCGGATCGACCGTGGCCGACCGGGGCACCGTCGGGAACAGATCAGACTTCAGCGGCGCGAGAGTGCGGCGGGCTCAACTCCGACCGCTGCGGTCCACCACGATGTTGTAACGCTCGCGCACAGCAGCGTCGGCAACAGGGTCAACGTGGGACGGGAAATGCGACGACAGGACCTGCGCGGCGAATTCGTGGGCGACTTCCAGCGCGTCCTTGCCACCGGCGTCGACCCAGTCGTCGGGAGTGTCGCGGTCGCCGATGACCGGGTAGATGTACTCCTTCTGCATCAACTCGAGCGTCTGGGGCGAGCCGAGGAAATGACCCGGCCCGTTCACGACCTCCTCGATCAGGGCGGCCGAGAGCGTCTCGTCGTTGACCTCGATGCCCCTCACGGTGCGGTTGATCGAGCCCAGCATGTCGTTGTCGATCACCAGCGCCTCAAGCGAACAGCTCAGCAGGCTTCCGAGCATCCCCGCGCTCTCATAGACGAGATTGGCCCCCGCCTGGCCCGCCAGCACGACATTGATCCCCTTCTCGTAACCCGCCTGGTTGTCGGGCACTTTCGAGTCGGTCATCCCCGCCGCCACACCCGAGGGCAGCCCGATCCAGTTGACGACCTGCGCGGCAGCCGCGTTGAGCACCCCCTCCTCGCCGCTGCCTCCGCTCATCGCCCCGGTGCGGAGGTCCGAGACGAACGGCCACATCCCCATCACGCAGGGATGGCCGGGACTCATCAAGTTGACCGCGGTCAGCGCCGCGAGGCATTCAGCGAGCGCCTGGGCCAGCGATCCGGCCAACGCCGCGGGCGAAGTCGCCCCCGCCTGACCCGCGGACAACAGGTTGATAGGCATGCCCGACTCCACCTGGGCGACCATGCAGTTCGTCGACTCCTCAGCGAAACGCAGCGGCGGCACCACGAAGGTGTTGTTGGCCACGACGAAGGGCCGTTTGCGAAATGACCCCTCGCCGCCAGCCATAATGTCGTACATCTCGACGGTCTCATAGACGTGCGCCCGCTCGAACCACGAGGTGCCGACAGGCTTGCCGGTGCCGACCGTGGCGGCATAGGCAGTGTTGAGGTCAAGTTCGCGCGAGTCCTCCCGGTCACGGGCCACCACCGTGCGGACGAAGAAGTGGATGTTGTCGAGATGGTCAACCAGCCGGGCGCAGTTGTAGACATCCTGTGCGGTGCTGTGCCGGAAGGTGTTGGTCTGGTAGTCGTACATCAACACCGCAGCTCCGGCGGTCCCGAAATGGACCCGGTCACCACCGACCTCGATCGATCTGTCGTCGTCGAAGCCGTGCCAGGTCCATTCCTTGGCCGCGGTGGCAATGCCGTTCTCGACGAGTGCTCTCGGGTACAGAAGCCGACCTGAGTCGTCGAGGCTGCCGCCCGCGTCCACGACCACCTCCACGAACTCCGGAACCGGGGAACCCATGCCCACACGTTCCAGAAGGTCCAGCGCGGTGTCGTATACCTGCTGCATCTCCGAGTCGACCAGAGGCTTGAACTTCCCTCCGGGCAGCCCGGGCCGAACCGGGCGCGCATCCTCCTGCAGCGGCGCGGCACGTTCGGCTATGCGCCCGGCACGTCCGCCTGACCTTCTACGACGTGGCTCTTGGGTCATGGTGCGGTCACAGTCCCTTCGGTTCTGCTGATCCGACGACAAATCGGACGACAAGTTGGACGACCACTCGGACGACCACTCGGACGACAAGTTGGACGACAAGTTGGACGACAAGTTGGACGACCACTTGGACGACCACTCGGACGACCACAGCGTGTGGCTGCGAAACTGTAACGCATCGACAGCCAGCTAGGCGCGCAGAGCGGAGTTGATCGGGTCATAAGCGGGTTCGGCCAGCACGGTTGCGGTCCTCGTCTCTCCGAGGAGTTCCAGTTCGAAGGTTGATCCGGGCGCTTCGAAGGCGGGGGCGACATACACGAAGGCCAGGCTCTTGTCGACCGTGTGACCCCAGGTTCCGCTCGTGGCGATCCCCATTACCTTCCCGTCCGGGCCGTATGCCCCCTCGTTGCCGCGCACGTCGTTGTCTGTGGCGTCGACTTCGCAGTATACGAGCACCATCGACAGCGGTTCGGTCTGCTCGGCACGCTCAACGGTGGCCTGCTTGCCGATGAAGTCACCGTCGAAGTCGACGAAACGCTCCAGGCGGGCCTCGATCGGGGTGATCTCCGTGGTGAGTTCGCTACCCCAAGCCTTGTAACCCTTCTCGATGCGCATGACGTTCATCGCGTAGGCGCCGAAGTGGACCATTCCGTGCGGCTCCCCGGAAGCTATGAGCGCGTCGTAGAGCTCGGCCATCCGTTCGATCGGACAGTGCAGCTCCCAACCGAGTTCACCCACATAGGAGACCCGCAGGGCTTTGCAGGGCACTCCCGCCACCTCGATCTGTCGCGCGGTCAACCAGCGGAACGACTCGTTGCTGAGGTCGGCGTCGGTCAGGGGTGCCAGCACCTCCCGGGCGCGTGGCCCGGTCACGGCCAACAGCCCCAGGGAGTCGGTGACGTCGGTGACGGTCACATCCTCTGTCGCCTCGATGTGCTGGTTCAGCCAGTCCAGGTCATGGGTGGTGCCGATGACCGCCGAATTGAGGTAGAAGCGGTCAGCAGCGAACCGGGTGATCGTCATCTCACACTCGATTCCGCCCAGCTCGGTGAGCATGTGCACCAGGCGGATACCACCGTCTCGGGCCGGGATCCTGTTGGCCGACAGTCGATCCAGCAGCGCCGCAGCATCAGCGCCCGCGACCTCGAACTTGGCGAAGGCGGTGAGATCGGCGATACCTACCCGTTGGCGAGTCCCGGTGACTTCACGAGCGACGAAGTCGAAGGCGTTGGACCGCCTGAACGAGTGCCGTTCGGGGTCGCCGAAGTACTGCGGACGCTCCCAGCCGTAGACCTCCTGCCATTGCGCTCCCAGGGCGTCGAGCCGACCGTAGATCGGGTTGACTTTCTGGCGCCGCGCCGCCGGGCGCTGCTCCCCGGGCAGGCGGACCTGATACATCTCGTGGTATTCGTCGATCGCCTTCTCAATGGCGAACACCGACTTGGGGCCGGTGTGGTCTCCGAAGCGGCGGGGATCCATGGCCCGCACGTTGATCTCCGTCTGACCATGCACGATCCATTGGGCGAGATACTTGCCTGCTCCGGGACCCTGGGTTATGCCGATGGAGGCACCGTTGCAGTGCCAGTAGTTGCGGAATCCCGGTGCCGGTCCCATGAGATAGCCGGAGTCGGGCGTATGGGTGATCGGACCCGAGACGATCTTCTTGATCCCCGCTTCGGACCACGAAGGGATCCGCAGCATGGCCAGTTCGAGACACTCGGCGATGTTGTCGATGTCGGGCGGTGTGAGATAGAAGTCGAGACCCCAGTCGATCCCCTCCACACCGTAGATCTGGGCGTTGGCCATCTCGTAGGGCCCGATCAGCAGCCCGTCGATCTCGCGGCGGTAGTAGCAGCTCGACCGAGGATCGCGGGTCACCGGCGGTTCGAAGCCGAGATTGCGCATCGACTCGAGCGGTTCGGTGATGACGTACTGGTGGATGACCGAGACGATCGGCACGTCGAGCCCGATCATCGCGCCCAACTGCGGGGCGTAGTGACCCGCGGCGTTGACCACATGTTCGCAGGTGATCGTGCCTTTCTCGGTGATGACCTGCCAGCGGCCGTCGGCCAGCTGTGCCATGTCGACCACACGGTTGTGGCGCTGGACCTCGCAGCCGAGTTGACGGGCGCCCTTGGCCATGGCGTTGGTGCATCCTGTGGGGTCGGTCCAGCCGTCGTGGGGCGTGTAGAAGCCGGTCTTCACGTCGGACAGATCTTCGAGCAGCGGGTTGAGCTCCTGCACCTGCTTCGGCCCGACGATGTGGGACTCGACGCCGATCTGGTTGAGCATGGCATGCACGTAACGGTGCCAGTCGACTTCTTCGTCGGTGCGTGCGAGGCGGACCGCCCCGCATCCGTGCCAGCCCGCGGAGAGGCCCGTCTCCTCCTCGATGTCGGGGTACAGGGCGATCGCGTCCTGATGGACCTTCGCCATGTTGAGATCGCCGATGAAATTGGGGATGAGGCCCGCGGCGTGCCAGGTGGACCCCGAGGTCAGTTCACCCTTCTCCACGAGGATCGTGTCGGTCCAGCCCTCATGGGCGAGGTGGTAGAGCAGGCCCACGCCCATGGCCCCGCCTCCGACGATGACGCAGCGCACCTCTTGGTTCATGCTCTCTCTCCTCTGTCTCGGCTATCTCGGCGGTTCAACGGCATCTCAGGATCCACCGGCTCTAATCGCAGCTACTGTTTCGGGCGTTGGTTCTGGGGATCGAACCAACTGCGGATCGAAGTGCTCACCGGTACCCGTCGGCCAGCGATGTTGGTCTCCCATGAACCGCTGTCGAGCCAGTCCTTGGTGACGGCTTCGCGGTGCTCGACGTAGCCCATGGCGCAGCAACGGTCCTCGGTGGCGCTCCACATCGACGACGATATTCGACCCACGACGACGCCGTCGCGATAGAGCGGCTCGTCGTGGTAGGTCAGCAGGTCCGGGTCTTCGATCCGCAACTGAATGAGTCGTTTGGTGCGCGGCTGCCGACGTTGCGCCTCCAGCGCGCTGCGCCCGTTGAAGTCGACCGGCTTGTCCCAGGCGATCGTGAATCCGAGTCCGGCTTCCAGCGGCGTGTCCTCGTCGGTGATGTCATGACCCCAGTGCCGCATCCCGGCCTCCAACCGCAGCGAGTTCATGGCGTGGTACCCGGCATGGACCAGCCCGTGGGACTTGCCCGCCTCGACCAGCGCGTCGTAAACGGCGACCGCGTCGGCGTTGGCGACGTACAGCTCCCAACCCAGGTCACCGACGTAGCTCATCCGCAGGGCGAACACCTCTGCGCCGCCGAGCCTGATGCGGCGCCCGGTGCCGAACTCGAAGCCGGCGTTCGACAAGTCGGCGTCGGTCAGACCCGACAACACGGCCCGGCTCTCAGGGCCCATCAGACCGATCATCGCCTGGTCATGGGTCACGTTGGTGAGTGTCACCCGCCTGTCTCGACAGGCCCGCCGCAACCAGGCCCAGTCCCGGGTCTCGCCAGCCGCTGCGGTGACTACGAAGAACTCGTCGTCGCCGATGCGGTTCACGGTCAGGTCGGCCTCGATTCCGCCCGCCCGGTTGCACCATTGCGTGTAGACCGCCTTGCCGATCGGCGCATCGATGTCGGCGACGCTAAGGGTGTTGAGCACCGCCAGCGCATCGGGGCCAACGACGGTGAACTTGGCGAACGAGGTCTGGTCGAACAGTCCTACCGACTCGCGGACTCCGAGGCATTCCTGCACCATGTTGTCGTGCCAGTTCTGTTTGCCGTAGGAGTACTCGTATTCACCGGCCTGGCCAGCGTTCGCGTACCAGTTGGGTCGTTCCCAACCGGCGGTCTCCCCGAACACGGCCCCAGCCGCCGCGATCCGGTCGTGCAGCGGCGACAGCCTCTGGCCCCGGGCGCTCTCATACTGTCGGAACGGCCAGTGCATGGCGTAGAGCAGGCCCAGACTCTCCGAGATCCTGTCTTTGAGATACCCGGTGTCTGCTTGGAACGGCTGCGCACGGCGGATGTCGACCGAGTTGAGGTCCATCGGAGGATGCCGGTCCGCTATCCAGTCGGCCAAGGCCCAGCCGACGCCTCCCGCTGACTGGATCCCCACGGAGTTGAAACCGGCGGCCACGAAACACCCGTCGACTTCGGGTGCCTCGCCCATGTAGTACACGCCGTCGGGGGTGAAGGCTTCGGGCCCGTTGAAGAACAGCTGGAGTCCGCACTCCCCCAGCGCGGGCACACGGTGAATGGCGCGTTCAAAGATCGGCCCGAGGTGTTCCCAGTCTTCGTCGAGGGTCCCGAAGGAGAAGTCGCGCGGTATCTGGTCGGTGCGCCAGACCTTGCCGCGGGGTTCGAAGAACCCGGCCATGAGCTTGCCGGTCTCCTCTTTGAAATAGGTGTAGTTGCCGGGGTCGCGCAGGGTCGGCGTGCCGATCTCCATGCCCTCGAGTGGTTCGGTGACGATGTAGAAGTGCTCGCATGCCTGAAGTGGGACGTTGACCCCGATCTGGGCGGCGAGGTGACGGGTCCACATTCCGGTGGCGAGAACGACGGTTTCGGTCTCGATCTCACCCTGTTCGGTGACCACCCCGCAGACCTTGCCGTCGGCAACCTTCAACTCGGTGACCGAGACGCCCTCGACGATCCTGGCCCCGCGGCTCTTGGCGCCTTTGGCCAGCGCCATGGTGGTGTCCACCGGCGAGGTCTGTCCGTCACGGGGGATGTACAGCGCGCCGACGAGGTCGTCGGTGTGCATCAGCGGCCACAGTTCGCTCGCTTCGTCGAGGTCGATCACCTGCGTCTCGACGCCGACGCCCTCGGCCATCGTGGCGCCGCGCAGGATCTCCTCCCAGCGCTGTTCGTTGTCGGCCACAGAGACGGAGCCGGGGGTTCGATAGCCGGTCGCCTGACCGGTCTCGTCTTCGAGCTCTTCGAACAGGCGCGCCGAGTAGGTCGCCAGCCTAGTCAACGAGTGCGTTGACTTGAGTTGCGACACCAGCCCCGCGGCATGCCAGGTGGTCCCGCAGGTGAGCGTGCCCTGTTCCAGCAGCACCACATCGCTGATGTCACGTCGGGTCAGATGGTAGGCAACAGAGCAGCCGACGATGCCCCCGCCGACCACAACGACTTCAGCCCGGTCCGGCAGCACCGGACCCGAACGCAACGAACGAGCCATGAGCCCCAAACACTACCGAACACAACCCGCGCAGGCGCGTCGATCCAGCAGGGTATTTTTTGGAGTTTTTTCGCTTGTCCAAGCCGGGGCGGTCGCCGGGTTTTGGCTGCGACAACGGGTGTCGTATTGTCGGGTCGATGAGTGAGACCGAACAGAGCCGACCAGATGATCCAGGCGGTGCCGCCGACCAGGAACCGGAGGTGTCTACGGAGCTGCGCAGCGCGCCGAAGTTCCACACTGACCGCAGCTATTACGGTGGTGCGCTCGAGCAGTGGATCACCAGGCGGTACCCGAACCGGACCGACGCGACCGTGACCAACATCGACATTCCGGTGTCCACCGGCTTCTCCAACGAGACCGTCTTCTTCGACGCCACATGGACCGAGGACCGAACCGAGCGCTCGGACCGCTTCGTGGCCCGCATCGAACCCGCCACAGGCGCCCTGTTCCCAGCTCAGAGCCCCCACTGCGGCGTCTCAGTCGAGGTGCAGTACCGGGCGATGGAGACGGTCGCGCGCCACTGCGACGCCCCAGTGCCCGAACTGCTCGGCTACGAGTCAGACCCCGCGGTCATCGGTCAACCCTTCTTCGTCATGGGACACACCGAGGGCCGGGTGCCCGCCGATCAGCCCCGCTACTCCGAGGAGGGATTCCTGGTCAACGAGGCAACACCGGCGCAGCGCCATCGCATGGTCGCCACGGGCCTGGAGGCAATGGCACAGATCCACTCGATCGACTGGCGCGACGCTGGCCTGGACTGGCTCGACGCCAGCGGGACCCAACAGCCCAGCACCCGCGTGCAGCTCGACCTCTACCGGGCGTCGACGACCCGTGAGTTGGCCGGCAGGGAACATCCGGTGCTCTCAGCAGCATTCGACTGGCTGATCGCCAATGATCCCGGCGACGAGCGGATCGGCCTGTCGTGGGGCGACAGCCGTCTGGGCAACATCTTGTGGCAGGACTATCGACCCGCCGCGGTGCTCGACTGGGAGGCGTGCGCCCTGTCACCGACCGAGGCGGACATCGGTTGGTGGCTGATGTTCGACCGGATGTCGTTCGACGACGTGGGGGCGGCCCGGATGGAGGGGTTCCCCACCCGGTCCGAGATGATCAGCATCTACGAGCAGGTCTCCGGCCGCGAGGTTCGCGCCCCGCACTACTGGGAGGTCTTCGGCGCGATGCGCTTCTGCGCGATCTTCATCGGTCTCGGCGACCGCTTGACCGATAGCGGCCTGATTGGAAAGGAACTGAATCCGGCAGTGAACAACATGGTGACCCAGGCCGTGGCCGACCTGCTCGGCATCGACAACCCGACACCGTCGAACATCGGCTGAGGGTCGGTCTCAGGCCACGTTGACCTCGTCGGTCGCAGCCTTCTCACTCACGACAGTGCTCGAACCGCCGGGTTTCATCGAGACGCCATAGAGGCAGTCGGCGATCTCCATCGTCCGTTTCTGGTGGCTCACCAGCACCAATTGCGCGTCGGCCCGGAACTCGTCGACCAGGTTCAAGAACCGGTGCAGGTTGACGTCGTCGAGTGCCACCTCGACTTCGTCGAGGACATAGAACGGTGAAGGTCGGCTCATGAACACCGCGAACAGGAACGCCAACGCGGTCAGCGTCCGCTCCCCGCCCGACAGCAGCGACAGCTTGCGAACGTTCTTGCCGCCGGGCCTGGCAACCACATCGATCCCGGTGTTGAGCAGATCGTCGGGGGCGCTGAGCCGGACTGATCCCTGGCCGCCCGGGAAGAGGGTCTCGAACAGCTTCTCGAAATTGCTGGAGACGTCGGCGAACGCGCTCGCGAAGATCGTCACGATGTCATCGTCGATCGAAGCGATGACCTTGGTCAGTTCACGCCGGGTCGTGGAGATGTCTGCGAGTTGGGCCTGCAGGAACTCGTGGCGCTCCTGGAGCTCCCGGCACTCCTCGGTGGCCAGCGGATTGACCGGGCCCATGATCTCGAGCTCGCTCTGCAACTGCTCTATGCGACGTGCCGGGTCGACCCCGTCGTCGAGCGGCGGGCGCGGAGCAGACACGGCCACATCGGGCACCACCTGGTGTTCGGCGCGCAGGGATTCAACGACGGCCTGGAGCTTGGTTCGCAGCTCTGCCCGTTCGACCGCGGCGGCGGCCGCGCGTTCGCGCAGACTCTCGAACCGTTGGTTGACGCCGGCCCGCTCAGCGCGCAGATCGCTGAGGCGCCCCACGAGTTGACGAGTCGTTTCGGACTGCTGCTCGTGTGCCCTGCGCGCCTCGCCGAGTCGGGTGTCGATGACGGCCTGCGAGGCCCCCAACCCGGCGGCCAACCTGTCGAGAACCGCGGCGCGACGGTCGAGGAATTCTCGCTGTTGGCCAGCGCGGGACCGCTCCATGACGTCGCGTTCGAGTCGGGCTTCGATCTCCGCTATGCGGGTCCGCAGGCCGTTCTCCCGCTCATTGACAGCGGCGGCGCGAACCTCCAATTCGGTGCGCAGCGCAACGGCTTCGTTGAGGCGTGACTCCGCGGCGGCGCGTGCTGCGGCGATGCGCTGGGCCTCGGCGCGCTGCTCGGACTCAGCAGCCTCGAGCAGTCCCTTGGCGCTCTCGAGTTCGTCTACGCGGCGGCGATCGTGCCCGAGGCGGCTGAGAAGTTCATCGAAGCCGCTGCGGAGGGTCTCGGACTCAGTGGCGGAGTCGCGGCGTTGCGCCTCGAGCCGCGCAGACCCCTGCAACGCGCCCTGGAGCGCCGAATCGAGCTCGGTGACCCGCGCGGCGCACTCTGTTGCGGCCTCAGCCCGGGCGGCCGTCTCGGCGCGCGCCTCGGCGACGCGTGCCGCGGTCTTCTGGCAGTCGACGCCTGCGACGACCACCCGTTCGCTTGCCTCGGTCAACGCCGCGGCGGTCGCGCCGGACCCGTTGCCGCCAAGGCGCCAGCCGTCGGGACCGATGAACTCTCCGGTGGGCGTGACGAACGAACCCGCAGGGTTCTCCAGCGCCCGGTCCACGGCGCTTCGCCAATCCCCCTCGATCATCTCGACGCCTCCGATCAGCGCGTCGAGCAGGGCATCGACGCCTTCCTCAGTGCCTCGGACATGGCCGCGCAGCCGGTTGCCGGCTGGTCCAGGGCCCCGACGCCGCCTGCCGCGCAGCCTCCAGCGCGCACCGCCCGCGCCCCTGCGGGCACCCGAAGACCCGCGGGCAGGCAATGCCCCCAGAGCCAGCACCGCGCCTGTCGACCCACTGGCGCGCAACGCCTCGAAGGCCGCACGGGCCGCGGCGGGGTCGCGCACGATGACCGAATTGAGCCCGGCACCGACAGCAGACTCGAAAGCCGTCTCGAAACCGGCATCGATCTCCACGATGTCGCGCAGCGTGCCGAGCACGCCGGAAACATGCGCCACCCGCTCGGCCCCGGCCTCACAGCGGGCTTCGTGCAGCGCCAAGGTGAGCGCTTCGGCCCGGGCCAACCAACGCTGCTGGGTCGCCTCGGCTTCGCTGTGGGCGGCGATCTCGGTGTCGAGCGTCTCCTGGGCCGCGGTCTGCGCCGTCTCGGCCCCGGCAAGTTCAGCAGAAACCCGAGCGTGCCGGGCGCGCAGCGCCTCGAGTTCGGTCCGCTGTTCGGCCATGCGCGAGTCGAGCGCAGCGTGCCGCTGTTCGAGTTGGTCCAGGCGCGTCTGGAGGCGCTCTTGTTCCCGGGTTCCCGTCTCGATCGCCCCTTGAAGTGCCGCCAGCTCACCGCGGGCTTCGGCAGCCTCGTTGCCCGAAGCTGACTCGGCTTGCGCCGCTTGTTGGTCGAGCGCCGCACGTTCGCCTGCCAGCTGCTGCTCGTCGGCTGTCCGGGTGACCAGATCGTCGCGGAGCTCTACTGCGGCGGTCTCGGCTTCGGCGAGGGCGAGCCGCAGGCGAGTCGCCTCCGCCTCGAGGTTGGCGATGACGCCCCGGTCGGTGGACGCGGACCGGTCGCGGTCGATGCCGCGGCGACGTTCGCCGACCAGCGCGGCCAGCCCGCGGGCACGTTCACGGGTGGACTCCAACTGCCGGAGAGTCTCGCCGAGGTCGCCTTCGGAGCTCTCGGAGAGCCGGCTCTCGGCCGCTGAGATCCTGTCGTCGAGGTCTGCCAGTTCAGCGGTGACGGACTGTTCTTGGAGATGGACCGGCGCCTCGGAGACAGCCTGCAGCTGCTCGCGCAGCCCAACGATCTGCCTCCCTTTGAGGTACAGGCGATGGGCTGCGAGCTCCTCCACGAGGTCGCCATGCAGGCGCGCCGCCTCGGCTTGCTTCTCGAGCGGGCGCAACTGGCGCCTCACCTCCCGGATGATGTCCTTCACCCTGGTGAGGTCGCTGTCGGACGTGGCGAGACGGCGTTCGGCGCGCTCCTTGCGCTTGCGGTACTTCAGTACCCCGGCGGCTTCCTCGATGATCTCCCGCCGTTGTTGGGGGCGGGAGGTCAGCACCGCGTCGATCTGCCCCTGGGAGACGATCACATGCTGTTGCCTTCCCACGCCGCCGTCGCTCAACAACTCCGACACGTCGATGAGTCTGCAACCGACGCCGTTGATGGCGTACTCGGACTCTCCGCTCCGAAACAGTGTGCGGCTGATCCTCACCTCGTTGAACTCGATCGGCAGCGTCGCTGAGTGGTTGTCGATCGTCAAGGAGACCTCGGCTCGGCCCAGGGCCGGTTTCTCGCTGGTGCCGGCGAAGATGACATCGTCCATCTTGGAGGATCGCAGGGCGTTGGGTGCCTGTGATCCCAGCACCCAGGCAATCGCATCGACAACGTTTGACTTGCCGCTGCCGTTGGGCCCGACGATCACGTTGACGCCCGGTTCAAGGTCTATCGAGGTCGCGTCGGCGAACGACTTGAATCCTTTCAGTGCGAGGTTCTTGAGATGCATCGGACCCGAAACTATCAGCCCGAATCACACGGATGAGACTTCACACCTGTGTGTCACAGAAGTAGGTCCAGGTGCCGCGGAACTTGACCCGACGTATCGGCAGGCGGGACCTGGCGCTGAGTTCACCGTGGCGCCCCCATACCATCAAGTGGCTGCCGTACTCGCCGGGATTGCCCGACACGTCGATGAACTCCCGCTCGGGAAGCGACGTGCCGCGGTGCTTGATGGCGTCGTGGAGGGTTCCTACCAGCGCCCGGTGAAGCCGCCTGATCTCCTGGCTGGTCAACGAGTCGCTCATGCGATTGTGACGAAGCCCGGCGTGGAACAGGATCTCATCGGCGTAGATGTTGCCGATCCCGACGACGAAGGCCGGGTCGGTGAGCAGGGTCTTCAAGCGGACCCGGCGCGCCAGCAGGCTGCGGCCGAAGGTCGTCCAGGTGACCGGTTGAGACACCGGGTCGAGCCCGAGGGTCTCGAGGTCCGGCAGTTCAGCGGCGATCGAGTCGTTGGCGACGACGAACATCTCAGACGTGCCGTCCTTGTCGAGCAGGCGCAACTGGCCGTGCCGGGTGAAGGTGATGACCACCTCGGTGACGCGGTCGACCTCCGCCTTGTTGGCGGTGCGGCGCAACGACCCGCTCGAGCCCAGGTCGACGACCATGGTCGTCTCGTTGTCGAAGCCGACAGCGAGGCGCAGCCCCAGACGGGTCACCGTCTCGATCTTGTTGCCGACGAGCCGGGAAGTGAACGCCTTGCGGGTCCGGTACCGCTTCAGCACCTTCATGCTCGAAGCCTCCGCAGACTTGACCTTCTCGCCGACGATGTCGCGCTCAAGGTCGCGGCGGACCGTCTCGACTTCCGGCAGTTCAAACATCTCTTGCTCCATCCTGGTATGAGCGGGTCTCCCACGCGGCGCGGGCCGCCCGCCGTTGCGCTTGCTTGATCGTGGTGCCCTCCCCGGCACCACAGACTTCCCCGTCGATCCTCACCGTGGCCCGGTACAGCCGACTGTGCTGCGGACCCGTCGGGATGACTTCGTAGACCGGGGAGGCCAGCCGGCCGCGCACAGCCGACTCCTGCAGCAGAGTCTTGTAGTCTCGCGCCCCGGGACGGCTCGCCGCATCGTTGATGCGATCACCGAGCTGAACGAGAATGAACTCGCGGGCAGAATCGAGGCCCCCGTCGATGTAGACCGCTCCGACAACGGCTTCGAACGCGTCGGAGACTATCGACGGCTTGGTGCGACCGCCGGTGCGCTCCTCCCCCTTGCCGAGGCGAAGATACGCGCCCAAGTCGAGACCCACCGCCACCTCGGCGAGCGTGTCGGCGTTCACCACCGCGGCCCTCGCCTTGGCCAGATGCCCCTCGGGAAGGTCGGGGAACCGACGGTAGAGAAAATCGGCGACGACCAGACCGAGGACCGCGTCGCCGAGCAGCTCCAGCCGTTCGTTGCTGGGCTCATCGTCATGCTCGGCGCACCACGAACGGTGCGTGACCGCCAACTCGAGTTGATGGGGATCGCCGAACCGGTGCCCCAGTCGGTCCTCCAACGCAGACAGCGACGCAGTGCTCAGCGCCTCAACCCAGCTTTGCGGCGACGTAATCGACGGCGTCGCGGACGGTTCGGAGATCCTCCAGGTCCTCGTCCTCGATACGGAATCCAAACGAGCGCTCCGCCAGCTCCTCCTCGAGCGCTTCGACGAGCTCGATCAGGGCCAGCGAGTCGGCGTTGAGATCATCGGCGAAGGCGTCGCCCTCTTTGATCGTCAACGGCTCAACTTCAAGGATATCGGCGAGCTGGTCCCTGACGAGTGCGAGTATCTGCTCGCGGCTCATGGGGGACTGCTCCACATGCGTTTCTGCGGGCAACTGCACCCTCCCTAGTCACCAAGAAACTCCGATGCTACCGGAAGTCTGGGCCTGTGCCACTCTGCGAACCGAAATCAACCAAAATATAATGGATTTCGTCATTGCTGGTGGGCCGCCGCCAAGAGATGCTCGACCATCTTGACCTCGACCATCTCCGCGGCGACACGCACTGCGTTGGTCATGGCGTCGGCGCCGCTCGATCCGTGCGAGATGACGCACACCCCCTTGACACCGAGCAGCAGCGCTCCGCCCGTCGAGTCGGGATGCAGCTCAGCGACCATCGAATCGAGCGGCCCGGCCAGCAATTCGCCCGCTCGCCTGCTCTGTGCGTCGGTGTCGATAGCGCTCAGCAGCCGGCCGAGCAGCGCCGACATCGCACCCTCGAGGGTCTTGAGGGTGACGTTGCCGGTGAACCCGTCGGTCACCACCACATCGACGTCGTCGGTCATCACGTCGCGGCCCTCCACGTTGCCGATCCACTCGGCGCCGCTCGACGCCGCCCAGGCGGGGCGGTCCAGCAGTTCAAAGCAGTCCTTGACGAACTTGTTGCCCTTGCCGGCCTCCTCGCCGATCGACAGCAGCCCGACTCTGGGGCGCTCGATCTTGAAACGGTCACGGGCATAGATGCAGCCCATCTGCGCGAACTCGACGAGCCACTCCGGGCGACACTCCGCGTTCGCGCCGGCATCCAGCAGGGTGGTGTGGGTGCTGTGGGGCACCGGCACGGGGATGGCGATCGCTGGCCGGCTGATCCCGCGGATCCGGCCCAGGCGTAGCAGTGCCGAGGCCATCGCCGCACCGGTGTTGCCCGCCGAGACCATCGCCGAGGCGCGACCCTCGCGAACCGCTCCCGCAGCGCGCACCAGCGACGAGTCGCGCATTCGGCGGACGCTGGTGCCCGGCTCGGCGTCCATGGCGATCACCTCGCTGGCCTCGATTACCTCGAGGCCGCCGGTGTCGCCGAACTCCGCTGACCTGCCGACCAGGACCACCGGTATGCCCAGCTCCGACGCGGCCCGTCGAGCGCCGGTAACGATCTCGGCGGGGGCGTTGTCACCACCCATAGCGTCGACCGCGACGGGCAGCATGGATCAGTAGACGTCTATGGCTTGCCGGCCGCCGTACCAGCCACAATTGCCGCAGGCGCGGTGGGGGCGTTTGGTGGAGTCACAGCGCGGGCAGACGCTGCGGGGCGCGGCTGCGACGCGCCAAGCCGAGGCGCGCCGGCTGCGAGTCTTCGATTTCGAGGTTTTCTTCTTCGGGACGGCCATCGCAACCTGATTTCGTAGTGATTCTCTCAGGCCGCAGTCGACCGACCTGCACAACAGAGGCTAGCGACACGCCGCTACTACGCCACCGCTGCCGAAGCGATATCGCTCGGCGAACCCGCTGACCGCGCCGCGGTCAGGCGTCGAAGGTCAGCTCATCGAGCGCCGACCAGCGAGGGTCGACAACCGGGCCTTCGTCCTCGGCTGGCGACGCGTCTTCGGCTGGCGACGCGTCTTGGGCCGGCGACGCGTCTTCGGCCGGGCCGGTCGGGAACCGGTCCGGCGCCGGGCCCTGGCATTCGGAACGACACAGCGGGGCGAGCGGGATCGCCAGCAGTGCCGCCTCGCGCAGCATGGGACCGAGGTCGATTCCCACTTCGGTCAGGGGCCAGGTCTCCCCCTCGGTCGGATTCACCTCGAAGAGCTCTGAGACTTCGGTGCCAAGTTCACCGAAGGCGGGCTCCAGGCAGCGCCGACACGGTGCAGACCAGCGTCCTTCCACAGTTCCAGAAGCCAGGACTGCTTCGCTCCCAGGCCTGCGAGGATCAGCCGGCCCACCAGGGGCCTCGTCCGCGCCGGTGCGTTCGAGGACCAAGTCTAAAACGAGTCGACCGTCGACGACCGCTGACTCCGAGACGACTTCGGACAACTCCATGTCGGCGAGTCGCACCTCGGTGCACAGTTCAAGCCTGGATTCGGACCCGCAGAGGAGTCCCGTCGTGTCTACAAGGAGTCTGGCCTCGCCTGTCACTCGCGATCCTGGTCGAAGAACTCGTCGCGCTCGGGCGCCGGGAGCGGGGGGGGCGACTCGTGCTGCTGGGTGGCGCCCTGCATCCGCGACCGGCCGAAGGCGACCGAGCGGGTGATGCGCTCGAGCACGACCTCCAGCCGTCCGAGTTCCTGATCGCACCAGTCCTCTGTCTTCAAGCGAAGGTCCCTCGCTTCGGTCTCGGCCGAGGACACGACCCGTCGGGCGTGCTCGTTGGCCTCCTGCACCAACTCGGTGCGCTGGACCATGCGCTGGGCGGTGTCGCGCGCCCGGGCGATCAGCAGGTCGCCCTCCCCCTGCACGCGGGCCAAGAAGTCGTCGCGCTCCTTGAGCAGCCAGCGGGCGGCTCGAAACTCTTCGGGGAGGCGCTGCACCGCCGAGTTCAGCAGTTCGAGGACTTCGTTTTTGTTGATGATCGAAGAGGCTGACATCGGCATGGGGCGAGCCCTCTCGATCAGGTCGATCGCCGCTCTGAGGATCTCCTCGCTGTCGAGGGGCCGGTATGGGGGCGGTTCCGGCTCACCGGGATGGTCTCGGGTGTTCTGGTCGGTCATCCGTATCGCTCTCTCATTCGCCGAGCCACGCTGGCTGGAACCATTTTAGATATATCACCGCCGAACCTCGTGAAGTCGCGGATGAACTTCGATGCCAGGAATGAACTGCTCGACGCCGACGGGATGAACAGCGTGTGTATCCCGGACGCGGCGTTGTTCATCTGGGCCATCTGCAGCTCGTTCTCGAAGTCCGAGACGGCCCGCAGCCCCTTCAGGATGAAGTCGGCCCCGATCTCGGCTGCGAGGTCAACGACGAGCCCCGCGAACATCCGCACCGTGACGTTGCGCAGGTGTTCGGTCGCCTCCTGAAGCATCGCCTCGCGTTCGTCGAGGTCGAAGACGCCGTCCTTGGCGGTGTTGACCATCGTCGCCACCACAACCTCATCGAACAGCTTCGCGGCAGTCTCGATTATCTCGAGGTGGCCGTTGTGGACGGGATCAAACGAACCGGGGTAGAGGACACGGGTCACGAGACGTGGTTCTCCGAAGCAGCGGGGGCAGTGGCGAGTGTCACCACGGTACCTCCGTATCGGCGGACCCTATGGGTCTCCCACGATTCGGGGAGCTCGACCTCACGGTCGGACTCGATGGCGACCACCGAGTCTGCGGCCTCGCCGAGCAGTTCGGGCCAGCGGTCGAACGAGTACGGGGGGTCGAGCAGCAACAGGTCGTAGCGCCCGGCGCGGGGCAGGAACTCGGTTGCGTCGGCAGGCAGCACCGTCGCCCGGTCCGCCAAGCCCAAAGACTCGAGGTTCTCACGAAGGACCGCCAGAGCGAGCCTGTCCGACTCGACGAAGACAGCTCGGGCCGCGCCACGCGACAGCGCCTCGATCCCCAGCGCGCCCGATCCCGCGAACAGGTCGAGCACGACCGAGTCGGCTATCGCTCCCAGCGAGTACAGGGAGTTGAACATCGCCTCACGCACCCGGTCCGCGGTGGGACGGAGGTTCTCGGAGTCCCCGGCGTTGATTCGTCGCCCGCCCAACGACCCGGCCACTACACGCATGGCTACCAGTGTGGCTTGCCGAGCTAGCGTAACCTCATGGACCGGCCCCAAAACCGCGCTCCCACCGAGATCGTCTGCGTCGACTGCGGCGGCGTATGCCATCGCCTCTCCTACGCTCCCGACGAAGGCGACGAGCCCGGAGACATAGTCGCCTACCGATGCTCGGACTGCAACGACCGCTGGGATGTCGAGCTGGCGCCAGACGATCTTGAACCGCCCGGGGGTTTCTAGCTCTTCATCAGGAACTCGGCCTCGTCGTCGCCGAGCATGAAGTCGACCTCTTCCTTCAGTTCCGGGCAGTCGGTCAGTTCCGGGTCTTCGGCGAGTATCTCCACCGCTGAGGACCGAGCGAGCTCCACCCACTCCTTGTCACGCCGCAACGAGGCCAGACGGAGGTCGTTGCGTCCCTTCTGGCGCTCCCCCATGATCGTTCCCTCGCCCCGCAGCTCGAGGTCGACCTCGGCCAGCTCGAAGCCGTCGGTGCTCTCCACGAGCGCTTCGAGGCGGGCTCTGCCGACCTTGGTGCTGGGTTCGCCGAGCAGAAAGCAGCGTCCCTGATGCTGGCCGCGGCCGACCCTGCCGCGGAGTTGGTGCAGCTGGGCGATGCCGAAACGGTCGGCGTCGAAGATGACCATCACAGTGGCGTTGGGCACGTCGACGCCCACCTCGATCACGGTGGTCGCGACCAGCACGTCGATGGACCCCGACCGGAACTGCGCCATCGTCGCCTCCTTCTCGGCGGGCGACACCCGCCCGTGCAACAGACCCACGCGCAGGCCCGACAGTTCACCGTCGTGCAGCTCAACGAAGGTGTCCTCCACGCTGCTCACGTCGATCACCGCCGACTCCTCTATCACCGGGCACACCACATAGGCCTGACGACCGTCGGCCACCTCGGCTCGGACCGTGTCCCAGACCGCGCCCTGCGCCATCGGGCCCTCGGCCCAGGAGGTGATGATCGGGGACCGACCCGGCGGCATCTCGTCGAGCACGCTGACGTCGAGGTCTCCGTAGACGGTCATCGCCGCGGTGCGCGGGATCGGCGTCGCGGTCATCACCAGCACGTCGGGGACGCTCGCCGACTCGCCCTTGTCGCGCAGCGCGGCGCGCTGTTCGACTCCGAACCGGTGCTGTTCATCGATGACCACCAGACCCAGGGACTGGTACTGCACCCCGGCCTGGATCAGTGCGTGGGTTCCGATGACGATGTCGACTCTGCGGTCGGCGAGGTCGGCGAGCACCTTGCGGCGCTCCGCCGCTCTGAGGGTGCCGGTCAACAGTTCAACCCGCAGCGGGCGCTGACCCATGAGCGAGGCCGGATCCGGCACCGACAGCCCGCTGAGCATGTCGCGCAGCGCCACACAGTGCTGTTCGGCGAGCACCTCGGTGGGTGCCATCAAGGCGCCCTGGTAACCTCCCTGGACCGCCGTCAGCAGCGCGGTCGCTGCGACCAGGGTCTTGCCCGAGCCCACGTCGCCCTGCAGCAGGCGATGCATCGGATAGTTGAGCGACAGGTCACGGGCGATCTCCTCATTGACACGCTGCTGCGCCCCGGTGAGCGCGAAGGGCAGCCGCGCGTGGAAGCGGTCGACGAGCCCTGCTGAGGTGTCGTGGCTGATGCCCGACGTCTGCATCTCGACCGCCCGCTTGCGCCGAACCAGTTCGAGTTGCACCCGGAACAGTTCGTCGAACACGAGCCGGCGGCGCGCCTGCTGCAGCTGTTCCATCGTCTCGGGACAGTGAATGCCGTGCAGCGCGGTTTCACGGTCCACGAACTTGAACCTGTCGAGCACCTCGGGCGGGACCGGGTCGGCGAAGCCGCGCGCCCGGCTCCGCTTCAGGGCCTCCTCCACGAGCTGGGCCAGCTTGTAGGTCGTCAACCCGGTCTTGTCGGATTGGGGATAGACGGGGATGATCCGACCGGTCTGAGTGCCGAGAAGATCGACCACCGGCGAGGTCATCTGCGATGTCCCGCGGTACCGCTCGAACTTGCCGTGCACCAGCACGTCCATGCCCTCAGTGAGCTGTCTGGCGCGCCACTGCTGGTTGAAGAACACCAGTGTGAGCTTTCCGGTGCCGTCGCCGATCACGATCTGGGTCAGCGTTCGACGGCCGCGGAGCTTGCGGCTGTATGAACTGCGCACGGTGCCCAGCACGGTCGCCTCGTCTCCGGAGAGGAGCTCGCCGATCTGAGCCTGGCGGGTGCGGTCGAGGTAGCGGCGCGGATAGTGCGACAACAGGTCGAGCACCGTGAAGATCTCCAGGGCCAGCAGTCCGTTCGCGGTTCGCTCGCCGACTCCGGCCAACTCGGCGACCTTGATGCCACCGAGATCCTTCAAGGTCAGCGGGGGGTCGCCGGCCGGCATCGGCGCCTACTCCAACCCGAAACAGTAGGCGTAGAGCGGTTGGCCCCCGTGGTGGACCTCCACCGCCACGTCGGCGTGGTTGCGGGTCACCCATGACTCGATGGTCGCGGTCGTGTAGTTGTCGGCGTCCTCGCCAGCGATGACGGTCAACAGCTCGTGGTCCTCCTCGACGATCGCCGCGAGCAGACCGGTCGCCGCGGCGAGCATCGACGACCCCACCGCGGAGATCCCCTCGGGGCCGATCCCGAGCCAGTCGCCAGCGATGATCGGCCCTGCCTCGCTGGGCGCCTCACGCACGGCCCTGGTGACTTCTCCGCTGACCACACCGTCGAACGCCTCGGTCATGGCCGCCGCGTTCACCGACGCCGGGGCGTGGGGGTCATAAGCCATCAGGGCAGCCAGCGCTTCGGTCACGCTGGTGGTGGCGACTACCTGCACGGCGCGGCTCGTCTGCTGTTGGACCTGGCGGGCCACGGCGATGACGTTCTTGTTGTTGGGAAGGATGACCGCCTCGGGCGCGGCGACCGACTCGACTGCGGCCAGCAGCTCCGCGGTCGACGGGTTCAGCGACTGTCCACCGGCGACAACGGCCCCCACTCCCATCGATTTCAACAGGGCCACAACGCCCGACCCGACCCCCACAGCGACGACTGCCGTCGATGCCGCCGCGGCGCCGCTGCCACTGTGTGTCGTGTCACTGTGTGGCGTGTCGCCGCGTGTCGTGTCGCCGCGTGTCGTGTCGCCGCGTGTCGTGTCGCCGTGTGTCGTGTCGCCGTCGAGGGCCGCGGCGACCCAGTCGCGCTCGGCGAGGCCCGCGAGCTCGTCGAGAAGGTCGGTGACCCGGATGTTGTGGGGGCGCCCCACCTCGATTCCGCATTCGATCGCGGCGCCGATGTCGTCGCAGTGGATGTGGCAGTTGTAGATCCCAGAACCGCCGACGACGACGATCGAGTCGCCGACCCGCGCCCAGGCGTCCTTGAATCCCGCTATCTGTTGATCCGGCGCATCGAGCAGAAACATCACCTCGTATCTGAGATCGGCGATCGATGCCCCGCCCTCGCCCCGCGCGGCACTGTGGGGTTGGCGATGATGGGGAGCTGCGGGCGGGGTTGCGGGCGCTTCGGGAAGGGCCCTGTCGTCGACAACATGGAGCGCCGCGTCGTACAGGAGCAAGAACCCGGCTCCGCCGGCGTCCACAACGCCCGCGTCAGCCAACACAGCCAGCAGGGTCGGGGTCCGCTCAAGCGACGCAGCAGCTTCCGTGCGGGCCGCTTCAAGGACTCCGCGGAGATCGGCTCCGTGCGCGGCAGCATCGGTGGCCGCCTCAGAGGACTCTCTGATCACAGTAAGGATCGTTCCTTCGACCGGGTTGCCCACAGCTTCGTATGCGCCCCTCGCGGCCGCGCTCAGGCCCTCCGCCAGAAGCTGTGCGTCGATGACCGCCTGCTGCGCGACCACCCCTGAGAACCCGCGCAGGATCTGCGACAGGATCACGCCGCTGTTTCCCCTCGCCCCCATCAGCGATCCGTGGGCGATGCCGCCGCACACCGAGGCCAGGTCGTCTCCGCTGCCGTCGAGTTCCTCTACGACTGAGCGAAGGGTCAGCGACATGTTGGTCCCGGTGTCGCCGTCTGGCACCGGATAGACGTTGAGGTTGTTGATCACCTCTCGGTGATCAGCGAGCGCGTCACAGAAAGTCACGACGATGCGTCGTAGGGCGGCTGCATCAATCGAGTCGAGCGTCACGGCGACCGATGGTACTTCCCGCGAGTAGTTCGCGCGAGTTCGCCGGCGCTACGCTCGGTTGCCATGCAGGGAGTCATCAAGAATTTCGACCCGGGCACCGGTGACGGCGTGTTGATCAACGAAGCCGGCCTCAATGAGGTCGATCTGGCCGACGATGCCCTCGACGGTTCGGTCTTCCGCATGCTGCGTCAGGGCCAGCGCGTGCAGTTCGACCTCGACGAATCCGGCAGGGCAACGGCTCTGCGCCTCGGTTCCGAGGGCGACATGGCCACGCCCGACCTCTGAGCCAGCCGCTGGGCATCGCGATCGCTATCATCGACCTGATGCCTGTTAGCGCCTACATCTTGATCCAAGCCAGTGTCGGCAACGCCGTCGACGTGGCCCATGCCGCAGCGGAACTCGACGAGATCGTGTCAGCGGAGGTTGCGATGGGTCCATACGACGTGATCGCGCGGGCGGAGGCATCTTCGATGGACGATCTCGGTCAGATCGTGGTGCATGCAGTTCAAGGCATCGCCGGGGTGGAGCGCACGCTGCTGTGCCCCATTGTCAACGTCTGACCGAACCGACAGCCGCCCCGCGCGGTCAGGCTGGCACAGTCAGGCTGGCACAGTCAGGCTGGCACAGTCAGGCTGGCACGGTCAGGCTGGCACGGTCACACCAGCAGGATCGCTCGAATCCCCAGACCCATCAGCCACAGGCTTCCCAGGCCGTACAACAGGTAGGGCCGGTCGCGCATCTCGTTGCGGTAGGCGAAGATGATCCCGACCGAGGCGAACGCCGCGAATCCGTACAGTTCATGCTGCCCCCCGATACTGTCGCGCGCCAGTTGGATCACCACCCCGGTCAGAACTTGGGCAACGACGATCGTCTGGGCGACAGCGACCCCGATCCATCCCAGTCGGCCGCGCAGCCGCTCACAGCGGTGGGCCGCCAGAGCCCAGAGCCCGGCGGCGCCGTTGGCGGCGATGACCAGCCAGCCGCCGATCTCGTGCAGGTCGTGGATCACACCGATTCAGGCGACGGCGCCCGCCGAACGCAGTTCTGCGACCTCGTCGAGGTCGAAACCGCACTCGGCGAGCACCTCGTCGCTGTGCTGGCCTGCATGGGGCGGTGGTCGCAGGATCTCTCCGTCGGTGCGGCTGAACCGGGGGGCCGGGCGAGGCTGGACAACCCCGGCGACTTCGGTGAAAGTTCCGCGCGCCAGGTTGTGTGGGTGGCTCGGCGCTTCGGTCATCGTCAGCACCGGGGCGAAGCACACGTCGGAGCCTTCGATCAGTTCGCACCATTCGTCGCGGGTGCGGGTCTTGAAGATCTCGGCGAGTTCGGCTTTGAGCGCGGGCCATTGACGCTTGTCGTTCTGCGCGTCCCATTTGGGATCATCAAGTTGCAGCTTCTCTCGCAACTCGGCGTAGAACTGAGGTTCAATCGAACCGACGGAAACGTATTTCCCGTCAGCGCACTCATACACGTCGTAGTAGTGCGCGCCGGTGTCGAGCATGTTGGTGCCGCGCTGGTCGTCCCAGATTCCGATGGCCCGCAGCCCGTGGAGGAAGGTGGCCAGCGAGGCCGCCCCGTCGACCATGGCGGCGTCCACAACCTGGCCGGTCCCCGAGGTCCTGGCCTCTAGGACCGCGCAGACGATCCCGAACGCCAGATACGCGCCCCCGCCCCCGAAGTCTCCGACAAGGTTGAGCGGCGGCACCGGGCCGCTGTCGACCCGACCGATGGCGTCCAGCGTGCCCGACAGCGCCACATAGTTAATGTCGTGGCCCGCCCTCGGCGCGTAGGGGCCGTTCTGGCCCCAGCCCGTCATCCGCCCGTAGACCAGTGCGGGGTTGCGGGCGAGGCACTCGTCGGGTCCGACGCCGAGGCGTTCGGCCACGCCGGGCCGGAATCCTTCGATCAGGGCGTCGCTGGAGGCGACGAGGCGCATCACCACTTCGATGCCGTCGCTTGATTTGAGGTCGACCCCGATTGAGCGGCGCCCGCGGTTCATGATGTCTGCGGGCGGCTGGTCGGGGTCTTCGCCGCGAACCCGGTCTGCCCGGTCGACGCGGATCACGTCCGCTCCCATGTCAGCCAGCATCATGGCGCAGAACGGGCCGGGCCCGATCCCAGCGATCTCAACGATTCTCAAGCCTCCGAGCGGCCCCATATGCTGCTTCTCCCCTGTCGCGTGCCTGGCTCGGACCCTAGCTGCCCAGAGGCCGAGCAGACAGATTCCCCACCCGGCCGCGACACGGCGAAAGACGGCCTCTCAGCTGAACGTGCGGGCCGCGAGCGCGGTGACGGCTTCGACCACCGCAGGCCAGGCTTGCGGGACGAAATCGTGTGACATCTCCTCGATCAGCAGATACTCGGCGCCACTGATGAGCTCCGCAGTCCGTGCGCCGCCCGACGGGGCTATCAGCGTGTCGAGGCCGCCATGAACCACGAGTGCGGGCACGGTCAATGCAGACAGACCGGCGACGCGATCGCCGCTGCGCATGATGGCGTTGATCTGCCGTTGCGCCGCGCCGGGATTCCATGCCCGCTGATATCCCGCGGCGAGGTTGGCCCGCAGCGTGTCGGGGTCGAACCATTCTGGGTTGGACCAGATTCGGCTTGCCTTCACATCAGCTTCGATCTGGGCCTCGATGGAGTCTTCGGGAGGCGCGGTGAGAACGTCCCAGGCGTCGAGTGTGGGGTTGCCGACATCGGGCTCGCCGGTAGTCGACATGATCGACACCAGCGCTCGGGTGCGCTGCGGATGTCGGATCGCGGTGACTTGGGCGATCATTCCACCCATCGACACTCCCAGGACCACTGCGTCGGGTACTTCGGCGGCGTTCAACACAGCAACCACATCGTCAGCCATGTCGTTGAGCGTGTAGCTGTCGTCATCGCTGCTCATCGACGACAACCCGGCATCGCGGTTGTCCATTCTGATCACGTAGAACCCGCGGTCGACGAATGCCCCGCACAACTCGACGGGGTACGAGAGCATTTGGCTGCCAAGTCCAGAGATGCAGATCAACGCCGGATCGTCTGTTGATCCGAACGTCTCGTACTCGATCTCTATGGTTCCGTTGGTGGTTCGGTTGGTGGCGCGCGGCATGGCTGACAAGCATGCCCGACGGCAGCGCGCTCTGCACAGTCGTAATGGCGCGCCGTCCGGTCGGCGATCGGGTATACTCCTGTCGGACATACGAATCCGGGGAGCTCGGGGCAGCCGGGCTGAGAGGTTGACCATCAGCGTCGGCGACCCGCAAGAACCTGATCTGGGTAATGCCAGCGGAGGAAACCATGACTCGACCTAACTTTTTCAACCTTCCCAAAGGTCTCACGGCGCGAGTGCTCGGTGCCATCGGCATCGTTGCCGTGGCCGCGCTGATCGCCACGGCCTGCGGCAACGACGACGGCAATGCCGACACGCCGACCGCCGACACACCGACCAGCATCGGCGAGGCGACCGGCGACACACCGACCAGCATCGGCGGCACTGCCGACACGCCGACCGCCGACACACCGACCGGCGACACACCGAGCGGCGACACCGGCGACACGCCGACCGACACCGAAGACACCGGCGACACGCAGACCGGCGACACCGAAGACACCGCCGACACTTCAGCAGAGGGCACTGCCAGCGAGAGCGAACCTCTTGCGGACCCGGCGGGCATCACCTTGCTCACCCACGATTCGTTCGCCCTCTCCGACGAGACGCTTGCGGCCTTCACCAACGAGACAGGCATCGAGGTGACGCTGCTGCAAGTCGGCGACGCCGGCCAGATGATCAGCGAAGCGATACTCACCGCGGGCAATCCACTCGGCGACGTGATGTTCGGCGTCGACAACACCTTCCTGGCCCGGGCCCTCAACGCCGAACTGTTCGAACCGTACGAGTCGCCGAACCTCGCCGACGTGCCCGACGAATTCAAGCTGGATGCCCAGCACCGGGTCACGCCCATCGACTATGGCGATGTCTGTGTCAACTATTGGACCGATGCGCTGGAAACCGACCCCCCGACAGCCCTCGAGGATCTGACCGCCCCGCAGTTCGCCGATCAACTCGTGGTGCAGAATCCCGAGACCTCCTCGCCCGGCCTGGCGTTCCTGTTGGCCACGATCGCCGGCACCGACGACTGGGAGCAGTTCTGGGCTGACCTTGCCGACAACGGGGTTGCGGTCACCGCCGGTTGGGGGGATGCCTACTACGGCGAGTTCATCGCCGGGGGAGGCAAGCGCCCGATGGTCGTCTCGTATGCTTCGAGCCCCCCCGCCGAGGTGATCTACGCCGATCCGCCGGTCGACGCCGCGCCAACCGAGGTGCTCGTCGATTCCTGTTTCCGCCAGATCGAGTTCGCGGGCGTGCTCGCCGGTACCGACCACCCTGTCGAGGCTCAAGCACTGATCGACTTCATGCTCACGCCCACGTTCCAGGATGACGTGCCGCTCAACATGTTCGTCTTCCCCGTGGCCGACAGTGCAACGCTGCCTCAGGTCTTCGTGGACCACGCACAGATCGCTGAGGATCCGCTGTTCATCGACCCGGCCGAGATCGAGGTCAACCGCGATGAATGGACGGACCGGTGGGTCGAGATAGTTCTCGGCTAGCACGGTTCGCTGGCCGCGCCGCAGCAGTCGCTGTGCCCGCTGTCTTCTTGGCAGTGTTCTTTGTCTATCCGGCGGGAGCGATCCTGTGGCGCGGTCTCTTCTCGGAGGGGTTCGGGCCGATGTCGGACCTGTTCGCTTCGTCGCGCACCCGCGGGGTGTTGTGGTTCACCGTGTGGCAGGCGCTCGCCTCAACGGCGATCACTCTGGTGGCCGCCCTGCCGGCGGCCGCGGTGGTCACACGTCTGCGGGGGCGCCGCCGGCATTGGGTCAGGGGCCTGGTCACGGTGCCTTTCGTGCTGCCGACGGTGGTCGTCGCCGGTGCTTTCGAGGGGGTCTTCGACCGGTTCGGGCTCGAGGACGGGGGGTTTCGTCTGCGTCACACGGTGTGGGCGATCCTGCTCGCGCATGTGTTCTTCAACTATGCGGTGGTCGTGCGTATCGTCGGATCGTTCTGGAGCGGCCTCGATCATCGCCTCGAGGAGCAGGCGCGTGTGCTCGGGGCGGGGCCGATCCGGACCTTCCGGGCTGTGACCCTGCCGCGGCTGCGACCTGCAATCGCCTCGGCTTGCACGATCGTCTTCCTCTTCTCGTTCACCTCGTTCGGGGTGGTCCTGCTGCTTGGAGGGCCACGTCGGGCGACTCTGGAAACGGAGATCTATCGCCAGGCGGTGACTCGCGGCGACCTGCGCTCAGCGGCTGGGTTGGCGCTTGTGCAACTCCTTGCGGTGTTGGCGCTGATCGCGGCGGCTACCCGCCTAGAGCGTCGCCGACCGGCGCGCACCGGAGTGGCCCACAGTCCTCCCGAGCCGCTTCCCCGCAGTTTCGTTTGGGCCAACCTTGCAGTGATGGCTGTGCTGCTCGGATCTCCGATTGCGGTCCTCGTCGAACGGTCGGTGTCTGTGGGGGACGGTTACGGTCTGGACCACTATCGAGCGCTCACTGAACGCGTTCCGCAGCTTCCGGCAACGGCTGCGACGGCGCTGGGCAATTCGCTGGTGTTCGCGACGGTGGCAACGGCGTTGGCCCTGGCCGTGGGCACGCTGGCCGCGCTGGTGGTGGTGCATGGGCGTTCCGGTCTGCGACATGTCTTTGATCTGGGCCTGACCCTTCCGCTGGGCACCTCGGCGGTGACGATCGGCTTCGGGATACTCATCGCTCTGGACGAACCGCCGCTTGATCTGCGGACCTCGTGGTGGATTGTGCCGATCGCTCACGCTCTGGTCGGCACTCCCTTCGTGGTGCGGACGATGGTTCCCGTGCTGCGCAGGATTGATCCTCAGATCCGCGAGGCTGCGGCGGTGCTGGGGGCATCGCCGGGGCGAGTGCGACGCTTGATTGATCTGCCGATCGCCGGTCGCGGGATGCTGGTCGGCGCCGGGTTCGCCTTCGCGGTGTCTCTCGGCGAGTTCGGGGCGACTTCGTTTCTGCCTCGACGTCCTGAGACTCTGACTGCTCCGTTGGCGTTGTACAGGCTGTTGTCGACTCCCGGTGAGTTGTTGCGGGGCCAGGCGATGGCACTGGCCGTTGTGCTGATGGTTTTGGTGGCTCTGGCGGTGGTGGCGATCGAGGCGTCACGCGGATCCGTACGCGGAGCCGACGCGGTCTGGGAGTCACTGTGAACTGGGCGACACTGTGATCTGGGCGACACTGTGATCTGGGAGACACTGTGAACGGGGAGGCGCTGTGATCTGGGAACTGGATTCGGTGTCGGTGCGTTTCGGGGAGGTTCAGGCCGTCGACGACGCCTCCCTGGAGATCTCGAGCGGCGAACTGGTCGTGATTCTCGGCCCCAGCGGGTGCGGCAAATCGACGATGTTGCGCGTAGTCGCCGGACTTCAGGCGCCCGACTTGGGCCGGGTACTGATCGACGGCAGCAATGCGGCAGCGTTGCCGCCGCATCAACGGAGCATCGGGCTGATGTTCCAGCAACACACCCTGTTCCCCCACTACGACGTGGCGGGGAATGTCGAGTTCGGTCTGCGGATGGCCGGTCTGGGGTCGAGCCGACGCCAAAGCCGGGTCAGTGAGTTGTTGGCGCTGGTGGGGCTCGACGGTTTCGAGGCCCGAGACGTGGCGACCCTGTCGGGAGGGGAGGCACAGCGTGTGGCGCTGGCCAGGTCGCTGGCCCCGAATCCCGCTCTGCTGCTGCTCGACGAGCCGTTCGGTTCGCTCGACCGTAGTCTGCGCGACCGTCTGACCGACGAGTTGCCCGGGGTCCTCTCGGAAGCGGGAACAACCGCGCTGCATGTGACCCACGACCACGATGAGGCTTTCAGCCTCGCCGACCGGCTGGTGGTGATGGACCGTGGACGGATCCTGCGGGTGGGTCCCCCCGATGAGGTCTGGGCTGATCCCCGCACCGTCGCGGTCGCGGAGTTCCTGGGCCATACCAACATCGTGCGGACGGGTTCGCATCGCGAGGTGATCCGCCGTGATGCGGCCACAGTCGCCGCGGACGGCGAACTTGAGGGCACCGTGATCGTTTCACGTTTTCGGGGCGACCATCACGACCTGGACGTCGCCACCGCGCTGGGCAGGCTTCGCTTCCGGGTAGACCAACCGTTGACCGCCGACGAGAGTGTGCGCCTAAGGATAGACCCGAACCGCGTCGCCCGCCTCGATCCATTCACGCCTTGCGATTAGCACAGACCCGAATCCGTTCACGCAACCCCTTCGATTCGTGACGACACCATCGCTTCTGTCCCAAGCGTCCGCCCGGCTATGGGTGCCCACCCCCACCCACGGCGACCCCGCCGCCACCGGCGGGTTGCGTCTGCGGGTGTGGGTGCTGTATGGTGCCGATGCCCGCGCCTGCGGTCGTTGTTTGCTTGAGGAGCCGTCATGAACTCTCACCA
>Ga0209020_1000494_pt1 | contig 49395 bp, 42 predicted proteins | sample PinacodermBB_FD_187298 | JGI IMG/M metagenome (GOLD analysis project Ga0209020, IMG submission 187298) | Host-associated microbial community of the marine sponge Aplysina aerophoba from Gulf of Piran - sponge pinacoderm, lysed by bead... | ecosystem: Host-associated > Porifera > Sponge >... | reverse complement strand
CCCGGCCTGGGTGTTCCGGCCGGCGGGTCCTGTCACGGGCGCGCCCTGGCGGCGCGGGCGCCGCCGTTGCTTGCCCCCGTGCCACTCCCCGGCCTAGCGGGTCGCGTGTCCCGGCGGGGGCAGGGGGGTCAGGCGATCAGCTGTTCGCAGATGTAGTCGAGGCAGGCGGTCAGGGCCTCGATGTCTTCGGGCTCGACGGCCGGGAACATGCCGATGCGCAACTGGTTGCGGCCGATCTTGCGGTAGCCCTCGGTGTCGACGATGCCGTTGGCTCTGAGCACCGCGCTGATGGTGTCGGCGTCGACCCGGTCGTCGAAGTCGATGGTGCCGACCACGCGGCTGCGTATGGCGGTGTCGGATACGAAGGGCGCTGCAATGTCGGACGCCTCGGCCCAGCCGTAGAGGATGTCGGCGGAGCGGTCGCTGCGGGACGCGGCCCACTCCAGGCCGCCGTTGCCGTTCAGCCAGTTCACCTGCTCGACGGTGAGGAAGATCGTGGCCAGAGCAGGCGTGTTGTAGGTCTGGTCCTTGCGGGAGTTGTCCACCGCCAGCTTGAGATTCAGGAAGGCCGGCGTCCACCGTCCCGAGGCCGACAGCCGCTCGATGCGCTCGACGGCTGCGGGCGACATCAGCGCGATCCACAGGCCGCCGTCGCTCGACAGCGCCTTCTGGGGCGCGAAGTAGTAGGCGTCGCACCCGGCCGCGTCGAAACGCAGCCCGCCCGCGGCCGAGGTGGCGTCGACCAGCACCAGGGAATCGTCGTCGCCGGCGGGCCGTTGCACCGGGAGCATCACGCCGGTGGAGGTCTCGTTGTGCGGGTAGCAGTAGGCGTCGACGCCCTCGACGGCCTCCAGCGGCGGGCAGGTTCCGAAATCGCCCACATGCACCGAGGGTTCAGCGAGATGGGGCGCGGTCGTGGTGACGTCTACGAACTTGGAGCTGAACTCGCCCAGCGACAGGTGGTGGCTGCGCCGCTCGATCAGCCCGAAGCTGGCCGCGTCCCAGAAGGCGGTGGCTCCGCCGTTGCCCATCACTACCTCGTAGCCCTCGGGCGCTCCCAGCAGTTCGGCGATCCCGGCCCGCAACTCGGCCACAACATTGCGCACGCCTGTCCTGCGGTGACTCGTGCCCATATAGTCCACGGCTCGCTCGGCCAGCGCCTGGGCTGCCTGGGGACGGAACTTCGACGGGCCGGACCCGAAGCGCCCGTCGGAGGGCAGCATCGCGGCGGGGATTCCGATGGTGTCAGGCCGTGGCGGCGCGTGTGTAGGCATCGCCCGGAAGTCTGGCACCGCGCCGGCCCCGCTCCACGCGTTTCGCGCCGCAAGATCAACAGATTGTGTTGAACCTCCGCCGGTACGCTCGCGGCCATGAGCAGCACGCGGATATCACGGCGGGTCGGTGCCATCGCCCCCTCGGCCACGCTGGCGGTTACGGCCAAGGCCAGAGCACTGCGGCTCGCCGGGGAGCGGGTCATCAGCTTCGGGGCCGGCGAGCCCGACTTCCCCACCCCCGAACACATCGTGGAAGCGGCTGCGGCCGCCTGCCGCGACCCGCAGCACCACAAGTACACCCCGGTGGGGGGCCTGGAGGACCTGCGGGACGCGGTGGCGGCCAAGACCGAGCGCGACTCCGGGCTGGTGGTGGACCCGGCCGATGTGCTCGTCACCAACGGCGGCAAGCACGCGGTGTACAACGCCATCGCGGCTGTGGTCGACGACGGCGACGAGGTGCTGCTCCCGACGCCCTACTGGACGACCTATCCCGAGCCGATCGCCCTGTCCGGTGGGGTGACGGTGCCGGTGCTGTCCACCGCCGTGTCCGGCTTCCGGGTGAGCGTCGAGCAGTTGGAGGCGGCCCGGACCTCCCGGACCAAGGCGCTGATCTTCGTGTCTCCCTCGAATCCGACCGGCGCCGTGTACCCCCGCTCGGAGATCGAGGAGATAGGCCGCTGGGCGGCCGAGCACGGCATCTGGGTGCTCACCGACGAGATCTACGAGCACCTCACCTACGGCGATGCCGAGCATCACTCGATGCCGGTGGTGGTGCCCGAGCTGCGGGACCGCTGCATCGTGTTGAACGGCGTGGCCAAGACCTACGCCATGACCGGCTGGCGCGTCGGTTGGATGATCGGGCCGTCCGACGCGATGGCCGCCGCCCGCAACCTGCAGTCCCACTGCACCTCCAACGTGTGCAACGTGGCCCAGGCGGCCGCGCTGGCCGCGGTGTCGGGGCCGCTCGACGCGGTGGTGGAGATGCGCCGCCACTTCGACCGGCGCCGGCGGACCATGCACAGCCTGCTGAGCGGCATCGACGGGCTGGCGTGCCCCGAGCCAGAGGGCGCCTTCTACGCCTACCCCGACGCCAGCGGCCTGCTGGGGCGCGACTTCGGCGGCGTCAGGCCGGGCACCACCCTGGAGCTGGCCGACCTGCTGCTGGAGCGGGCCCAGGTGGCCGTCGTCCCCGGCGAGGCCTTCGGTGCCAGCGGCGGGCTGCGGCTGTCGTTCGCTCTGGGCGACGACGACCTCGGCGAGGGCGTCGGCCGGATGGTCGAGCTGTTCGGCAGCACCTGAGACCGGGTGCATGAGCGAAATCGGGGGACACATTGGGTGTCCAGTGCCCACACGGTTCTCAATTTCGAGCGGGTGGAGCCGGCTGAGGTGAGCGGGCCGACCGCGACGCCGTATGGGGAGTGGCCGTCGCCGGTGACGGCTGCGTCCCTGGTGTCCGGCGCGGCCGGCATCTCCGAGGTCATCGCCGACCCGATGCAGCCGTGGCTGCTGTGGTGGGCCGAGAGCCGCCCCGACGAGGGCGGCCGCACCGCGGTCATGCGCTGCGACCTCCGCGGCGGCGAACCGCTGGAGGTGACCCCGGCGGGCTCGAATGTGCGCACCCGGGTCCACGAGTACGGCGGCGGCGGCTGGTGGCCGCATGACGGATCGCTGTTCTACGTCGAGTTCGGTGACCAGCGGCTGCGGCGCCTCGACGCACCCGGCGCCGAGCCGGTGCTGCTCACCGGTGAGCCTCCCGAGCCCCGGGCGTGGCGCTACGCCGACGGGCGGGTCACACCCGACGGGCGCTGGTGCGTGTGCGTGCGGGAGCGCCACGACACCGGCGCCGAGCCGGTCAACGAGCTGGCGGCAGTGGCCGCCGACGGCTCCCGGCGAGCCGTCACGCTGTGGTCCGGCGCCGATTTCGTGATGACGCCGCGGGTTTCGCCCGACGGCTCCCTGCTGGCCTGGATCTCCTGGGACCATCCGAACATGCCGTGGGACGCGACCCGCCTGCACGTCCACCGGCTCGACGACGGCCGGCTCGGCGACGAGGTGATGGTCGTCGGCCGCGACGGCGACCGCAGCCTGTGCGAGCCGGGCTGGGATCCCTGTGACGGGGTGGCTCGCCTGCTGGTGTGCAGCGACCACGAGGACTGGTGGGGCCTCTACGAGGCCGACCTGGGCAGCGGAACCCTGTCTGCGGTGGTCACAGGCGCCTTCGACGTGGCCACGCCGCCCTGGGTGTTCGGGATGCAGCGCTGGGCCGCAGGCGGAGGCATGACGGCGGCCGCCGCGGGCATGCCGTCGGGCGATCAGATCGAAGGGATCGGCGACGGCGCGGCCGGGGCCGACTCGTCGATCGATTCGCTGACCATGGCCCGGGTGGGGCCTGACTGCGACCCGGTGCTGGCCTACGCGGGCGCCGGATACCGCCACGAGACCGAGGTAGTGGCGCTCATCGGTGCCGGCCGGGGCCGCTGCCAGCGCCGGGTCGTGCGCCCGGCTCGGGATCTGGGACTCGATCCGGGGCTGCTGGTCGAGCCCGAGGCGATCACCTTCCCCACGGGACCCGGCGGTGCGGCCACCGCTCACGCCCTCTACTACCCGCCGGCCAACCCGGATTGCGCGGGGCCGCCCGGACAGCTCCCGCCGCTGCTGGTGCACGCCCACGGCGGGCCGACCGCGTCCGCCCGCCGCCGGCTCCAGTTGGGCATCACCTACTGGACGTCGCGGGGGATCGCGGTCGTCGATGTCGACTACCGGGGCTCCACTGGCTACGGCCGCCGCTACAGGCAGGCTCTCGACGGCGCCTGGGGGATCGCAGACGTGGAGGACTGCGTGGCCGCAGCCCAGTTCCTGGCCGACCGCGGCGATGTCGACCCGCAGCGCCTGATGATCCGGGGGGGCAGCGCCGGCGGCTTCACCGTGCTGGCCGCACTGGCCCTGCACGACGTCTTCGCGGCGGGGTCCAACCGCTACGGCGTCGCCGACCTGGAGGCCCTGGCCGCCGACACCCACAAGTTCGAGTCCCGCTACCTCGACCGCCTCATCGGCCCCTATCCCGAGGCTCGGGACACCTACCTCGCCCGATCACCGATCAATCATCTCGACGGCTTCGACGCGCCCATGATCGTGCTGCAGGGAGACGAGGACGAGATCGTGCCCCCGTCGCAGTCCGAGATGATCGTCGACGCGCTGAAGGCCAAGGGCGTGCCGGTGGCCTACCTGCTGTTCGCGGGCGAGCAGCACGGCTTCCGAACCGCCGAGAACATCGTCGCGGCCCTGGAGGCCGAACTGGCCTTCTTCGGCCGCGTCCTCGGGTTCACCCCCGCGGACGACCTGCCAGTCCTGGAGATCAGCGGCCTGTAGAGCTAGGACTTGTCGGCGTCGTCGCCTGGGGCGTCGCCGTCGCTCGCCGCTTCGTCGTCACCGGTGGTGCCGTCGCTCCCGGCGTCGTCGCTCGCGGCGGCGGCGTCGTCGATCGACTCGCCGTTCTGGACTGCCGTCTCCGCGATCGTCGGCCACGACGACTCGGCTGCCTCGGACAGGCGCCGGCGCCGCACGATCAGGTGGCCAACGCCCACCAGCGCGCCCGCGACCGCGCCGAACTTGACCAGACGGACGGCCCGGGCAAGCACGCGTGACATGGCGACAGCGTACCGGGTGGATTGTGGATGCGGCTGCTCCTAGAGCTCTAGGGCGGCCAGGCGCTCCAGCGTCCGCAGGTCGTTGACGTGCAGGCGAGCCTTGCTCGACCCGTCGAAGCCGCCCCAGCCCTCGAAGCCGAGGGTCCAGAGGTCGTCGCCGATGACGATGCTGCGCGAGATGACGTCGGGCTGGTCGCTGGGCCAGCAGATCGAGATCGACTCGTCGCCGAGGATCAGGTCGAGCCTCTCGGCCTCGTCGACGAACCACGGCTCGTCGTAGCACTCGAAGCCGGTCATGCCCGCCTCGCCGGGCTCGCAGGCCAGCACCGCGCCGTATTCGTCGAAGATCATGTACTCGAGCTCGGTGGAGAAGTCCTCCATCTCGGTGGTCGGCAGGTCGGCCTCGGTGAGGCGGCGGCAGTCGGTCCGGCCGGGCTCCTCGCCCTCGATCACGTGGTCGACCCGTCCGACCTCGGTGATGGTGCCGTCGGCCACTCGCAGCACCACCGCCCCGGACCAGTCGTTCCACACCGTCACCGGGATGACGGCCAGGTTCTCGGGCGCCCACCACAGGAAGGCCCGGTGGTCCCAGCCGACGTCGTTCCAGCCGTCGGGAGCGGCCCAGACCGCCACCTCGCGGGGCGCGGTCAGGTCGCTCACGTCGAACAGCGACACCTTGGCCCCGGTGATGCGGCCGTCGGGGTCGGCGTCGGATCCCACGCCCAGCACCAGCGAGTCGCTGATGGGGTGCAGGTAGCTGGAGAAACCGGGGATCTTCAGCTCGCCCAGGATCCGGGGGTCGGCCGGGTCGGACAGGTCGATGGTGTAGAAGGGGTCGATCTGGCGGAAGGTCACCACGTAGCCGACGTCGCCGACGAAGCGCACCGACTGGACCTGCTCGCCCCGGCCGATGTCGCCGACGCTGCCCACCTCGACGAGGACGTCGCCGGCGGTGCTCAGCACCCGCACCCAGCTCTCGGACTCGTCGCCCCACGGCCCGCCGACGGTGGTGACCACCCGCAGGTGTCCGTCGTGCTCCGACAGCGAGAACTGGTTGTGGATCACGCCCAGGACCTCGCCGGAGGACTCGTAGGCGGCCTGCGCGCCGGAGATGTCGAAGCGGTGGATGCTGGTGCGGCGCTGGTGCCAGGCCTCCTGCCAGGCCTCGTCGTCATCGAAGGTGTCGGCTTCCACCCAGCGGGTGGTGGCCACGTACAGCGAACCGGTCGACGCGTACACCGTGTCGCCGGGGGCCATGACCGCGGCGGACGACGACGGGTCGAAGTCGCCGCCGATGGGCACGCTGACCACCGTCGTCATCCCGAATCCCGAGAAGACCGACGGGGCGTGCACGTCGCCGCACGGCACCATCAGCGATCCGGTCGAGCTGTCGGCCGTCCCGGTCGTGTAGTGGGGCAGCCAGTCGTCGAGGGTGGAGTTGAGCACCGCGGTCCGGTTGGCCTCCTCGGCGACGCTCGCGCCGGCGTCGTTCTGGGGGTAGACGAACGGGAAGTTCCATTGCGGGTCGTAGCGCAGGATCACCCGGGCGGTGCCCCCCACGCTGCGGGCGCTGATGTAGTTGCCCTGCACGTTGACAGTCCGCACGATCTCCGGCGTGCCGCCGCTCACATCGATACTCTGGAGCACGGTCTCGGAACCGTCGGGGGCGTCGCTGGTTGATCGTGTGATCAGCAGCAGGCTGTCGCCGTCGATGAACAGCTCCCGCCCCCAGCCTTCGGCCACCGCCACCGCGCCGGTGCGGGTGCGGCTGGCCGCATCGACCACCACCAGGCGCCCGGCCGACAGGGTGAAGATGCGCTGCCCGTCGGTCTTGACGATGTCGGCCTCGTCCACGCCCGCCTCCTGCACGTTCGTTCCCGAGAAGTCGACGCCCTCGACGGGAGCGGCCGCTGCGCTCGGGGCGTCGCTCTGAGTCGGTGCTGCGGCCCCGGTGTCTTCGACGGCCATGGCCGCCGGCGCGGCGGCCTCGGCCATCTCGTCGGCGGCCATGGCGATCTCCGGCTCCATGATCGGCATTGGGCCGAACCAGCCGCCCCGGTCGAAGCCCCACGGGCCGACCCGGGCCGAGTACTCCTCATGCAGGTAGTCGAGCAGCGTGTCGCAGTCGTCGAAGCGCACCAGCCCCGCGGTGAGCACCACGTCGTCGGGCCCGAGCTCGACGACGGTGTCGCCTTGGTCGCTTCCGCCGGTGGCGTCGGTGGTGGCTTCGGCGGTGCCCACCGAGCCCGAGAGTCCCGGACCGCCCCGCGGGGTGTCACCGCTGCAGGCGGCCGCCAGCAGCAGCGTGCTGATGGCGAGCATGAGCGTCTTGCGCATGGAGGTGGGGCCTTTCGTAGCGGCGCGTCGGGCGACACGCCTCGCAGTCAAGGTTTGAGACGATCCCGTTCGGGCCGTGGTTCCCGGCAGCGCTCCCTTTCTTGCGGAAGCCCCGGCATCTGTCCGTGCCCCGGCATCTGTCCATTTACGTGGCTGCTGGGAGCCAGGGGAGCCGTCGTCGCTCGTAGTCGTCGATGGCCTCGGTGTGGCGCAGCGTGATGCCGATGTCGTCGAGGCCCTCGAGGAAGCGCTGCTGGGTGGATGCCTCCAGCGGGAAGTCCGCCTCGAACCCGATGGCCGGCGCCTCGACCCGGCGCCGTTCCACGTCGACGGTGATCTCCAGGTCCGCATCGGCCTGCACCGCGGCCATCAGCTCGGCGGCGGCGCCCGCTTCGAGCTGCGCCGGGACCAAGCCGTTCTTGGTGCAGTTGTTGCGGAATATGTCGGCGAAGCGGGGGCTGATGACCGCTTCGAAGCCGTGCTGCTGGATGGCCCACACCGCGTGCTCCCGCGACGAGCCGGTGCCGAAGTTGGTTCCGGCCAGCAGGATGGTCGCCCCGGCGTAGCGCTCGTCGTTGAGCACGAAGTCGCGGTCGTCGCGCCACTCCGAGAACAGGCCCTTCTCGAAGCCGGTGCGCGACACCTGCTTGAGCCAGTCCGACGGGATGATCTGGTCGGTGTCCACGTCGCTGCGGTCCAGCGGCACCGCGGTGCCCGTCACTATCCGGGTGGCCTTCATGGCGCCGTCATTCCAGGTCTCCGGGCGCGGCGAAGTGCCCGGCGATGGCGGTGGCCGCAGCCACTGCGGGCGACACCAGATGGGTGCGCCCGCCCCGGCCCTGGCGGCCCTCGAAGTTGCGGTTGGACGTGCTGGCCGCCCGCTCGCCCGGTGTCAGCTTGTCGGGGTTCATGGCCAGGCACATGGAGCAGCCCGGCTCGCGCCAGTCGAACCCGGCCGACCTGAAGATCTGTGGCAGTCCCTCGGCCTCGGCCTGGGCCTTGACCTGGCCCGAGCCGGGGACCACCAGGGTTCGCACGCCCTCGGCCACCCGCCGGCCCCCGACCACGGCGGCCGCAGCCCGAAGGTCCTCGATGCGGCTGTTGGTGCACGAGCCGATGAACACGGTGTCCACCGCGACGTCGCGTATCGGGGTGCCGGCGTCGAGGCCCATGTAGTCCAGGGCCCGGGCCGCGGCCTCCCGGCGGGCCGGGTCGTCGAAGCTGTCGGGCTCGGGGACGGCGGCCGCCAGCGGCACCGACTGGGCCGGGTTGGTTCCCCAGGTCACCATGGGGGAGATGCCGGCGCCGTCGAGGGTCACATCGACGTCGAAGGCGGCCCCGGCGTCGGTGCGCAGGGTGCGCCAGTCGTCCAGCGCCCTCTCCCACAGCTCGCCCGACGGGGCCTGCTCCCGGCCGCGCAGGTACTCGAAGGTGGTCTCGTCGGGGGCGATCAGGCCTGCCTTGGCGCCGGCCTCGATGGACATGTTGCACACCGTCATGCGGCCCTCCATCGACAGGGCCTCGATGACCGGGCCCCGGTACTCGATGATGCGCCCGACCCCTCCGGTGGTGCCGATGCGGCCGATGATGGCCAGGATCACGTCCTTGGCGGTCGCCCCTTCGGCCAGGGTCCCGTCCACGGTGACCGCCATCGTTCCCGGCCGCATCTGGGGGAGGGTCTGGGTGGCCAGGACGTGCTCCACCTCGCTGGTGCCGATGCCGAAGGCGATGGCCCCGAAGGCTCCGTGGGTGGAGGTGTGGGAGTCGCCGCACACGACGGTCATGCCCGGCTGGGTCAGGCCCTGCTCGGGGCCGATCACGTGGACGATGCCCTGCTTGGCGTGACCCATCGGGTAGTTGGTTATGCCGAACTCGTCGGTGTTGCGGCGCAGGGTCTCCACCTGGGTGCGGCTGACCGCGTCGGCGATCGGCCTGTCGACGTCGGCGGTGGGGACGTTGTGGTCCTCGGTGGCCACCGTCAGGTCGGGGCGGCGCACCGCCCGTCCCGACAGCCGCAGACCGTCGAAGGCCTGCGGGGAGGTGACCTCGTGCACCAGGTGCAGGTCGATGTAGAGCAGGTCGGGCTCGCCGTCGCCGCCCCGGGCCACCGTGTGGCGGTCCCAGATCTTCTCGCTGAGCGTCTGCGGCCGGCCCATGCATCTGATCCTAGAGCCGATGCGTCCTGCTCAACCGTCGCGGCCGGTGATCACCGGGACCGGCGGCTCGTCGCCGGCCGCGTCCCAGACCATCAGGGCTGCCGCCGCGGCCAGAAACAGCGCGCCGACCACCAGCGCGATCCGGGCCCAGCGCAGGGTACGCGGCTGCTCGCCGTCGCTGCCGGGCCGTTGACCGCTCACATCTCTCGCCCTAGGAGACCTCGACGACGGTGACCTTCTCGGTCGTCCCGCCCGGTGTCTCGAACTCCACTTGATCTCCCGCGCCGGCTCCGAGCAGTGCTTTTCCCATCGGCGAGCCGGGCGACACGATCATCACGCCGTCGGCGCGCTCCTCGACCGAGCCGACGAGCAGGCGCTCGGGTTCGTCGTCGCCGTCGAAGAGCACCGTGACCGTCGAGCCGAGAGTCACGCCGGCGCCTTCGGAGCCGGAATCGATGATCACCGCGTCGGTGAGGATCCTCGAGAGGTGCATGATCCTCTCCTCCATGAGGCCCTGCGTCTCCTTGGCCGCGTGGTAGTCGCCGTTCTCGGACAGGTCGCCCAGCTTGCGGGCGGCCTCGATCTTCTCGGCTATCTCGATGCGGCCCCGCGTGGTGAGATCCTCAAGCTCAGCGCTCAGCCGATCGTGCGCGCCCTGCGACAGGTGATGGACATCGGGCATCGCACCAATCTACCGCCGGGAGCAGAACGCCGGGATCGTGCAGGGCTGGACCGGGCCGCTGGGAATCGCCAACCGGCGAGACCGCGCGGTATGCTTGCGCCCGTGGCAGACAAGCCCGCGATCGCAATTGCCTAGCGCGCGCCACCCCGGCGCGCGCCCCCGACCGTCCACCTAGGTGGGCGGTTTCTTCATTTCAGCAAAGAGCCAACACCCAACGCCGATCACGAAACGAGCTACCAGCCATGGCACATCGAGTGGGAGTCATCGGAGGCGACGGCATCGGCCCCGAGGTCGTGGCCGAGGGCCTGAAGGTGATCGCGGCCTCGGGCGTTCATCTCGACACGACCGAGTACGACCTCGGCGGTGCGCGCTACCTGCGCGACGGCACGGTGCTCGACGATGCGACCGTGGAGGAGTGGCGCCACCTCGACGCGCTCTATCTGGGCGCGGTCGGCACGCCCGACGTCCCGCCCGGGATAATCGAGCGGGGCCTGCTGCTCAAGATGCGCTTCGAGCTCGACCTCTACATCAATCTGCGGCCCTTCATCGCGCCCGGCCACGACTTCGTGGTCATCCGCGAGAACACCGAGGGCGCCTACGCGGGCGAGGGCGGCTTCCTGAGGCGGGGCACCGCCGAGGAGATAGCCACCCAGGGCTCGGTGAACACCCGTCACGGCACCGAACGGGCCGTGCGCTACGCGTTCGATCTGGCCGTGGCCCGCCGCCAGCACGTGACCCTGGTCCACAAGACCAATGTGCTGACCTTCTCGGGCGACCTGTGGTACCGCACCTTCCAGCTGGTCGCGGCCGAGTACCCCGAAGTCGAGACGGCCTACAACCATGTCGACGCGGCCTGCATCTACTTCGTGGAGGATCCCGCCCGCTACGACGTGATCGTCACCGACAACCTCTTCGGCGACATCCTCACCGACCTCGGCGGGGCGGTGTCGGGCGGGATCGGCCTGGCCCCGACGGCCAACCTGCACCCCGGGCGGGTCTCGATGTTCGAGCCGGTCCACGGCTCGGCGCCCGACATCGTGGGCACCGGGCGGGCCAATCCCGTCGCGGCGGTGCTGTCGGGCGCGATGATGCTGGACCACCTCGGGGAGGGCGAGGCCGCGGAGCGCATCCGCAAGGCCTGCGACCGGCCCGAGCCGCTCACCGGGACCACCAGCGAGATAGGCGACGCCATCGCGGCCCGCCTGGAGGCCGGCTAGCAGATGACTAGCGGAGCGCGCCCCGCCGTCGAGATCTACGACACCACCCTGAGAGACGGCACCCAGCTCGAGGGCATTTCGCTCACCGTCGACGACAAGCTGCGCATCGCCGAACAGCTCGACCTCCTCGGCGTGGCCCTCATCGAGGGGGGCTGGCCGGGCGCCAACCCCAAGGACGACGAGTTCTTCGAGCGGGCCCGCTCCGAGCTAGACCTGAAGGTCAGCGAGCTGGTGGCGTTCGGCTCCACCCGCCGGGCCCGGGGCAAGGTGGACTCGGACCAGGTGCTGGCCAATCTGGCCTCGGCGGGAACCCCGGCCGTGTGCATCGTCGGCAAGTGCTGGGACTACCACGTCACCGAGGCCCTGCAGACCACCCTCGAGGAGGGTGTGGCCATGGTGGCCGACTCGGTGGAGTTCCTGGTGTCGGCGGGCAAGCGGGTGCTCTTCGACGCCGAGCACTTCTTCGACGGCTACCGCAACAACCCCGAGTTCAGCTTGAGCGTCCTGGAGGCCGCGGCCATGGCCGGCGCCTCCACCGTGGTGCTGTGCGACACCAACGGCGGCACCCTGCCCACCGACATCTCCGAGGCGGTGGAGGCCGTGGCCGCCCACGTCGACTGCGATGTCGGCATCCACCTCCACAACGACACCGGCTGCGGGGTGGCCAACGCGCTGGCCGCGGTGCAGGCCGGGGCGGTGCACGTGCAGGGCACCATCAACGGCTACGGCGAGCGGGTCGGCAACTGCGACCTGGTGCCGATCATCGCCAATCTGGAGCTGAAGATGGGCATGCGGGCTCTGCCGGAGGGCCGGCTGGGGATGCTGACGTCGGTGTCGCACCACGTGGCCGAGCTGGTCAACCTGCCCTTGAACCCTCAGCAGCCCTACGTCGGGGCGAGCGCCTTCGCCCACAAGGCCGGCCTTCACGCCAGCGCTTTGAGCCGCCGCCCCGACGCCTACGAGCACGTGCCGCCCGGGCTGGTGGGCAACGGCACCAGGGTGCTGGTGTCGGAGATGGCCGGCCGGTCCACGCTGGAGATGCGGGCCGCCGAGCTCGGCCTCGACATCGACGGCAGGGTGCTGGGCGACGTGATCGACACGCTCAAGCGGCTCGAGCACGCCGGGTACCACTTCGAGGCGGCCGACGCCTCCCTGGAACTGTTGATGCGGGGCGCGGCCGGCTGGGAGCAGGACTTCTTCAAGCTGGAGTCGTTCCGGGTGTCCATGGACCACCGCTCCGGAACCGGGGCCCGGGCCTGGAACGACGTCTCGGTAGAGGTGGACACCGAGGCCACTGTCAAGGTGTGGGTCGGCGGCGAGCGCCGCGTGGCCGTGGGGGAGGGCAACGGCCCGGTGAACGCGCTCGACACCGCCCTGCGGTCCGCGCTCGGCGACCGCTACCCGGCGCTGGACAACATCTCGCTCACCGACTTCAAGGTCCGGGTGCTCGACACTCAGAAGGGGACCGGCGCGGTGACCCGGGTGCTGATCGACTCCACCGACCGGCGCCGGGGGTGGACCACCATCGGCGTCTCGGAGAACATCATCGAGGCCTCCTGGCAGGCGCTGGCCGACTCGGTCGTCTACGGCCTGCTCCACGCCGCCGACTGAACCAGGACGGCTGACTGCCGTCCCGGCGGGCGGGCCCTGTCGTCGGCGCTAGAGCCCCACGGCCTTGGAGCGCGCCTGCGCCGGCAGCACTATCACCTGTCCTACCTGCGACTCGTCCACATCGAACCAGAAGGCGATGGCCGACCGGGCCTCGGCCTCGATGTCCTCTTGGCGTCTGGTCTGGGCGAACACCGTTGCGAGTTCGTCGATGGTGAGGCCCCACCATCCGTCTCCCGGCTCCGCCCTTACGTGGAAGATGCCCCCCGGATCGGGAGTGCCCGCTTCTTGTGTCGAAGTGCTTGTCACGGCCTTCTCCCTTTCTCGGGTTGGACGTTTCGCGCCGCCTTGATGATCTTCGCGGCCGTACCCTCCTGTATCTCGCGGTGGCGAGGAATCTGGATGGTCTGTGAGCCGATAGCCCACATCTCGTGACGGCCCTCTCGCACCTTGACAAGGGCCAATCCCTTACCGTTAGCGATTTTTCGTAGTGTTCTAAGCAGTTTCACCTTGTCCACGGCTGGAGGATATCCATCCAGGCTAGCAACCGGCGGCCCCGTGAGCCGGGGGGAGAACTCGGGCTGGCTAGTGGTGTGTCGCCGGTTTGGTCGCGCGACCTATTCGATCTCCGACCCCGCGCGATGGGCGACAAGGCTCCGAAATTATACTTACGACATACCACTAGGATGCTCGGTCGTGGCTGCCCCGTCCTATGTTCCTGCCTCGGCCAAGGCCCCGTCCATCTACCGTTCGCCGCCCCGGCGGGACGATCCCTGGACGGCCGACCGGCCTGGCGAGGTGGTCGGGGGAGAGCACCCGGCGGGTCCGGGTCTGGGCTGCCAGGGCCCCGACCAGGGCTACGCGCTCAAGCTGGCGCAGCGTTTCGCCGGCAAGCTGGTGCTGGCGGCCGGCGAGCGCGAGGACGACGCGCTGGCCGGATGCGGCGCGGTGGCGCTGCGCCGGGCCTCTCTGTTCGGCCGGGCGCCGGTGGTTCACGACCTGCGGCTCTCGCTGGAGTTGTTCGGCTACCTGATCGACGCCGACGCCGCGCTGGTGACCTGGCGGCGGGCCCACTTCGCGGGCGCAGCCGGTCACCACGGCTACCACGTCAAGCTGCGCTTGGCCGGGCTAGTGCCGGAGGAGACACTGCGCCTCACTCCAACCGCGGCAGCCGAGGCCTCCGCCCGGAACTGGCGCATCCCGCTGGGTCTGTAAGCGGCGCTGTCCGGCATCCGGGCTGCGGCGGGCTGGATGCCAGAGCCTGCCGGCGTTCGAGGGTCCGAGCGCGGTGGTGGAGTGGGATGGCGAGTCCGGGCCGTCGATGGCCGCGGGGCGAGCCGCTTCAGGGGCCGAGCATGGTCAGGGGCGCAACGGCCACGCCGTCGGGGCGGGTGTATGCGTAGCCCGTGGGTGTGACCACCAGCAGCGCCGCCAGAGGGCCGGCCCGGGCGGTGTCCACCGCGCCGGCGACTCTCAGCAGGGACCGGGCCGCCGCGTCGACGGCCTCCGGGGCGTGGGAGAGCTTCACCTCCACCGCGATCCACTCGCCGGTGTAGCGCCGCCGGACGATGGCGTCGGCCTCCAGACCGCTGCTGAGCCGGTGGTGATAGACGTCGCACTCGTGAGCCTCGGCGTAGACGCGGAGATCCCGCACGACCAGCGACTCGAACAGCAGGCCACAGGCCTCCAGATCGGCGAGGAGGGCGTCGGGTCCGGCCCGCAGGGCCGCCGCGGCCAGCGAAGGATCGACGAAGTGTCGCTTGGGCGACTTCGTCAACCGGGCCCGCGAGCGCAGGTGGGTGGGCCACGCGGGCAGATCGTCCAAGATGTGCAGCCGGGTCAGGGCATCGAGGTAGGCGCGCACGGTCTGGTGGTTGAGCGGGCGGTCGGGGTCGGCGTCGGCCGCCAGCCGCGAGTTCGGCGCGGTCGTGGCGGTGTTGCGGGCCACCGAGGTGATCAGCTTCTCCACCAGCACCGGGTTGCGCCCGCGCTCGGGGCCGTCGTGCGTCTCGAGCCGCCGCACCTCCTCGAGGTAGTCGCGCAGCCGCCGTTGGGCGACTTCGGGCGACTGGCCGGCCAGCCAGGGCCACCCGCCGACGCAGAGGGCCTCGAGCACGTCGCGGAACCGGGCCTCGCCGGCGCCCGAGGCTGCCTGCTCGCCTGCGAGCAGCGATCGCAGTGACACCAGCCCGCTCGACAGGCCCGACTCCCACAGCGACATCGGGCGCAGCCGCGTCCTGGCCACGCGCCCCGCGCCGGAGTGGCGGACGATGTCGTCGCTGGGGATGGTCGAGCCGGTGAGCACGAAGCGGCCCGGCTCGCCCGAGCGGTCGCAGGCGTGGCGGACGTGGTTCCAGATCTCCGGCGCCAGCTGCCACTCGTCAAGCAGCCGCGGCGCCTCGCCCTCGAGGACGGCTTCCGGGCTCACGGTCGCGAGCCGCCGCGTCGCCGCGTCGCCGTCGAAGCGGACGGCGCTGCGGCAATGGCGCAGGGCGGCCCAGGTCTTGCCGCAGCCCTTGGGCCCCTCGATCAGCACCGCGCCGACCGAGCCCAGGCGCTCGGCGATCGCCGCATCGGCAACTCGCGGCTGGTAGCCGCTCGGCGTGAGCGTGTCGTCGGGGGGCGCCGGCGGGCCGGTCATGGGAGACTCTCCTCAGGATCCTCGTATGGGGGGCACAGTGGTGCAGCACACTTCACTGTGGCGACCCCGAGACGACGAGTGTAGGTATTGCACTAATGTGAGTGTAGGAATTACATGGATACGAGTATAGCTATTACACTCAAATGAGTGTAGTGATTTCAGCATCTTGACTAGGTCTAGGAGAAACGGACCCGGCCCGCCCCCAGAACTGAGCTGAACGGAGAACCTCTAGACCCCCGTGGCAAATGAGAGCCCGATCACCAGGATCAGTATCCACACCAATCCGTTTATCGATGTGCCAACGATGGACAGCACGAAGCCAGCCATGGCGAGACGTCCGTACGGAGCGCCTTCCGTTCTGCTCCTAGTGAGGCCCTTGTGAGACAGCACGATCCCGACAATTCCGACCACGATGCCAACATAAGGCGTGATGAAGCTGCAGATTCCTAGGACGAAGCCCGCGATTCCGTGACCGTTAGAGCCTGTCGTCGGCACTGGCTGGTACTCCGGCGGCGCTGCGGGACGGTAATGGGGCGGATCGGCTGGCGGTCCCGAGTCGGACTGTGGCCACGAGTCGGGCGGCGGGGGCGGAGGGGGAGGGTGGTCGGTCATCGACAGATTGTCGCGGGATGCAGTTCGAGACTGAAGGTGTCAGGCTGCCATCACAACCAGAAATACGACAAAGATGAGGATGGTCGTCGGCACCAGCGCGACGACCAAGCCGGCGATTGCGAGGCCCCTATGGGGAGCGTTCTGCTTGTTGGATCGATTGAGCCCGATGGCTGAGAACACGATACCCAACACCCAGAGCACAAAATTTACGAACGGTACCCAAAAGAGCACTAGGGAGCATAGGGCACAGACGAAGCCGGTGATGGCCAATCCGTTGCCAGTCGGGCTGGGCTGGGTGGGCATGTGTCCAGATTGGTCCGACACGTGTGTACCTCCTTGAGGGCTAGCTGAGTCCGGGGACAGAGTCTCGACGAGCCGAGATGCAAAGTCGGGCCAAGACTAGCGGAGAAGGGCCGGAGTGTCAGGCCGCTCTCGGGAGGGAGCCGTCTTTTCGGCGTGCGTGCACCTTAGCGAGTCACCGTAGGTCGGTCGGCGGTATGCGTATGCTCGCTGTGTGAGCTCTCCCAGGGTCCGGTTCGCTCCCGCGCCGACGGGGTTCCTGCATGTGGGCAGTGCCCGGACCGCGTTGTTCAACTGGCTGTTCGCCCGGCACCACGGCGGCGAGATGCTGCTGCGGGTCGAGGACACCGACGCCGCGCTGAAGACGCAGGCCTACGTGGACGCCATCATCGAGCCGCTGCGGTGGCTGGGCCTCGACTGGGACGGGGAGCCCTGCTTCCAGTCCGATCGCCGCGACCGTCACGCTGCGGCCATCGAGCAGCTGGTGGCCGAGGGCGCGGCCTACTTCTGCGACCTGACCCGGGCTGAGATCGAGCAGCGTTGCGCCGCCGCCGGGCTCCCGGCCGGATACCACGGCTGGTCCCGCGACCGCGACGTTGCCGACGGGCCGGGCGTGGTGGTGCGGTTCAGATGCCCCGACGACGGCGCCACCGTCGTCGATGACATCGTCCGGGGCCGGGTGAGCTTCCCGAACGAGTCGCTCGAGGACTTCGTCATCCGGCGCGGCGACGGATCGCCCACGTTCCATCTTGCCAACGCGGTGGACGACCACGACATGGGGATCACCCATGTGATCCGGGGCGAGGACCTGCTCAACACCACCCCCAGGGTGCAGTTGATCTGGCAGGCTCTCGACCTCGGAGCGCTGCCGGCGTACGCGCACCTGCCGCTGCTGGTGAACGCCAAGCGCCAGAAGCTGGCCAAGCGGCGCGACGACGTCTCCCTCGACGACTACCGCGCCCGGGGATACCTGCCCGAGGCCATGGTGAACTACCTCGCCCTGCTCGGCTGGGGACCGCCCGACGAGGTGGAGATCCGCCCGCTCGACGAGATCGTCGAACTGTTCGACCTCGACGCGGTCAAGCCGGCTCCGGCGTTCTTCGACCCGGCCCGGCTCGACCACATCAACGCGACCTACATCAAGGCGCTCACGCCCGAGCAGTTCGCGGCCCGGGCCGAGCCCTTCCTGACCGGCCCCGACGCTCCGTGGCCCCCCGAGCGCTACGACCGCGGCACGGTCGAGGTGCTCGCCGGCGAGATCCAGCAGCGGATCGTGCGTCTGGGCGAGGCCGCGGGCTGGATCGACTGGGTCCTGTGTTCCGATGTCACCTACGACGAGAAGGCCTGGCACAAGGCCATGGTCAAGGGCCGGGCCGCCTCGCAGGTGCTGGAGGCAGTGGAGGCCCGCCTGGCCGCCGACGACTTCACCTCCGCGGAGCGTCTCGAGTCCATCGTGATGGGGGTTGGCGACGAGTTGACCGAGAGCCTCGGAGTGCGGGTGCGGTCCCAGGCCCCTGTCCGGGTGGCCCTCACCGGCACCGGCGCCGGCCTGCCGCTGTGGGAGCCGATGCGCCTGCTGGGCAGGGATGAGACGCTCCGGCGGCTCCGGGCCGCCCGCGGTCGCCTCTGACCGGCAGGGTACGGGTCCGCTTCAGCACCGTCGCCGCGGCTCAGCCGCCTTCAGCCCCCTCCCACTGCGGAACGCCGCGGCGACAGCGCCATTCGCTCGTGTTCGATGCTCTTTGGATATTTGCATGAAAGAGAATGATTCAACATATGGTTGCGCGCTCTATATTTATACGATATGTATATTGCTGTTACAAGGCTGTCAATGGCGATCCGGTGCAACCGACGGAGGACGAGCATGATCGAGGGAACAGAGTCCAAGAGGGCGGGGTCCGAGGCTGCGGCGCTGAGGACGGACGGGTCCACGAGCGCGCGGCAGCGGCTTGGGACACCGCCGTGCGCCGGCGGGATCTCGGACGGGTCCACGGGCGCGAGGCAGCAGCCGCAGAGCCGGCGCGAGGCGTGGAAGGAGCTCGTCGAGTTCGTCGGCCGGTTCCGCGGCTATCCGCTCACGGAATGGCTGCTCCAGACGCGCCAGGCCGACGCCGCCGCCCGCAGCGCCGCCTACGCGCGGCTGCAGGGCGACGATTAGACGCGCCGGTCCGCAGCGTCGCGGCGTCCGGCAATGGCCCCGCAACGGCGAGCGGTCCTTGACGCCTGGCCGATCGTCCGGCAGGCCGAGGGCATCGAACCGGCCGACGAAGCTATACGCGAGCTGTGGGATCCGCTGAGCGCCAGGAGGTTCGCGGTGAGCGTCGTGAACCTCACCGAGGCCTGGCTGGGCGTCGCCGCCCATGACGGCGTCGCCGGGGCGGAGGCTCTGGCGATCAGGCTGGAGCGGGCGGTCGACATCGACCGGGGATCGGAGGCGACGGCCAAGGCGGCCGCTTGGATAGCGCACGCCTACGACGTGTCCCTCGGCGGCGCCTACGCGGCCGCGACGGCCATGGGCCTGGAGGCCGAGTTGTGGACCGGCGATCCCCAGCTGCTCTGCGAGGAGCGCATCTGGAACGCCCGCGACGTGCGGTCGGAGTCGCAGCGACGGGAGAACCGGGTCCAGGCCGCCCAAGGACTCTTCGTGACCGGCCGCCGGGCGGGAGTTCTTCCGGGCGCATCCACCGAGCAGCTCGCCGAGATCGTCCGGTCCCACCTGTTCGAGAACCCCGACCGCTGGCTGCTGCGCGAGGACGAAGGCCCGAGCCCGGCCTCCTAGCCGCAGGCGCCGGCGAGCGCCGTCGGGCAGGTGAAGGACCGCCGCCGGCTAGGCCGCGCCGTCTCCGATACCGCAGGCGTCGAATACCGGGAACGCGGCGCGCTCCAAGCCGACGAGGTCGAAGGTGATCCGGCCCTGGGAGGGTCCGGGCGGGATCGTGTCGTAGCCCTCGAAGGTCTCGACGGTCAGCATGGGGCCTGATTCATCGTCCTCGTTGGTCCTCGCCGCGTCGCGCGTCTGGGCCGCGAAGGTGTGCGAGTCGGCCTCCTGACCGGCGATCTCGGGCGTGGGCGGCGGCAGCAGCAGGACCTCGGCCTGGCCTGGATGTCCCCACCACGGCGCCACGTCGCTCGCATCCTGCCCGGCGAAGGCGTACCGGACCATCGTCGGCTCGCCGTAGGACCGTTGCGGCGGACCGTAGTGCCACAGCGACACATCCAGGAGCGACTCTGCCGGGTCGCCCTGCGCGTGCCAGCACGCCACCCACAGTGTGGGAGCGAAGCCCCGCCAGTCGTACTCCACGCTGTGGGAGACGGCCTCGAGGTGCGCAGAGATGCTGTAGTCGCCCTGCTCGTCGAAGCGCTCCTCCACCACCCATCGTCCCAGCGGCCCCGGGTCGATGTTCTGGCAGTGCTCGATCTCGGCTTCGATGGCGGTGCGGAACGCGAGCGCGTCCCAGAAGTACTCACGGCCGGGGATCTGGCGGTACTCCGGGCACACGCCGCGACGCATGGTCGCCGGGGACTCGAGCACCACCCGGTGGCCTCGGCCGTCCGCCGCGGTGGCAGGCGGCTCGCTCGCGGGCAGCGCGCAGCCTGCCAGGACCGCGGCGGCAGCGGTTGCGCCGAACAGGCGACGGACCGCGCCCACCGCAACCGTCGGCAGCAGCCGGCCGGCGCGCGGGGCGGTGCGGGCGGTTCGCGTGCTCACCAGTCTCGGCCGCAGTCGTCGACGACATCGATTCGTGGTTCGGCCGGTGCTCGGGCGGGCGGTTCGCCTGCTCACCAGACCCGGCCGCAGTTCTCGACGACGTGGCGGATGCGCTCGGCGGCCATGGACTCGGCGCTGAGGTCGAAGCGCCACTCCAGTGGGGGACTGCCGTCGCTCTCGGGGAATGTGGCCACAACCTGGAGCTCGGCGCCCTCGCCCCCGGCGGTCTCGCTGAAGTAGCGCAGTGTCCGCTCGACGAACTGCTGGCCGGGAACGAACGCGACGAACCCGTCCACTAGTTGGGCAGGGTTGTCGTCGTTCAGCCCGACCAGGATGTCCTTGGGACCGCTGTCGCCGTCGAAGTCGAGTCCCCAGCCGCCCCACGCCTGCGGGTGCAGCCGCGGATCGTCCAGTATCGGGCGCGACGGCGTGAAGGTGACGTCGATCTCGCCGTGGCCGTCGCCGTCGGGATCCCAGCAGGCGACGGCCAGGCGGGCCGGCAGCTGGCGTCCGTACCGCTCGGCGTAGGTCTCGCAGTCGTCCTCGCCGATACCGTCGCAGCTTGTCGGGCTGGGCCGTTGCTGGGCGTAGGCGGAGGCGGCGAGAACACGGCCCGCGGCCCGCTGGGGCAGCAGGTTCAGGGGTGCGACAGAGAGTTGCCACTCGTGGGCGTCGGGCGGCTCGGCGGGCCACTGCCGGGCGCAGGCCGCGGCGACGATGGCGACGGCCGCAACGGCGAGCAGGCCGCCGGCTCTTTGCAGTCTCATATCACTCCCCCTTTGGGCGGTGCACTGTCGCCGTCCCCGGCAGCGGCGGTCCATCCTCGAAGATGCTCGGCCCGCACCTGCTCGGAGTACTCGAGGCGCCACGACATCAGCACCATGGCCCCGGTGCCGTCCCCGTCCCCGGCGTCGGCGGTGATGGGGGAGGGGCCCGATCCGATGGCGTTCACCGGCGGCGCCGAAGCCGGCGCGTGGGGGCCCAGGACGTCCCTCCAGGCGAACCGGTGCCGCACCTCGCCGGCGGGCAGCGGTGTCCCCGACGGCCCGAGCGCGAGGAAGTCCGCGGCGCCGTCGGCGACGCCCGCGGGCCCGTGCACGGCGGAGAGCGTCTCGAGCAGCGCGAGGTAGCGCTCCATGCTGTCCTCGCCGCCCGGGCCGTCCTCGCGGTCAGCGCCCTCGGCGAGCAGCCGGCGCCAGCGGGCGCGGTGCGCATCCCGCACCGCCCAGCCGTCGGCGTGCACGGCGTTGGCGTAGTCCTCGCGGGCGCCGAGCACCTCGCTGCCGTCGCGCTGGTCGCGGGACGCCAGCGCGCCGGGGATGGAGGCATCCGAGTCGGGATCGGGGCGGTCGTCGAGCACACGCCTCGAATAGCGGGCCCGCCAGGCCTCCAGGACATCGTGATGGGCCGATGTCAGCCAGCCTCGCCTCGCCACGTCGGCCTGCAGCTTCCTCTGCTCGTCCTCCACACGCTCGGTGGATGCGTTGGCCGCGGCGACCAGCATCGACGGCGGCGGTGCCTCGTCGAAGCACAGGCTCTCGACATCGAGACGGCGGCCCTCCGCCGGCCCCGGGTCTCCGAACGGCCGATGCAGCATCTCGGTGATGATCCGGCGATGGTCGGCGAACTGCTCCGAGAGGCTCTGCAAGCGCACGAGCTCGGCGGCGTAGTGGACCGATTGGGCGATGTGCTCGTGCCGCAGCCGTTCGCCCTCGCGCAGGTCGCTCACCGCGTCGCGCAGCTTGACGGAACTGCGGCGCAGGACCAGCCCGCCGATGGCGGCGACGGCGATGATCACCGCGAACCAGCCGGCAGGCCAGATCGCCGGGCCGTAGGCGGGCCGCGCCCCCCACGGCGTGATCGCCTCCCAGGCGATGGCCAGGTACGGCCACCTCTGGTCGACCGCGGCGGCGACCGCCGCCGCCATCAGCAGACCGCACACCGCCAGCACCGCCCGGACCCGTGGCCGGCGGTGCCGGGCCCGCTCGTACTCATCGTCGCTCGGCCGTGCTGCGGCGCAGCGCTCGAAGTTCCGGCGCGCCCTCCTCACCGCTGCGTCGAGGTTTGCTGCCAGCCGGGACATGAGCGCGTCGTGGTCGCCGCCGGTCGGCACGGCGTCCTCGTCGGGTGCCAGCCACTCGTCGAGGCCGGAGTCGGCCGCGGTGTCCCTGTCAGCGCCGGTGTCGCGGTCGGCGGCGGTGTCCCGGTCAGCGCCGGTGTCGCGGTCGGCCGCGGTGTCTTGGCCCGGGGGAGGGTCGGGACGGCCGTCCCGCGGCTTCGGCACCGGGCCGCGGGGGTCCGTCCGGCGCGGTCGACGACGGTCCGACAAGTCGGCGCCGGCCAGCCGGTATCGGCCGGTCGACTCGCCCGCATCCGTTTCCCGCACGCCGTCGGCGACCTCCCAGACCGTCTTGCGGGACGCTGCGTCCCGGCCCCGCCCTTCACCGCCAGCGGTCGGCGGCGTCGCGGCCTCCACCGGCACGGCGTCGCCATCACGGGTTCCGCGGGACGGAGGCCCGGGAGTGGTGGGAGAAGCGGGCGAGTCCGCCACGGTGCCCTTCGGGGGCGGGCTGCTATCGCCGCGGCGCGTCGCGGGCTGCGATCGCCGCGGCTGAGCGTCGCCGGCTGCTCGGCTGGTGTCGCGATGCCCGCCGTCGGTGCCGGGAGCGGCCGGCTGGGTGTCAGCCAGGTGCAGCGGCGCCAGCGCCGACGGGTCGGACCACACCAGGACTTCTCCGTCGCGGCCCTCGCCGCTGGTGACGGGCGGCACTCCGGGCGGCATCTCGGCCCCGTCGACCAGTCCGAAGAAAGCGCCGCGCACCGTCCGCCACGTCTCTGGGGTGGCGCCCTCCGTGCCCGCGGAGAGGTGGCCGATCGGGAAGCTGCTGTGCCTGATGTGGTCCACGAGCTCGGCGACTCTCCGGTCGTCGGCCGCCGTGCCTAGATTCAGGCGAACCATGCCGTCGGCGTCGGGCTCCCGGAAGCCGCCGGTGCGATGGGCGAGGCGCCGCAGAGCGTCTTCCGCCTCCGTTCTCGGCCGCGGCTTCCTCAGCGGTCCGAACAGGCAGTCCCAGAGTCCTGGAGCGGACTCCGGCAGTTCCTCGGCGGCAGGGGCGAGCCTGCACTTGAAACCGGCTTGGCTAGCCAGCCGCTCGGCCACATGCACGTCGGGAACGGAACCGGGCAGGGCGCGCCGCACGCCCGCCTCCCTCGGCGCCGGCCAGGGCGGCGAGCCGGGAATCCCCAGGAACGCCAGGTCGGGAGCGTGCAGCACCCGCTGCTGGGCGTGGACGATGCGGGGGTCCTTGACCGGTCCGTCAGACCGGTCGGTCAGGTCCAGCGCGGCGTCCGCGCCGCTCCAGCCTCCCGCCGCGCACAGCGCCACCGCCGCGGTCAGCGCCAGCGGGCCGCCTTCGGAGGCGTCCTCGGTGGCCGAGTGCGTGTCTGGGGCAACCCTGCGGTCGTGAACCAGGTGATAGTCCCACATCGCGGAGAAGTCGTCCCGCCCGAACTCTCGGTTCGGGCCGGGCACGGCGACCGTCAGCGATCGCACGGTCACGTCGCTGCCGAACAGCTTGTGCATCTCCTCGAGAGCATCTTCCTCAGCCTGGCGGGCGCCCCGGATGCCTCGGGCTGGGCCTCTCAGCGCAGCTAGCCACACTTCGCATAGGCCTTGGGAGACGGCGCCGCTCAGCGGACCGCAGGCCCAGGCGCGCCCGTCGGCCCATTCACATTCCGCGCGGGACGAGCCCGAGGCCAGCTCCTGGGCCGGGGACCAGGCCGCGGCGCCAAGCAGTCCGGCACGGCACCACGACGCCAGGGCCGACCGCAGCGGCTCGGCGTCGGAGCCCTCGCCGGAGGTGAGCAGGACCAGCCTCGCGCCCGGCACCGTCAGATCACCGACCCCGTTTGGGGCCGGCCTGCGAGCAGGTCCCGCAGCGCCCGGTAGCAGTCGAGGTAGATGGGCGCCAGTTCGGTGGTCATGGCGCCGGACTCCGCGGAGCCGTCGATGCCCCGCATCATGTGCTCGCTCATCTTGTCGGGATGGTGTTGCCGGAAGTAGTCGAGATTGTCGTCCAAGTAGCGCACGGCCGCCGCCCGGCGCTCCTGCGGGCCGGTCCCGACGACCTTGGGCACTTCGTCGCCGACGGTGGGATGCGGCGGCTCGCCCGACTCCAGCAGTTGCTGCAGGTCGTCGTGGATGCGTCCCCGCAGCGACGGGAGCCCGAGGTCGTAGAGGCGCCGGTAGCCCTCGTAGACCTCGATGCCGTCGCTGCCCACCGTGCCGAACGTGAGGCTGAAGCCCTCCAGCAACGCGGCCAGCAGGTCGTCGTAGTCTCTCAAGGTCGTCAGCAGCGGCCACGGGAACGCGGCCTCGGCGGCTGCCGCCGTGATCCTGATCGGCGCGGTGGGATCGCTAGTGATGTAGCCGCAGAGCCGGGCGACCGCGAACCCCGAGATCATGGCCCGCAACGTCTCTCGAGGCACCGGCACGAAGGCTTCCAGGGTCCTGCCCCGCCGCCACATCCAGAGTCCCGAGGACCGGTTCGACGGCTCCGGGGTCTCTTGTAGCGCCTTGGCCACGGGCTCGGTGAAGGAACGCACCGCCATCGGGTAGACGGGATTCTCGATGTAGGAGGAGATCAGCACTGAGGGCGCGTCCTGGATGCTGGCCCGGTAGGACGCGTCGCCGATGATGGCCCTGGCCGCCTCCTCGGCCGGGTGTCCCTCGCCGAAGGGGAACTGCGAGCACACCGTCAGGAACGGTTCGAGGCTCGCCGTATGGGTCGGCTCGTAGAGATCGAGGTCGATCCGCATCAGCGGATCGGCGGCCTGCTTGGCGTTGCCGAGCTGCTCGCGGAACACCTCCATCCGGCGGGCGTGGTCGATGCGGCGCTCGCCGGTGTCGGGGTCGGTCTCCCCGAGATAGGAGCGGAGCCCCTCGCCGACCACCCGGCTGAACTTCCCGCCCGGGCGGCGAGTCCAGTGCTGCACGCGCTCCTCCACGTCGTGGGCGCCTGCGTGGCACACCACGTCGGCGTGCTGCCCGGGCTGCCAGCGGTGGTGCCCTCCCGGCCGCACAAGCGGGTCCATCTGATCGTCGCCGGCGATCAGCCGGTACCGCAGCGGATCGGTGCTGCGATTCCCGCAGGGGACGCGACCCCGGCCGGCCTCTGCGCTCAGCTCACCGATCAATTCCGACCAGGCGTCGTGCTTCTCCAGCGGCAGTTCGACTGTGGACGGCAGGTAGCGCTTGGCGATGTCGCCCACGTCGGTGGGCCAGCCCTTCACATCGTCCTCGCCCAGCGCGATGCCGACCTCGGCGCGGGCGGCCAGCACGGCTCGGCGGATCGCCCCGAACACCTGGTCCGCGGCGGCCTCCACGGCCTCGGCCGCGGCCCGCAGGCGCAGGGCGCGCCACCGGAACGCCACTCCCTGCGCGACCCCGTCGGCGCCCTCGCGCACCTGGGGGGAGTCGCCGGGGAGATCACCGCCCTGGGCGCTCAACTCTTCGAGGGCGGCCTCCACCCTCTGCCGGTACTGGCGGTCGTCGCTCTGCGCCTGCTTCCGGATCGTGTTGACCTCCGCCGGGAGGATCTCGTCGATCACATGTCCGAGCGTCGCCGCCGCGACGTCCAGCGACGACAACGCCGCGACCTCCGAGACCGACCGGCAGGTTGCGGCCAGCATCGCCTGGCACCAGTCGTGGTCCCGGTCCTGCCGAGACTCCGCCTCGCGCTCCCACTCGTCGGCCTGCTCGGCGCCCCGGTGCTTCAGCAGGTCGCGCCATCGGTCGCCAGTGGCGCGCTGGCCGGCCGGGAACTCCAGCGCGGCCCGCACCTGCGCTCTGACCTCTCGCAACTCGTCGTCCGGAGCGAAGGCCTCCGGCGCGGATGCGCATCCCCTCGTCTGCCTGTCCGGAGAAGCCGGGCCCGAGTGCTTGCCTTGATGGATGTCCTCGGCGTGGCGCCTGCCCGCCTTGTCGATGAGTTCCTGCTCGGTGTCGTCCCGGGCCCGCTCAGCGAACCGGCTGAGGCGCAGGTGACCTCTGGAGAGGCTCTCCAGCACCTCGCGGGCCAGCAGGTGCTCGGCCCACAGCGAGAAGCGGTCCCGGCCCACCGTCACCTTGGCCGCTCCGAACGACGACACCGCGCCGAACTGATGCTCGCGGCCGAACGGATAGCCGCCCTTGTTGTCGTTCGCAGAGTTGCGCCAGTTGACGTTGATGAAGTTGTGGATGTCCTCCTGCACGGTGGCTTCGACCACCCATGTGGACAGGGCCTCGCCCGCAGCCCGGTACACCTCCACAGTGTCTCCCAGGTCGGCGCCGCTGTGGCTGTAGCGTCCCACCAGGAAGATGGAGTGGGGTCCCGCGCCCGGATCCAGCACGGCCTGGGTCCGCAGTGGCGACTCGATCTCGCCGGGCTCGGACCAGTAGGCGGCCAGCATCTCGCTCATCAGCCCCAGCGAGTTCGCAGCCATGGGCCGCGAGTCCGGCAGGTCGAAGATGTCGTTGGTGAACAGCAGCAGCGCGGGGTGCCGGCCGGCGGGGTCGCAGGCCTGCACCAGGTCGATCACGTCGAGCACGACCCCGGCGCCGGTGCCTCCGGCCATCGATGAGCACACCGTCACCAGCGGGGCCGCGGCATCGCCGCCGACCTCGGCCTCGACGCCCAGATAGGTTCCCACCTCGCGCAGCAGCGGCCCGCCGGCAGCGGCCCGCTGGAAGGCGGTCCTGAGCCGGCCCAGCAGGGCGCCCTCCAGCGACAGCAGCCCGGCGGCCCGCCCGATGCCCCGGTTCTGGCCCGCTCCGTCCTTGAGCGGGACGTTCACAGCCCGGGGATCGGGGAGCCAGCCGCACAGCAGCCGGGCGTCCCGGCGCCCGATGGGATGGCTCGCCGTGAGCGCATTGCACAGACCCCTGTAGCTGTCGAAGGTGGCCGACAGCGACAGGAAGTCCGCCTCCGGGATGGTCGGGATCTCCGTGGGGCTCTCCTGGACGGTGAGCGTGTCGAGTCCGATGAACTGCCAGGCCTCGGGCATGCCCCGGTCCCAGCCGCGGTGCTCGAGGCGGCGCCGCACCGCGTCGCGGACGTAGCGCACGGCCTTGGTCCCCGAGCCGCCGCATCCGATGAAGATGACCGGTCTCAGCATCATTCGCTCCTATTTGGTGGGTCTTCCGAACGGGTCGGTGTCGTGGTCGGACTCGTACTGATCGTCTTGGCCGTCGTCTGCGAAGGGGTCGTCGTGACCCGGGCCCGCATCCCCCGCGCCGGCTGGGTCCTGGCCCGAGGCGCCGTCGCCGCCGGGTGCCCCGGCCTCCTGAGGCGGCCGGGCGGCGCCGTGCGACTCGCGGTGTGCCCTCAGCCGCGGCGCGGCCGCCCTGGCCGCGTCGTCGAGCCGGTCCTGGGCCTCCTGGGAGTCCGTGGGAAGATCCCAGACGATCAGCCGCGGCTCCTCGGCGGTGGCGTCCACCGTCCAGCCGCCGGACAGGTCGGTGCCGACAAGGGCCCGGCGGCGGCCGCTGCGAAGCGGCGCGCTGCCCTTCGGGCCGATGCAGTCGCCCGACGCCGACGACGCTGTCAGCCGCGGTCTTTCGCCGAGCAGCAGCGGGAGCCACGACGAGCGCAGCCTCACCCCGCCGATGTCGGTGGAGGCCTTGCGCCGGGTCAGGTCCATGCAGATGTCCCGGCGCGTGCCCGCAAGTGTCGGAGCGTGCTCGAGGCTGTCGTCGGTGTGCAGCGCGACGGTGACGTAGTCCGGCGAGGTGATGGGGCGCCACGGACGCAGCCGCCAGGCCACCAGCACCCGGGCCACCAGGGCCGCGGCCACCAGCACCGCCAGCATCGGCCAGAACGTCTCGACCGGCCGCGGCGGCCTCTTCACGAAGAATCGGTCCGACTCCAGCCGAACCGACTGCTGATCTGCGGCACCGGGCCGCTCGGCCACGTCCATGCTGAGCGCGACCGCCAACTCGGTGTCCTGATCGACGTCGACGCTGAGCCGCAGGGGCGACGGGCAGGTGAACCTCCCGCCGGTGCCGCCGCTTGCGCCCGGCACCTGGCAACTCCACGGGTCAGCCTCGATCTGCGGCGTCTCGGCCCGTTCCGCTGCGGAGGTGGCGCCCTCGGCCGGCTCGGTGTCCAGGACCGCCACGCTCGTCTCGTCGAGAACCAGCACACCCGAGAGCTCGCCGGGGACGGCCGTCACCGGGATGCTCACCGTGCGGCCGGCGACTTCCGGCGCTCCCAGCGCGACTCCCGACGGCCCGACGGGGAGTCCGACGATGAATCGGCCCGATTCCAGCCGAACGGACTGTCGCTGTTGGGCTATGCGCTCGCCCAGCAGCGCGGACAGGCGCTCGCCCTCCTGCGACCCCGGCGGGAACCACAGGCCTTCCAGCACGGCGTCCGCAGTGCCCGGCTGCTCGGCCACGCCGACGCGCAGCGCGGCCGCCATTTCGGTGTCCTGGCCGACCTCGATGCTGAGCCGCAGCGACGGGCAGGCGAACTCCCCGTCGGCGTGGCTGCTCGCGCTGGGCACTTCGCAATTCCACGGGTCGGCCTCGATCCGCGGCGTCGCCGGCTCTCCCGCTGCGGTGCTGTCGGGCGTTGCCGGCTCGGCGCCCGGGACCGGCTCGGCGTCCAGGACCGCCACGCTCGTCTCGTCGAGAGCGAGCACGCCGGCGAGTTCGCCGGGCACAGCCGACACCGGGATGCTCACCATGTGGTCGGTGACCTGCGGCTCTCCCAGCGTGACTCCCGACGGCAACCAGACCGTTTCGGGATCCTCGACTGTTTGGCGGACCTCGCTGACGCGGTCGCGTCCTTCGAGCATCTCGCGCAACCTCTGGAGCTCGGCCCCGGTCAGCTGGTACCCGCCGATGTCGCGCTTCCATTCCAAGGCCTCGGGATGACCGCCGTAGGTGAAGTGCTGTGTCAGAACCGCGGCGGCGACCAGCCCGCCGCGCCCGTCGATGGCCTCCCGCAGGTTCAGGCCGTTGCCGCCTCCGTTCACGCTGTCCCAGTGGACCAGACGGTCGAGGAATCCCGGAACCTCGAACCGGCGGTCGGCGCCCACCACGTCCAGCGGGCCCTCGGTCAGCGAGCCGCGAGTCGCATAGACAGGCTCGCCGTCGCCGGCGTCGGGGCGCACCCGCAGTTCGATGTCCTCGTAGTCGTCCGGGTAGTGGTCCACGAACCCGCTCAGCGCGCCGTCGCCCCCGATGCCGAAGCTGTCGACCACGGGGCTGTCTTGCGTCTGGAACCGCACCACCGCCGCGGCCTTGCGGGCGTCGGCCTGCGCTTCGGGCGTGTCGCCGTAGAACAGCAGTGCCCATTCGCCCTCCCACCGCCACGGCCATCGGTTGGGGTCGGCGAGCCCCTGCGCGGCCTGGTGGCCCACGATCTGGATCTCGCTGCCGTACTGGGCCCGGGTGAAGAACCCGAACGGCGGGACGAGGCGGTACTCGCCGTCGGCCTCGGCCGGGTCGATCTCGCCGCTGCCGCCGATCGTGGGGCTCGTGGTGTAGTCGCCGGAGTCGTCCAGGGGCGATCGCACCGCGATCTTCACAAATTCGGGGTTGCGCACGCCCTGCCGTATGAAGGTCAGGTCGATGAAGGCGCGGAAGCTCTCCACGGACCGGTCGAGCCGCAGCGGGATCTGGCAGGGCTGCTCGGGCGTGCCGTTGCCTCCGGTGCAGTCGCGGTACACCGCGGCCTCAGGCGGGTCGTCGCGCTCGCCGGGCAGCTTGTCGTCGTCTTCGCGGAAGATCAGATCGTCGGTCGGCGTGGCGATGATGTCGTGCAGCACCCGGCCCAGGTCGGCCGGGTCGAAGTCGTCGTAGACCTCGCCCTGCAGGGGGTTGGCGCAGTTGCGGCCAGTCTCTCCGAACAGGTATTGCAACGTCTCGCCGCTGCCTCCGTCGGCGATGAGCCGCACCGCGCCCACCCACACGTTGTCGAGCAGGAACTCCATCGGCGGGCTGCCGCAGAGATCGTTCAACTCGGCCCACTCCTCAGGCTGGACCTCGTCTGCGGTGCCGTGCGTGACGTGCTCGCCGTCGGTGAACCAGATCAGCAGATGGCAGTCGGCGGGCTGGGCACGGAACCGCTCCCACGCTCCGACCATCGCCTGGGTGTAGTCCGTGGTGGTGCGCCCCTCCGGGATGGCGGCGATGCCGTCGACCCGCGGGAGCAGCGCGGTCGATGATCCGGTGGCCGGCGTCCAGCCAGCCCCCGGCCGGTAAGCAGTGTGGAAGCTGTCGATGGCCACCGAGATGGAGGCGCGCTCGAACTGCCCGCTCAAGCTGTCAAGCACCAGCAACGCGTCCTTCGTGCCCGAGGTGCGGATGTTGTCGGGGTCGTTGGTGCGCAGGCTCCCCGACGTGTCCAGCAGTATGAGGACGCTGATGCGCGTCCCTGCGTCGCTCGGGACCGGGCACTTGTCGACCACGCTCACGCCGGTCTCGGCGCTCGCACGGGGAGCGGACAGCATCCCGACGGCCGCGGCCGCGCCCATCAGCGCGGCCGCTACGGCAGCAGCGGCTGAAGCGAGGTGCCTCCGGGGCGTCACGTCGCGGCGCGCCCGGAGCCGGTCATCCGGGCGTCCCTGGAAATCATGTCGCGGCCAGACCTGAGGCGGCCAGCCAGGCGGCGCCGACTGCGGCCCAGAACACCACCAGCCTGAGGAGAACAGTCGCCCAGGGGCGGTCGTAGCGGCGCCGGGAGCGGCGCAACTGCCGCTGACGCAGGTCGGAGGCCACGGCCAGCAGGTACGCGACGGCGCCGACGGCCACCGTCGCCCAACCGGCGTGCCCCGCGCCCATCACGAGCGAGACGGCCGCAACGGCCAGAGACACGACGGCGATCAACAGAACGGAGCGGCCGCGGCGGTCCCGCCGGGTGGCGCCGCCAGACGACGAGTCCTCGGCAGCCCGCTCGAACTCGACGTCGTGCAGCGGCTCGTCGTCTAGTTCGAACGGGTCGTCCTGCCAGTAGCTCACGGTTCGGCCCCCATAGCGACGGTTGCGATAGTGACGGTTGCGCCAGCGGGCATGATAGGTGAACCCTGTGACACGGTCACTCCCGGCCAGCGCAACCGACGGCAGGCTCGGGCCTCCCGTTAGATCGTGGAGTCGCCGTGTCGATCAGCGATGATGGCCCTGGTGTGAGGCCGGCGGCAGTCGTGGCAGCACCAGACGGCGGTCCCGCCGGTGCGGCGCGTTCGGGTCGGGCCGGCGGCCGCGTTCAGTCGTCGTCGTCGGCCTTTCGGCGAGGCCGCAGCGGGCGGCTATGGGGCCAGGCTCACGAAGGCGATGATGACCCCGGCCATGCTCACCCACGTCGTCAGCGCGAAGCCGGCCATGATGTAGACCATGGTGCGCGTCTGCTTGGCCATCGCCAGATCGATATAGCCCCTCAGCTCCTTGAACTGGCCGTCGACCTTTGTGAACCTGGCGTCGATCTTGTCGAACTGGCCCTCGACCTTCGTGAACTTGCCGTCGATCTCCGTGAACCTGCCGTCGATCTCCGTGAACTTGCCGTTGATCTTCACGAACTCGGCCTCGACCAGCGCGAAGCCGGCCGCGGTCATAGTCTCGTGCCTCTCGATGTCCGCCTTGGTGGCGAGCTGGTCCCTGCCTTCGGGAATGATGCAGTTCATGAGAGTTCGTGCGGGCTCCTCGCCAATGGTGGCAACCAGCGCCTGGACCAGCCCGGCGCGCTCTGCCTCTGTCACAGCCATCTTATACCCTCGTCTGTTGTGTCGTGGACTATTGGGGCGAACCGTGGCGTAACATCGCCTGCGCCGCTCGCCGAGGCGCTTCCTAGCATATCTTTCAATATCTACAATGTAATACTCTGGATTGAAAAAATGTTTCAATCCTTATGATGACTTCCTCATGCCTGAAGGAGGACGGTCGTGGAGTGTCTCGTGACATCTGGATCCATTTGGTGGCGGCGGGCCGCCGCGACCGCCGTCGCCGTCGCGGCGCTGGCCTCCGCCGCGCCCGCGGCGCCCGCCGCGGCGGGCCATCATGGCGACTCGCCGGTGTTCCGCCCGCCTGTCGATGCGCCGGTGTCCGACCCGTTCCGCCCGCCGCAGGATCGCTACGGGGCCGGCAACCGCGGCGTCGAGTACGACACCGAACCCGGCCAGGCGGTGCGAGCCGCCGCGGCCGGCACGGTCGTCTTCGCCGGGGCCGTGGCCGGATCGCTCCATGTGACCGTCGATCACGGCGGCGGTGTGGTCAGCTCATACTCGCACCTTCAGCGCATCGCCGTGAGAGCCGGCGCAGTGGTCGTGCAGGGCCAGGCCGTCGGGGTCACCGGGGAGCGGCTGCACTTCGGTGTGAGGGTGGAGGGCGACTACGTGGATCCGGCAGAGTTCGCCGGGGTGCGGCGAGTGAGGGTGCGGCTCGTTCCGGTCCGAGGACTCCGCTGGAGCCCGTGAGCCGACCGGGATTGGTGGTCGGCGGGACGACGGGCTCTGACCTGGATCGGGGTCGGACCGGCACCGCGGCGGCGGCGCGCGGACCAGCACCGCGGCGGCACCCCGGAACAGCGCCGCGCCCCCGCTGGACCCGACCGGCCTGCGACCGCCGCCGCGGAGGGGCGGCCGCGCCCCCTGCCGTGCTTGCCGCGCGCGGCCCCGGGTGACCAAGCCGACCGCGGGCCGGGGTCATCGGGCGGCCGCGCCCCCTGCCGTGCTTGCTGCGCGCGGCCCCGGCCGGGGTCGGTACACTGATCCACCGGCCCTGGAGGGCCCGACGGCGCCGGACGGCGTCGCCGAATCATTTCGCAACCCGCGCCTTCACCCGGTCGCCAACGCGTCCGGCGCGGGCCACGCAGAACCGGGAGAGCACATAAGCATGGCTGTCGTCACCATGAAGCAACTGCTGGAGGCCGGGGTTCAGTTCGGCCACCAGACCCGCCGCTGGAACCCGAAGATGAAGCGCTTCATCCACGGCGACAAGGCCGGTATCCACATCGTCGACCTGCGCCAGACCCTGGCCCATCTGGAGCGCGCCTACGTGTTCGTGAGGGATCTGGTGGCGGACGGGGGAACGGTCCTGTTCATCGGCACCAAGAAGCAGGCGCAGGACTCCATCCAGTCCTACGCCGAGCGCTGCAACATGCCGTACGTGAACGAGCGCTGGCAGGGCGGGATGCTCACCAACTTCCACACGATCGCCAAGCGCATCGCCAAGATGAAGGAATTCCAGCGGATGCGCGTCTCGGGCGAGTTCGAGGCCATGCCCAAGAAGGAGGCCCTCCAGCTGGGGCGGGAGCTCACCAAGCTCGAGCGCAACCTGGGCGGCATCCGCGACATGGAGGAGCCCCCCGGCGCGGTTTTCATTCTCGACACCAAGAAGGAGTACATCGCGGTCACCGAGGCCCGGAAGCTGGGCGTGCCCATCGTTGCCGTGGTCGACACGAACTGCGACCCCGACCTGGTGGACTACGCCATCCCCGGCAACGACGACGCCATACGGTCCGGGCGGCTCATGGCCCGGGTGATCTCCGACGCAGTGCAGGAGGGGCGCTTCATCCACTCGAAGCGGACCGAGGTCGCCAGCGTGAAGCGCGACGTGCTCGCCGAGGCCGAGGTCGCCGAGCAGCAGGCCCGGGCCCGGTCCGAGGCCGCTTCCGAGGCCGCCGAGCGCGAGGCCCGTTTAGCTCGGGCCAGGTCCAAGGCGTCAGAGGGCGACCGCGGCGGAGAGGAAGCGGCGGCCGATGCCGCCCCGCGCGTCGAGGACTCCGCCGGCACCGAGGCATCGTCCGCAGAAGCAGCTGCCGGCACCGGCGCGGGTACCGATGAGACGGCCGTCGAGGACTCCGCCGGCACCGGCGCCGGTTCCAGGGCGACGGCCGCTGAGGCAGCCGCCGGCGCCGGCGCCGTTTCCGATGCCGGCGAGACAGCCCAGGACCCGGTCGGCGCTGCCGGCCGCGACGAGGAGGCCTGACATGGTCGTGAGCGCCCGGGACGTCAAGGCACTGCGGGACGCCACCGGTGCCGGGATGATGGACGCCAAGAAGGCTCTGACGGCTGCTGAAGGCGACATGGAGGCCGCCCGGCAGATCCTGAGGGAGCAGGGTCTGGCCAAGGCCGGCGCCCGCACCGGCCGAGAGAACGACCAGGGCGCCATCGCCGTAGCAGGCGACGGCACGAGCGCCGCAGTGGTGCAACTCAAGTGCGAGACCGACTTCTCGGCCAAGAACGAGAGCTTCACGTCGCTGGTCCAGTCTCTGGCCGAGTCGGTGCTCGACGCCGGCGCCGCCGCGGTCGACCGGCACGCCGGCGAGATCGAGGACCTCAAGCTGGTGCTGAAGGAGAACATCCAGGTGGGGGTGGTCGAGCGCCTCGAGGCCGCCGACGGCAACCTCCTCGACTCCTACCTCCACCGCCAGGACGGCCGGGGCGTGAACGCCGTGGTCGTGGAGGGCAGCGGCGTCGGCGCCGACGCTCTGCACCAGGTGGCGCTGCACATCGCCTTCGCCAAGCCGCAGTTCCTCAGCGCCGAGGAGATCCCCGCCGGCGAGGTCGAGCGGGAGCGGGCCGCGCTGCTGGAGATCACCAAGGCCGAGGGCAAGCCCCCCCAGGCGTGGGACAAGATCGTCGACGGCAGGATGCGGGGCTGGTATGCCGAGCGTGTCCTGCTCGAGCAGGGCCTTCACGGCGAGAAGACCACCGTGAAGAGCAGCGTCGGCGGCGGGTCGATCGTGCGGTTCGTGCAGGTCGTCATCGGAGACTGACAATGGATCTGCCCGCCGATGCCGCCAACCGAGCCGCACGGCGGCCGGCTCGCTGGGACCGGGTGCTGCTGAAGCTCTCCGGCGAGGCGTTCGCGGGGGGATCGGGCGGCGGCATCGACGGCGACACGGTGCGGCACATCGCCGCCGGGATCGCCGAGGCGCGGATCCTCTTCGACGTCGAGATCGCGGTCGTGGTCGGCGGCGGGAACCTCTGGCGGGGAACCCAGGGAGCAGGCGCGGGCATGGACCGGGCCCAGGCCGACTACATGGGGATGCTGGCCACGGTGATGAACGCCCTGGCCCTCCAGGACACCCTCGAGCGACTGGGCCAGCCCACCCGGGTCCAGACCGCGATCCACATGGCCCAGATCGCCGAGCCCTACATCCGGCGCCGGGCCATCCGCCACCTCGAGAAGGGCCGGGTGGTCATATTCGCGGGCGGCACCGGCAACCCCTTCTTCACCACCGACACCACCGCCGCGCTGCGGGCGGCCGAGGTGGAGGCCGGAGTGGTCCTCAAGGGCACCCACGGACGGATCGACGGCATCTACACCGCCGACCCCGAGGTCGATGCCGGCGCCACGCGGCTGGAGCGGGTGACTTACCTCGAGGTACTCAACCAGGGGCTGGCGGTGATGGATGCCACCGCCATCACCCTGTGCATGGACAACAGCCTCCCGATCGTGGTGTTCGACCTGATGGGGCCGGGCAACCTGCAATCCCTGCTTGACGGCGCCGAGGTGGGTACGCTCGTGGCTCAGGAGGATCGCAACCCATGAGCGAGGAGCTGATCGGGATGGTGCTGGCCGACGCCGGCGAGCGCATGGATGAGGCCGTCGCCGCGGCCAAGCGCGACTTCTCGACGGTCCGCACCGGCCGAGCCAGTTCGGCCCTCCTCGAGCGAGTCCAGGTGGAGGCCTACGGCGTGAGGATGGCCATGCGGGAGCTTGTCAGCTTCGCGATACCCGAGGCCAGCCAGTTGATCATCACGCCCCATGATCCCGCCAACATCAACGCCGTGGAGCGAGCCATCCAGCAGGCCCAGCTCGGGCTGGTCCCCAGCAACGACGGTCGGGTGATACGGCTCTCGTTCCCGCCGCTGACCGAGGAGCGCCGCAGGGACCTGGCCAGGCTCGTCGGCTCGATGGCGGAGGACTCCCGCAACCGGATCCGCGGCCTGCGCCGCCAGGCCCGCAAGGATCTGGAGGGCATCGAGAAGGACGGCGGGGTGTCTGCCGACGTGGTGACGCGTGCCGGCGAGCAGCTCGACGACCTGACCCGGGCCCACGAGCAGCAAGTCGATCGGGCCTTGGCCAGCAAGGAGGATGAACTGCTTGAGGTGTGAACGCACACATGGCCCGGGCCAGGAGCCCGGCGAGCCGGAAGGAGTGATGCAGTGAGCGAGCAGGACGATTTCAGAGAGCCGGATGCCGGCGGCGGCGACATGCTCGCCGACGACGCGGGGGTGGTTGCGGGACGGTCGGTGTTCGGCGACGACTCCGGCGAGCCCGACTGGATGGAGCCCGAGTCCGCCGGGTCGTCGCAGATGACGTCGTCGGAGCCGAGGCTCCAGGAGGCCGACCCTCAGGAGATGGGGGTCTGGACCGACCACACCACGGCACCCCAGTGGGACGAGCCCGAGGACGTCCTGCCCCCGATCGAGCCGCAGGAGCCGGTGGGGTCGTCCATGGGGAACGAGGACTTCTTCGGCTACGAGGACCAGTACGCCGGGATCACCGGCGCCGGTGCGTCCCCTGTGGCCGCGGGCGAGCGCGACATGCCGATGGCGGTGCTCGTCGGCGTCGTGCTGTCGGCGGTGATCCTGGTGGCGATGCAGGTGGGACCGGCCTGGGCCCTGGGCGTGGCGACGATCGTGCTCGCACTGGCGGCGGTGGAACTGCTCAGCGCGGTGAGGGTCGCCGGCTACCAGCCGGCCGTGGTGCTGGGGTTGGCCGGGGTGGTGGCGATGCCGCTTGCGGCGTACTGGCGCGGGATGGAGGCCATCGTCGTCGTGATGGTGCTGATCGCGGTCTTCGGAGCGCTCTGGTACCTGACCGGTGCCGGTGTCGAGGGGCCGATGCGAGGTCTGGCGGTAACGATCTTCACGGTGGCCTACATCGGCATTCTCGGAGCGCACGCCGCGCTGCTGCTCAAGGTCCCCACCCACGGGACCGGTCTGCTCACCACCGCGATAGTGCTGACCGTGGTTCACGATGTGAGCGCGATGGCGGTGGGACGGGCCGCCGGTCGAACCCCGCTGTCCCGGGCCAGTCCCAACAAGACTCTGGAGGGACTCGTCGGGGGCATGGTCGTCACCGTCGGCGTCGGCGTGATCATGGGGCTGGTGGGAATGCCGGCGCCGGTCGCGGCCGCGCCGGGCAGCGCCTGGATCGCCATCGTCATGGCCCTGGTGGTCGCCGTGGCTGCGCCCATCGGGGATCTGGCCGAGTCGATGCTGAAGCGCGATCTCAACATCAAGGACATGGGCTCCCTCCTTCCCGGCCACGGCGGGATCCTCGACCGGTTCGACGCCCTGCTGTTCGTGCTGCCCGCCACCTACTACGTGGCCCTCATGACCGACCTGATCTAGTGCCCGGTCTCGGTGCTGGGGTGAGCTGACTTGCGCTCGTCCTCGGTGGCCGTCCTGGGCTCGACGGGATCGATCGGGACACAGACACTCGACATCATCGCGGCCCGCCCCGACAGCTACCGCGTCGCCGCGCTGGGCGCGGCCCGCTCCGTTGAGATGCTGGCCGAGCAGGCCCGGCGCTTCCGGCCCCCGGTCGTCGCGCTGGCCGACGCGTCCCGGGCCCCCGAGCTGGCCGGGCTGCTGCCGGAGGGGGTCGAGCTGCTCGCCGGCACCGGCGCCATGGCCGCCGCGGCCTGCGAGGCCGACACGGTCATCAACGGAGTGGTCGGGTTCGCGGGGCTGCCGGTGACGCTGGCGGCCCTGGAGGCGGGCCGGCGGCTCGGGCTGGCCAACAAGGAGTCGCTGATCGCGGCCGGTCCGGTGGTGCAGCGGGCCCGCGCCACCCCGGGGGCCGAGATCATCCCCGTCGACTCCGAGCACTGCGCGGTCCACCAGTGCCTGCGGGCCAACGACCATCGCGAGCGGGTGTCCTCCATCGTGTTGACCGCGAGCGGCGGGCCGTTCCGGGGCCGCAGCATCGCACAGCTCGAGTCGGTGACCGTCGCCGACGCCCTGGCTCACCCGACCTGGCAGATGGGCCCCAAGATCACCATCGACTCCAGCACGCTCATGAACAAGGGTCTCGAAGTCATCGAGGCCCATGAGCTCTTCGGCGTCGCCTACGACGAGATCGAGGTCGTCGTCCATCCGCAGTCCATCGTCCATTCCATGGTCACCTACTGCGACGGGGCCACCGTCGCGCAGCTCTCGAAGCCGGACATGAGGCTCTGCATCGGCTACGCGCTCGCCTATCCCGACCGCCTCGACCTGGCCTACGGCGCCATCGACTGGGCCGAGCTCGACCGTCTGGACTTCGAGCCGCCGGACCGCGACGCCTTCGGCTGCATCGACCTCGCCTACGAGGCCGGACGGGCCTCGGAGACCGCGCCGGCCTGGCTCAACGCGGCCAACGAGATTGCCGTGCAGGCCTTCCTCGACGGTCGGATCCGCTGGGCGGACATCGCCCGGGTGATCGAGGAGGCGCTGGGGCTCTGGCCCGGCGACACCGCCGACGACGTGGAGGCGGTGCTGGCCGCCGACGGCCGTGCCCGCCGGGTGGCGGCCGGCCTGGTGGCGCAGCGCGGCGCGGCCTGATGCGTACCCGTCTGGCAGGTCTGGGCGACCACGCAGGGCTGGCCGGCCTCGTCGCGCTGCTGACGCTGGTCGGGGTGCTTGCCGGGATGACCTGGGTGGTGATCATCCTGGTGCTGGTGGCCGTGCTGTTCCTGCACGAGCTCGGCCACTACCTCACCGCCCGCATGACCGGCATGAAGGTCACCGAGTTCTTCATCGGCTTCGGCCCCCGCGTCTGGTCCTTCCGCCGGGGAGAGACCACCTACGGCATCAAGGCCGTCTGGGTGGGCGCCTACGTCCGCATCGCGGGGATGAGCAGCCTCGAGCCGGTGGACCCCGTCGACGAGTCCCGCAGCTTCCGGAGCAAGAGCTACCCCAGGAAGCTGCTTGTGCTCACGGCGGGACCCGGCATGCACTTCGTCATCGCGCTGGTGCTGCTGTTCGTGCTCCTCATGGCCGACGGGCGGCTGTCGGTGGGCGGGGCCTCCGAGCCGGAGGAGGTCGCCGAGTGGACACTGGCCACGGTCTCGGCCGACAGCGCGGCCTCCGCCGCGGGCCTGCAGCCCGGCGACGAGCTCGTGTCGATCGCCGGTCTGGACCGCACCACCTTCGCCGACTTCTCACGCCAGGTTCGCGGGCTCGCCGGCGAGGAGGTGGAGGTCGTCTACCGGCGGGGCGACTCGACGCACACGACCGTGACCCGGATCGGCGAGCGCCTCACCGCTCGGGGCGCGGCCGGGATCGTGGGGCTGATCGAGGGCGATCGGATCCTCGCCGTCGCCGGGCTCGGATCCGACGGCGCCCCGACGTATGCGCAGGTGGCCGACCACGCGCGCCGGCGGCTCGGCCAACCCATCGACATAGCCATCGTCGACACCCGCACCGGCCGGCCGGCGGTGGTGGAGGGGGCGATCATCAACGAGCTGGTGGATCCCTCGGATGCGGTCATGGGCTTCTTCGGAGTCTCGGCCGACTACCGGCACCCGGGCCTGGGCGTGGTGGGGGCTGCCGGCGAGTCGGCCCGGCTCCTGGCGGCCACGGTGCGTGATGTGGTCTTCGCCATCCCCGCCATCGTGACCGACGGATTCAGCGGGACGCTGGACGGGCTGCGAGGCGACGATCCGGCGGCGAGCCCGGCCCAGACGGTCCGCGAGCTCGAGGTCCGGCGCCTCGACACGTCCCATCCCGACGAGAACCGGATCCTGTCGATCTACGGGGTGGCCCGGATCGGGGCGGAGGCGGCCTCCGACGGAGGGTCCGACGTGCTCCTGCTGCTGATGTACGTCAACGTCTTCCTCGGCGTGTTCAACCTCCTGCCGCTGCTGCCCCTCGACGGAGGCCATGTGGTGGTGGCCACCTACGAGCGGATCCGCTCCATCGGGGGTCGCTCCCACCAGGTGGATGCGGTCCGTCTCCTGCCGCTCACCTACGCGGTCGTGGTGCTGCTGCTGCTCGTCGGCGGGGTGGCGCTGGTGCGCGACATCCTCGATCCGGTCAGCTTCGGCTGATCCCCTGCTGGGAGGCCGAGCGGGTAGGATCTCGGCGTGAAGGTAACCGCGACGTTCCCGCGGCGGGCCACACGGCAGATCATGGTGGGGGCGGTTCCGGTGGGCGGCGGCGCGCCGGTCACCGTGCAGTCGATGACGGTCACCAAGACGGCCGACCACGAGGCCACCCTGCAGCAGATCTACGCGCTGGCGGCCGCCGGCGCCGACATCGTGCGATGCACCTGCAACCGGCCCGAGGCCGCCGAGGGGCTGGCCCGGATCGTGCCGCGCTCGCCTGTGCCGATCGTGGCCGACATCCACAACAACCACCGGATGGCGCTGGCCGCGCTGGAGGCCGGGGTGCACTGCCTGCGGCTCAATCCGGGCAACATCCGCAAGCCCGACCACATCAAGGCGGTGGCCCGGGAGTGCCGGGACCGGGGCGTCCCCATCCGAATCGGAGTCAACGGGGGATCGCTGGATCCCGACCTCTACGACCCCGAACTGGGCGTGACCCCCGAGGCGATGGTGGCGTCGGCCATGCGGGAGCTCGCCTACTTCACCGACGTCGGATTCGACCTGGTGAAGATCTCGGTCAAGGCGTCGAGCGTCCCGCTGATGATCGAGGCCTACCGGCAGCTCGCCGACGTGACCGATCACCCGCTGCACCTCGGCGTCACCGAGGCCGGGCCTCCTCCGGCCGGGACCATCAAGTCGACGGCCGGGATCGCGACGCTGCTTGCCGAGGGCATCGGCGACACCATCCGGTACTCGCTGACGACCGACCCGGTCGAGGAGGCCCGGGCCGGCCGGAAGCTGCTGGAGGCGATGGGGCTGCGGGAGCGGCGCAATGTCGACCTCATCGCCTGTCCCAGCTGCGGCCGGGCCGAGGTCGACGTCTTCGGTGTGGCCCAGGAGGCGATGGAGGCCTTCAGCGACCGTGAGATCCCGCTGCAGGTCGCGGTGATGGGCTGCGTGGTGAACGGTCCCGGCGAGGCCCGCGACGCCGATCTGGGCATCGCCGCCGGCAACCGCCGGGGACACCTCTTCGTGAAGGGCGAGAACGTGGCTGTCGTGGCCGAGGAGTCGATGGTGGACGCGCTGGTGGAGTGGGCCGAGTTCATCTGCGAGCACGGCTCCGAGGCCGCTCTGGAGCGGGCCGCACAGACCCGAGCGTCGGCCCGGCGGGCCGCCGATGAGGACCGCCGCCGCAATCTCGACGAGCTCGGCGACGACGCCAACAACTCTGAGGCTGTGGTGGCGGGCATACGACGCAACCGCCGGATCACGACGCAGAGCGGATAAGGGCCGAGCGGACGAGGGCCGAGCGGACGAGGGCCGGGCGGACAAGGGCCGCGGCCGGCCGGGATCAGACGGGGTTCTAGCTCCGGTACACTGTCGCCAACGTTCGATTCTCCGGAAGCGGCGTGGGCTGGTGCCCACGCCGTTGCCGGTTCGGGCCCGATCCGCGCAGCCTCTCGAGAGCAGAATCCCAACCAAGATCATGGCGATTGACGACCGCGTCCGAGAACTCGTGGCCCCACTTGTCCAAGCCGCCTCCGTCGACCTCTACGACATCGAGCACCATGGCGGATTGGTGAGGATCCTCGTCGATGCCGACGGGGGCGTCGACATCGACGTGCTGGCGAGGCTGTCGCGGTCGGTGAGCCGTGCCTTCGACGAGCACGACCTCATGGACGGTCGTTACACCCTGGAGGTGTCGAGCCCGGGCCTGGAGCGACCCCTGCGGACCCCCGACCACTTCCGCGGTGCGGCCGGCTCCGAGGTCAAGGTCAAGACCCTTCCAGGATTCGACGGGCCCCGCCGGCTGACCGGCGTGCTGGAGGCGGTGGCCGACGACGGCGTCGCCCTGCGCGACACCGACGGCCACCTGTCCCGGATCGCCTTCGAGCATCTGGCCTCGGCCCGCACCGTCTTCGAGTGGGGGCCGGTCAGCCGCCGCCCGAAAGAGTCTCAACGAGCCCAGACGGAGGAGAAGTCATGAACGCAGAGATGATGGAAGCGCTGCAGGCGATGGCCGCCGAGCGGGGTATCACCGTGGACGCCCTTTACGCGGCTCTGGCCGATGCCTTGGAGTCGGCCTACAAGCGGCTGCCCGACGCCAAGGAGTACGCCTGGGTGACGATCGATCCGTCCAGCATGGAGTTCCGGGTGCTGGCCCAGGACCTGGACGACGAGGGCAACCCTGTCGGCGAGGAGTACGAGGTGACCCCGGGCAACTTCGGGCGCATCGCGGCCCAGACCGCCCGCCAGGTAATGACCCAGCGCATCCGCGAGGCCGAGCGCGAGCTCAAGTACGAGGAGTATGCGGGCCGCGAGGGCGACATCGTCACCGGGATGATCCAGCAGACCGACGCCCGCTACACCCTGCTGGACCTGGGAAGGGTCGAGGCGCTGCTGCCGCAGGCGGAGCAGGTCCCCTACGAGCGCCCCGACTCCAATACCCGGCTCAAGGCCTACATCGTCGAGGTTCGCAAGACGGCCAAGGGCCCCCAGATCGTGGTCAGCCGGACCCATCCCGGTCTCGTCAAGCGGCTGTTCGAGCTCGAGGTCCCCGAGATCTCCGACGGCATCGTCGAGATCAAGGCGTGTGCCCGCGAGCCCGGTCACCGGACCAAGATCGCGGTGTCCTCCAACGACCCGAACGTCGACCCGGTGGGCGCTTGCGTGGGGGCCAGGGGGGCCAGGGTCCGCCAGGTCGTCAATGAACTGCGCGGCGAGAAGATCGACATCGTTCCCTACAACAGCGAGCTCGAGGAGTTCGTCACCAAGGCGTTGTCGCCCGCCAGGATCAAGGAGGTTCGCCCCAACGAGCTGACCGGCGACTGCGACGTGATCGTTCCCGACTACCAGCTGTCGCTGGCCATCGGCAAGGAAGGCCAGAACGCAAGGCTGGCCAGCCGGCTCACCGGCTGGGGGATCAACATCAAGAGCGAGACCCAGCTGGCCGAGGAGGCTGCCTACGGCGACGTGGAGTGGGCCGAGGGCGAGTGGATCACCGACCCCGCCACCGGCGAGCAGCGGTGGCAGCCTGCCGACGGCGGCGAGGCCGTCAGCGCGGAGGCCTGGGCCGCGGCCATGGCCCAGGACCAAGCCGAAGCCTCCGAGGCCTCCGATTCCGAGAAGGCAGCGTCGCCCGTAGAGCAGGCGGACAGCGGCTGAGCCCGGTTCGAACCTGTATCGGCTGCCGCGCCCGTCGCCCCAGCGCAGAGATGCGGCGGGTTCTCATGGCCGCGGGCGGCGGGCTGCGACTGGGGCCCGGCCCGGGCCGGGGCGCCTGGCTGTGCGCCGACATCGCCTGCTTCGACGCGGCCCGGCGCCGCCGAGCCTTCGGAAGGGCCTTCCGGGCTGACGTTCGGCCGGGCGAGATAGATAGGCTTCGAAGTGCGTGGCCGTCGCGTTCGGGGGACGATCCCAGGCCGGCAGACCGCGCGGAGTCCTGAAGGGGGCACTCTTTGCCAGGAAAGATCCGCGTCCATGAGCTCGCCAAGGAGCTCGGGCTGACCAACCAGGCGACGCTCGAACTCTGCGTCGCGCTCAGCATCGGGGTCAAGTCCCATTCCTCGAGCATCGTCGAAGCCCAGGCCGACCGGGTCCGGCGGAGGGCCGAGCGCGACGGGCTGTTGAAGCCGCCGCCGCCACCCGTGGTCGAGATCGAGGAGCCGGAGGCTCCGGAACCCGAGCACGAGCCTGCCGCACCTGCCCCGCCCGCCCCGCCCCCGCCTGCCCCCGCCGAGCCCGCCGCAGCCGCGGCGCCTTCCGAGCCCGCCGAGCCCGCCGCGGCCGCGGCGCCTTCCGAGCCCGCGGTGGCTGCGGTGGCCGCGGCGCCGGTCGAGCCGGTCGCCGTCCCAGCCGCAGAGCCTCGACCCGCGGTGGTGCCGGCCGAGCCCGAGCGACCGGCGGCAGCCGTCGCGGCAGAGCCGGAGGCGGCCAAGGCCCGGCCCGCTGAAGCGGCGCCCGCCGAGAAGGCCTCCAAACCCAAGGTGACGATCTCCTCGAGCGGCAGCGTCGCTCCCTCCAAGCGTGTCGTCCGCGACGACCCCCATCCGCCGGCGGAGGAGAAGGCTCCACCGCGCCCGACGGGTCAGCGGGCTGCCGCGGGCGCTCCTCCGGCCCGGCCCCGGCGAGCCGGGAGCCCGCCCGTCTCCCGTTCGGGCAAGCCCATACCGCCGCCGCCCCCGCCGCGCCGGATGCCGCCGCCCCCGCCTCCGGGCCGTTCCCCCCGGTCGGGCGCGCCGGCCACCGAGCGCCGCTCCTCCGGTCCGGCCGGCCGGCCCGCGGGACAGAGACCCGCGGGGCCGTCGGACCGCGGCCCAGGCGCCCGTCGCGGCGCTCCCGCGGGCGGTCCTCGCCCCATGGGCGGCCCGCGCCCCGCTGGCCCCGGCGGACCTGGCGGACCCGGTGGACGCCCTCCCGGCCGGGGCGGGCCCGGCGGTGCGCAGCGGCGCCCGCCCCGACGCAAGAGCCGCCGGCGCCGGGTGCGCGAGGAACTCCAGCCGATCGACATCCCGTCCTACACGCCCATGCATGCAGCTGTGCCCGAGGGCGTGATCGTCATCGAAAGGGCCTCGGCGGCTCAGGACTTCGGCCCCAAGCTGAACCGCACCGCGGCCGACGTGGTCCGCTTCCTGATGCAGCACGGCGAGATGGTCACCGCCACCCAGTCGCTGAGCGACGAGATGATGGAGCTCTTCGCGGCCGAGATCGGCGCCGAGATCCGCCTCGTCGACCCCGGAGAGGAGCAGGAGGCCGAGCTGCGCAAGCTCCTGGGCCTCGACGCCGGCACCGACGGCGAGGCCGACGAGGCCGAGCTGCGACCGCCTGTCGTGACCGTCATGGGCCACGTGGACCACGGCAAGACGCTGCTGCTGGACCGGATCCGCGACACCAACGTCGTCGACGGCGAAGCGGGGGGAATCACCCAGCACATCGGCGCCTACCAGGTCGAGCGCAACGGCCGGATGCTGACGTTCATCGACACTCCGGGCCATGAGGCGTTCACTGCGATGCGGGCCCGGGGCGCGGGCGCCACCGACATCGTCGTGCTGGTGGTGGCCGCCGACGACGGCGTGATGCCCCAGACGACCGAGGCCATCAACCACGCCAAGGCCGCCGACGTGCCCATAGTCGTGGCGGTGAACAAGATCGACCGGCCCAACGCCGACACGCAGAGGACTGTGGCCGGCGTCGCCGAGCAGGGCCTGGTTCCCGAAGCCTGGGGCGGGGACACCATCTACTGCGAGCTGTCGGCCCTGACCGGTCAAGGCATCGAGGAGTTGCTGGATCAGATCCTGCTGGTGGCCGAGGTCGAGGAGCTGCGATCGTCGCCCGGGGGCCGAGCGGGCGGCGTCGTGCTCGAGTCGAACCTCGACATCGGGCGCGGGCCAGTTGCCACCGTGCTGGTGCAGCAGGGCACGCTGCGGGTGGGCGACCCGATGGTTGCGGGCGCGGCCTGGGGCCGCGTCCGGGCCCTGCTGGACGACCACGGCCAGAACGTCGACGCAGCCCCGCCGTCAACTCCGGTCCAGGTCCTGGGCCTGTCGGAGGTCGCCGTGGCGGGCGACTCGTTCGCGGTGGCCCCCAACGAGAAGATCGCGGGCCGGGTGGCCGACACCCGCGAGCACTGGCAGCGGCTGTCCAGCCTGGGCCGCGAGGCTCACGCCCTGTCGGGCGGGGCCAAGCTCGAGGATCTCTTCACCCGGATCCAGCGGGGCGAGACCGCCACCCTGAACGCCATCGTGAAGGCAGACGTGAACGGCTCCCTCGAAGCCGTCACCGAGAGCCTGCGCAAGCTCGAGACCGGCGATGTCCGCATCGCCATCGTGCACCGCGGCGTCGGCGGAATCACAGAGAACGACATCCAGCTCGCCTCGGCCTCGAACGCCACCATCATCGGGTTCAATGTCCGGCCCGACCGCAAGGCACGCGAGGCCGCCGACGCCGAGAACGTGGAGATCCGCACCTACGAGATCATCTACAAGCTCCTTGAGGACGTGTCCTCGGCCATGGTGGGGATGCTCGCCCCCGACATCGAGGAGGTCGTGACGGGCGAGGCCGAGGTCCGCCAGATCTTCCGCATCCCCCGCGTCGGCGCGGTGGCGGGCTGCTACGTGCAGAACGGCACCATCACCAGGGGATCCAAGGTGCGGTTCCTGCGCGACGGGGCGATCATCTGGAAGGGGACCGTCTCGTCGCTGAAGCGCTTCACCGACGATGTGCGCGAGGTCCAGTCCGGGTTCGAGTGCGGCATAGGCCTGAGCAACTACCAGGACCTCAAGGCGGGCGACGTCATCGAGACCTTCACCGAGCGTGAGGTGGCCCGGACCCTCGACGGCTGAGAGGCCGGGCCCCTCCGAGGCATCCGATGACACGACGAGCGAAACGCTTCCAGCCCGATCACCGGGCCGGCCACCGCACCGCCCGCGTGGGCGAGCTCATCAGGCGCATAGTCGCCGAGTCCATGGAGCAACTCGACGACGACCGGCTGGCGATGGTGTCGGTGACGGGCGTGGACGTGGACCGCGACCTGCACCGGGCCGTGGTGTGGTTCACGTCGCTGGGCGACACCGAGGACGGTGACGCCGACATAGCCGAGGCCTTCGAGGAGCACGCCCGCGGGCTGCGGCGCAGCGTCGGGGACCAGACCCGGCTGCGGCGCACACCCGAGCTGGTGTTCCGACCGGACGCGGTGCTCCGCTCGGCCGAGCGCATCGAGAGGCTGCTCGACGGCCGCGACGGCGCCGCGGATCCCGAGAGCCGGCAAGAGGCCGAGGGTCGGTGATGTCCGACGGCATCGCGGTCATAGACAAGCCGGCCGGTTGGACCAGCCACGACGTCGTGGCCAAGGCGAGGGGTGTGCTCGGCACCCGCAAGGTCGGCCACAGCGGCACCCTCGATCCTGACGCCACCGGCGTGCTGGTGCTCGGCATCGGCCGGGCCACCCGGCTGCTGCGGTTCCTGACCGCGCTGCCCAAGAGCTACGAGGCCGAGATCGTGCTGGGCTCCGAGACCGACACCCTCGATTCGACCGGCCGGGTGACCGCCCGCCACGAGATGGCCGGCGTGACCGGGGCCGAGGCCCGCCGGGCGGCTGCCTCGCTGACCGGAGACATCCTCCAGGTGCCGCCCATGGTCTCGGCGGTGAGGGTGGGAGGACGCAGGCTCCACCAGCTGGCCAGGGAGGGGGTCGAGGTGGAGCGCGAGCCCCGGCCCGTGACCGTCCATCGCTTCGAGGTGGCGCCGGTGCCCCGCGGCGAAGGGGTGCTGCAAGCCGAGGTGGACTGCTCGTCGGGCACCTACGTGCGGGTGCTGGCAGCCGACCTGGGCCGGGCGCTCGGAGGGGGCGCCCACCTGAGGAATCTGCGCCGCATCGCGGTGGGAGGCTTCGGGCTGGCCGAGGCCCATCCGGTGGAGTCGCCCGTGGTCCTGCCCATGGCGAGGGCGGTCGAGCATCTCGACGGTGTGCGGGTCGGCGCCGCGGTGGCTGCCGACGTGACCCATGGCCGTGTGCTGGACCGGGACCGCCTCGGCGCCGCCGGTGCCGGCCCGTGGGCGGTGCACGACGCCGACGGCTGTCTGCTCGCCGTCTACGAGCCGTTCCGGACGGGAGCCAAGCCGTCGGTGGTGGTGGCGAGCGCGGCGTCTTAGCCCGGCGGCCTCGGTAGCCTCACCCAGACCGGATCAGGGCCCGGAACACTCACTATCCGCGCTGGAGGCGTCCGTGGAATTGCTGCATGATCGGCGTGATCAACTTCCCGAGATGGTGTCGGTCGCGGCGGCTATCGGTGTGTTCGACGGTGTGCACCTCGGCCACCGCGAGGTGCTGACCCGGGTCCGCGGGACCGCTGACCGTCTCGGGGTCGCCTCCGCGGTCGTCACCTTCGACACCCATCCGGCCTATGTGGTTCGCCCTGAGAACGCGCCGAAGCTGCTCACGACGCTCGACCAGAAGCTCGAGCTGCTGGCGGCGACCGGCTTGGACTACTGCTACGTCATCGAGTTCGACGCGGCCCGGGCCGACACCCGTCCCGAGGAGTTCGTCGAGCAGGTGTTCCTCGACGCCCTCCATGCCCGGGCCGTGGTCGTGGGGGAGGACTTCCACTTCGGCAAGGGCCGCACCGGCAACGTGGACGAGTTGCAGCGCCTGGGCCGCGAATGGGGTTTCGAGGTGATACCCCTGGATCTGATCCGCCATCGCAGCGATGCCCGCGAGCCGGTCTCGTCCACCGCGGTGAGGCGAGTCCTCGCCGGCGGGGACGTGGCCAAGGCCGCGGCGATGCTGGGTCGCTACTACGAGGTGCGCGGCACCGTGATCCCCGGCGACCGTCGAGGGGTGACGGTCGGGTTTCCCACCGCCAACGTGCCCGTCCCCAAGTTCATGGCCTGGCCGGCCGACGCCGTCTACGCGGGATGGTGCACCCTGCCCGACGGCAGCCGGCGGGGCTGCGCCATCAACATCGGTCGCCGCCCCACCTTCTACGAGCACGCCGAGCAGTCACTGCTGGAGGCCCACGTCATCGACTTCGAAGGCGACCTGTACGGATGCGAGGTGCAGGTGGAGTTCGTCGACTTCCTGCGCAGTGAGCGCAAGTTCGAGGGACTGCAACAGCTCTCGGAGCAGCTGGCCGTCGACGTCGCCGACGCGCGGAGCCGGCTCGGGCTGGCGTGACAGCCGGCATCGGCACGAGGCGGCATGACTCCCACGGCCCGAGCCGGGGCCTCGTCGTCGGGACAGACTTCATGCCGGCTCCGGTGGCGTGACTGACCAGAGCCCCCGCGGGGCGCCCGGCTCGGCGCCCGAGGTGGAGCACTTCGCCGAGGCGCTGGTACCCACCCCGCACGGGGAGTTCCTCGCCCACGTGTACATCACCGCCGACGGCGAGCAGCACATCGCCTGTGTGATGGGTGACGTGGAGGACCCTCCGCCGCCGCTGGTGCGGGTGCACTCGGAGTGCCTGACCGGCGACGTGCTGCGGTCGCTGCGCTGCGACTGCGGGGCGCAGCTCGACCATGCGATGGCCGCGATCGCGTCGGAGGGGCGCGGCGCGCTGCTGTACATGCGGGGCCAGGAGGGCCGCGGCATCGGGATCGGGCACAAGATCAGGGCCTACGCCCTGCAGGAGCACGGCCTCGACACTGTGGAGGCCAACGCTGCGCAGGGCCTGCCGGTGGACGGCCGGGTGTAT
>Ga0209020_1000485_pt1 | contig 49843 bp, 41 predicted proteins | sample PinacodermBB_FD_187298 | JGI IMG/M metagenome (GOLD analysis project Ga0209020, IMG submission 187298) | Host-associated microbial community of the marine sponge Aplysina aerophoba from Gulf of Piran - sponge pinacoderm, lysed by bead... | ecosystem: Host-associated > Porifera > Sponge >... | reverse complement strand
GTGGATCCGGTGACGCGCCCTCCGGTGACGCGCCTTCCGATGCCGGTGGATCCGGTGACGCGCCCTCCGGTGACGCGCCTTCCGATGCCGGTGGATCCGACGACGTCGGAGACTGAGCCCCAGTGATGCCAGACGGCAGCGACCATGCCCCGCCAGTCTCGAGACCCTCCGCGGGCGGGGGAGGCCACGCAGCATCGGTGGACGGCCTCCGGCGGTTGCCGCTTCGGCCCAGCTACTCCTCGGGCAGCGACGACCTGCTGCGCGACTTCTATGTCCCGGCGCTGAGCCGGGCATCGGGCTACGACCGCATCGCCGGCTACTTCACGTCGTCGGCGTTCGTCAGCGCCGCCGCGGGGCTGGCCCGTTTCGTGAACGGCGGCGGCTCGATGCGCATGATCGTCGGGGCGCAGCTCAGCGAGGCCGACTGCGAGGCCCTGCGCGGCGCCACCAGCCTCGACGAGGTGCTCGCCCGGCGGCTCGCCACCTCGACCCTGGCCCGCGACGACGTGGAGCGACAACGCCTGCAGGTGGTGGCGTGGCTGGTGCGCGAGGGTCGGCTCGAGATGCGCGTCGGCGTGCCGTGCGGACCCGACCGGCAGCCGCTCGCGGCCGATCATCCCGACAACGACGGCCGCTACTTCCACGTCAAGTCGGGAATCCTGCGCGACAGCCGCGGCCACTCCGTGGTGTTCGGCGGGAGCATCAACGAGTCGTCTCAGGGCTGGTCGCGCAACTTCGAGCAGTTCAGCGTCTACATGTCGTGGAAGCCCGCGGCCTGGGCCGATTACGGCGAGCCCGAGGTGCGGCGCTTCGAGCACCTATGGAGCAACGACACCGGGCCCCGCTGGCGCATCGTCGCCCTGCCCGAGGCGGTCGAGCAGCGGCTGCTGCAGCTCGTGCCCGACGACTACCGGCCCCCCGGACACGACCCGGCCGAGGCGCCCGGGCCCGAACCCGCCGATCCAGGCCCCGCGGACCGATCAAGCACCGCCGGCGACCGGGCCGGCCCTGAACCGCGGCAGGTGACGGGCGGCCGGACGCTGCTCAGCGATGCCGACCGCGAAGCCGTCGACGAGATCCGCGATGCGCCGGCCACCAGGACGGGCGTGGGACTCGTGTCGGCCGCGGTCGTGCCGTGGCCCCACCAGATGGCCATCGCCCGCCGGATCCTCGACACGTGGCCGCGGTCGTACCTGCTGGCCGACCAGGTCGGGTTGGGCAAGACCATCGAGGTCGGCCTGGTGCTGCGCGAGCTGCTGCTGTCGGGCCGGGCCACCAGCGCGCTGATCCTGGTGCCGGCGTCGGTGCTGATCCAGTGGCAGCAGGAGCTCAGCGAGAAATTCTGCCTCGACGTCGCCCGCATCGACGGCACCGACCTCGCGTTCACCGACCCGGCCCGCCGCCGCCCCCTCACCGCCGCCGTCAATCCCTGGGCCGCCGAGCGGGTGCTGCTGGCGTCCTCGCATCTCGCCCGCCGGCGGGCCCAGCGCCGGCGGCTGCTGGACGCGCCCGGCTGGGACCTGGTGGTCCTCGACGAGGCCCACCACGCCCGCCGCCGCGGCTCCAGGCCGGGCGCCGCTGCCAACCAGATGCTCGCCCTGCTGCGCGACCTCAAACGCCACGGCAAGTTCGAGGCGCTGCTGCTGGCCTCAGCCACACCCATGCAGATGCACCCCCACGAACTGTGGGACCTCCTCGAGGTCGTCGACCTGCCCGAGAACTGGAACTCCAACGCCGAGGCGATGGCGCGCTACTACCAGCAACTCGGCGAACCGTTCAACGACCGGGCCTGGGACTTCCTGAGAACCATGGTCAAGGCGCAGCTGGACGCGTCCGGCCCTCCCTCGGACAAGCGGGCGGCAGCAGCGCTGGAAGGCACAGGCCCGGCCGAGGCCCATCGCATCCGCCGCTTCGACGACGACGGCCTGCATCGTCCGCAGAACGTCAAGGAAGCCAACCGACCAGCCTGGGACGAGTGGCTGCGGGCCTGCACGCCGGTGCGCGACCGGGTGTTCCGCACCACGCGCCTCACGCTGAGGTCCTACCTCGACGAGGGCCTGCTCCCGGCCGGCACCGTCATCCCCGAGCGCAGCATCACCGACCACTTCGACGACCTCGGCGACGCCGACGAGCTTTACTCGCGCATCGACGGCTACATACGGTCCCGCTACGAGGCCTACTCCGCCGGCCGCGACTCGCGGGCTCGGGGAATGGGCTTCATCATGACCGTGTACCGCCGCAGGCTCACCTCCAGCTTCCACGCCATCCGCTGCTCGTTGCAGCGGCGCCGCGACGCACTCGACGCACGAGCCGCCGCCGCGAGCCGACTCGACGACGGCCTCCGAGCCGCGACGCTGCCCACGCCGCGCCGCGGGCTGAGCCGAGTCGCGAGCCTGCTCGACGACGACGACTTCCACGCCTCCGAGGGCGCTCTGCGGCTGGACGGCCTCGACGACTCGGTGCCGGCACCCGATCCGGACGGGGCCGAAGCCGCGGGCGACGTCCAGCTGACCCTCGGGGAGATCGACGACTCTCCCTCCGAACTCGAGGACCTCGACCGCTTCATCGCCGACCTCGACGCGCTGGCCCCCGACGAGCCCAAGATGGAGAGGCTGGCGGGAATCCTCGCCGACTGCTTCGCGCGGGGGCACCGCAGCGCGGTGGTGTTCACCCAGTACGCCGACACGCTGCGCTACATCCGCGAGCGGCTGCTGGGCACCTACCGCACCGGGCTGGCCTGCTACTACGGCGGCACCGGCGAGATGTGGGACGACGAGCTGCAGCGCTGGGGCGCCGTCGGCAAGGAGCAGATCAAGACGAAGTTCCGCAACGGCGAGATCCAGATCCTCATCGGCACCGACTCGATGTCGGAGGGGCTGAACCTCCAGACGTGCGACGTGATGGTGAACTTCGACCTGCCGTGGAACTTCACCAGGGTGGAGCAGCGGATAGGACGCCTCGACCGCATCGGCGGGATGCCCGACATCGCAGTGCACAACCTCTACTACCGCGACACGGTCGAGGTGGACATCCACGACCGCCTGCGAGAGCGCTTCGACAGCTTCGAGGGCGTGCTCGGCCGCAGTGCCCCGGTGCTCGCCGCGATGGAGGACACGCTGCTGGACGCGGCCATGGGCGTGATCGGGTCCGAGCAGGCGTTCGAGCGCATCGACGAGTCGATCCGGACCGCCACCGAGGCGCCGCTGTCGCTCGACGACCTCGACGCCGTCCCGGAGCCGTCCGGCGGGCTCGAACCGGCCATGACCCTCGACGGGCTGCGCGACCGGCTCCTGACGATCAGGGGTGCGACAGACCTGCTGGAGGCCGACCCTCAGCGCCCTGGCGTGTGGCTGCTGAGCCTCGACCCCGCAGGCACCGGGCTCACGGCGCCCGCAGCGGTCGCCTTCGACCGTGACGTGTGCGACCGCCACGACGGCGTGGCTCTGCTCACCTGGGGAAGCCCGATGCTCGACGACCTCCTGGACTGCATCGCCCCGCAGCCCGCGCCGTGACCTCGCGGGCACGCTCCCTCAGAGGTGCAGTGCCGGGAGGCGCCTGAGCTGTTGGTTCACCGGATCCACTTCCAACGCGAGCCCTTCGATGGCGACGACGCCGAGCAGCGGCGTGACGTCGTCGTCGTCTGCGAAGAGCACTGTCGCGCCGGCGTAATCGCCCATGAGCTCGATCCGCGCCAAAGCCTTGTCGAAGCGCATCGGGCTGCCGTCGGCGAGTTCGCAGACCTGGGCGCCGTCCGGCTCGATGCCGATCGCCTCCAGGTGCTTGCGCGGCACCAGGCAGTGGTAGGCGCCGGTGTCCACGAGGAACTCGCCCTCCCACTGTCTGTCCGGCTCCGCCGGGTTCCTGACGGTCACGTTCACCCGTATCTCACCCATCCACTCTCTCCTTCATCCACTCCTTCATCAACTCTCTCCTTCCTCAAGATATTATAGCACATCACTATACATCATGAAGTCTCCTGTACAGCCTCGACAGCGCGATCAAGGAGTGGTCGCCGGATTTCGCACGCCACCGCTAGCCTGACGGAGTCCCGCCGCAGGTGGGACGCATCTGTGTGCAGCACGCAGGCTGCCGGCCTCGCATTGCGGGCCAAGCAGCAGGGTCCGAAACCCAACGGAGAATACATGCCAACCAGCCTCCCCCCCAAGGCGGACACCATCGCATCGATGGCGGAGACCTTCGGGCTCGCCACCAACGACACCGGTTCACCCGAGGTCCAGGTCGCGCTGTTGTCCGACCGCATCAACCACCTCACCGAGCACCTGAGGGTCCACAAGAAGGACCATCACAGCCGGAGGGGTCTGCTGATGCTGGTGGGCCGGCGCAGGAGGCTGCTCGACTACGTGAAGGAGAACGACGTCGAGAGGTACCGGGCGTTGATCGCCCATCTCGGTCTGCGACGCTGAGCACCAAGGGGCGGCCACAGCGCCGCCCCTCCGGCTGCCGGCGCCGGTCGCGGCGCCGGCGGGTCGGCGACGATCCCAGTGACAATCAACATGCGGTACGACCGCTCCGGTGCCAGTCGTATCGGCCTCGCCCGGCAGCTTCCCGGCGGGACCGATACGACTGGGAACTGGCGGGGTCGTGCCTGAGATCGGGCCCCGACCGGGGTCCGCAAGGAGTAGATCCATGGCTGAAGCCATTTCCGTAAGCGGCGCGTTCACGCGCGCCGAAGGCAAGGACGCCACCTTCGAGACGGGCCTTCTGGCCCCGCTCGCGGGCGGCGCCGTAACCGTCCAGATGGGCGACACCGTCGTGCTCGTCACCGCCACGGGCGCCAAGACGCCCCGCGAGGGCGCCGACTTCTTCCCGCTCACCGTCGACGTGGAGGAGCGCATGTACGCGGCCGGGCGCATCCCCGGCTCCTTCTTCCGGCGCGAGGCCCGCGCCGGCGAGCAGGCCATCCTGACCTGCCGGCTCATCGACCGCCCGCTGCGTCCCAGCTTCCCGGCCGGGTACCGCAACGAGGTCCACGTCGTGGCCACCGTGCTCGGCGCCGACCAGTCCAACCCCTACGACATCGCCGCGCTCAACGCGGCCTCGCTGGCGCTCTGCATCTCGCCGGTCCCCTTCGACGGGCCGATCGGCGCAGTGCGGCTGGCCTGGTCGTCGTCGGGCGAGTGGGTGCCGTTCCCCACATACGAGGAGGGCGAGGGCTCGGCCTTCGAGATGGTGGTGGCCGGCCGGCTGGCCGGCGACGACGTGGCCGTGATGATGGTCGAGGCCGGGGGCACCTCCACCACCTGGGAGCTGTACGCCGACGGTACGCCGAAGGTCGATGAGGACGTGCTCGCCGGCGGCCTGGAGGCGGCCAAGACCTGGATCCGCGAGATGATCGAGCTCCAGCAGCAGTTGATCGACGCGGTCGGCACGGTGGACAAGATGGATCCGCCGCTGGTCGTGGACCACAGCGCCGAGATCCTCGACGCAGTGCGCGAGGGCGCGCTCGACCGGATCGCGGCCACCCAGCAGATCGCCGACAAGGCCGAGCGCCAGGGGGCCGAGGCCGCGCTGGCCGCTGAGGTCATCGCCGAGATGGAGGCCCGGTTCGGTGACGATCCCGCGGTGGCCAAGCAGGTCAAGAGCGCCATCCGGGCCGTGACCAAGGAGGTCGTGCGCCGCCGCATCGTCTCCGAGGGCATCCGCATCGACGGCCGCGCCACCAACCAGCTGCGCCCGCTGACGAGCCGGGTGGGCGTGATCCCGACCGCTCACGGCTCGGGGCTGTTCCAGCGGGGAGACACCCAGGTCCTCAACTTCACCACACTGGGAATCGGCCGCAGCGACATGCTGATCGACGATCTGTCGCCGACCGAGAAGAAGCGTTACTTCCATCACTACAACTTCCCGCCGTTCTGCACCGGCGAGACCGGGTTCATGCGCGGGCCCAAGCGGCGCGAGATCGGTCACGGGGCACTGGCCGAGCGGGCCGTGTTCCCGGTGGTCCCGGGATTCGAGGACTGGCCCTACACGGTGCGCACCGTGTCGGAGGTGCTGGCCTCCAACGGGTCGAGTTCGATGGCGTCGGTCTGCGGGTCCACGCTGTCGCTGATGGACGCCGGCGTGCCGATCAAGGCGCCGGTGGCCGGAGTGGCCATGGGCCTCGTGCACGCCGACGACGCCTGGGTCACGCTCACCGACATCCTCGGCGCCGAGGACGCCTTCGGCGACATGGACTTCAAGGTCGCGGGCACCACCGACTTCATCACCGCGCTGCAGCTCGACACCAAGATCGCCGGCATCCCGGCATCGGTGCTGGCCGACGCGCTGCGACAGGCCCGCGAGGCTCGCCTCGACATCCTCGACGTGATGGCCGAGACCATCATGGAGCCCCGGCCCGACGTGCGCGACACCGCCCCGAAGATCGTCACCTTCGAGATCCCGGTCGAGAAGATCGGAGAGGTGATCGGGCCCAAGGGCAAGGTGATCAACGCGATCCAGTCCGAGACCGGAGCCGACATCAGCGTCGACGACGACGGCGCGGTCGGGATCGTGGCCGTCGCGTCCACCGACCGGGGCGCCGTGCTCGAGGCCGAGCGCCAGATCAAGCTCATACTCGATCCGCCGACCGCCGACGTGGGAGCCACGTACCGGGGCCGGGTCGTGAACATCACCAAGTTCGGTGCGTTCGTGAACATCCTTCCCGGCCGCGACGGGCTGGTTCACATCTCCAAGCTGGGGGGCGGCAGGCGCATCGACCGCGTCGAGGACGTCCTGGAGCTCGGCGAGGAGATCGAGGTGGTCGTGGAGGACGTCGACCCCAACGGCAAGATCTCGCTGATTCCCAAGACCGACGACACCGACGGTGCGGCGGCGTTCTCAGCCCGTGCGGAGCCCCGCCGCGACGGCGGCGGCCGTCCGGAGCGGCGCCGAGGCCCCGAGGGCGGTGACACGGACCGCTCCCCGGGACGTTCGGACCGCAACGGAGGCCGCGGCGAGCGCGCCGGGTCGGACTTCCGGCGGTCGAACGACGGCCGCGGCGACCGCAGGGACTCCGAGCCCCGCCGAGACGGGCGCGGCGGCGGCCGCGGCCGGGAGGCGGCCCCGGTTCCGGGCGCGAGGCGGGTCTCGTTCGAGGACTCCTTCGACCGGGAGCTGGAGAAGGACTTCGGAGATCTGGGTCCCGATCCCCGAGCCCGGCGAACCGGTCGCCGGAACCCTCGCGGCCCTCGCTAGGGACCCGGCGAGCAGAGGGCGATCATGATCCGAGTCGGGGTGTGCGGCGCCACCGGGCGCATGGGCGCCGAGGCGTGCCGGGCCGTCGAAGCCGATCCGGGCACCGAGCTGGTGGCCGCCATCGGCTCCGCCGGCTCGGTCGAGGAGTTCGCCGGCGCCCGGGCCGGGGTGGTGGTCGACTTCACCGTCGCCGAGGCGGTCAGGGCCAACGCCCCCCGCCTCGCGGAGGCGGGCATCCACGCGGTCATAGGCACGTCCGGGCTGACACCGCACGACACCGACGCGCTGCGGGAGGCCTTCGTGCGCAGCCACTGCATCGTCGCGCCGAACTTCGCGGTCGGTGCCGTGCTGATGGCCCGCTTCGCGGCTCTGGCCGCGCCGTACTTCGACACCGCTGAGGTGATCGAGCTGCACCACGACCGCAAGGTCGACGCGCCGTCGGGGACGGCCTTGACGACCGCTGAGGCCATGGCCGAAGCATCCGAGGACTGGGCGCCGGACCCCACGCTCAACGAGGCGGTGCCCGGCGTCCGCGGCGGCCGGGGCCCCGGCGGGATACCGATCCACTCGGTGCGCTTGAAGGGCCTCGTCGCCCATCAGGAAGTGCTGCTCGGAGGCCCCGGCGAGACCCTGACGATCCGTCACGACTCCATCGACCGGTCGGCGTTCATGCCCGGGATGCTGCTGGCCGCCAAGCGGGTCGTGGCGCTCGAGCCGGGTGTGACCGTCGGCCTCGGCGAGGTGCTGGGCATCTAGGCAGGCCCTGGCGAGCGCTGGAGCTTCTTGGTGCGCAGGCTGGCATCGCCGGGGTGGGTGTTGTCGAGGGTGCGTGCCGTCATGGGCGGCTGGAGCTTCTGAGTGCGCAGGCTGGCATCGCCGGGGTGGGTGGCTTCGCACCTGTTCGCGGTGGCCATGGTCGTGCTCATGGCCAACCTGGGGTTCTGGCAGCTTCGACGGCTCGACGACCGGCGCGCCGACAACGCCCGGACCGCGGCCGCGATGTCGCAGGCCCCCTCGGACATCGCCGCGTACCTGGACACGCTGGGCCTGCCGCCCGAATTCACCGCCGTCGCGGCGACGGGCGCCTACCTCTCCGGCGCCGAGGTGCGTGTCGGCAACCGCAGCAGCGGGGGGCAGCCCGGCGTCTGGCTGGCCACTCCGCTGGAACTGGCCGACGGCCGGGCGGTGGCGGTGGTCCGGGGCTGGGTTTCGCGTCGCAGTGTGGTGGGGCTCGACGACCGCAGTGCGTCCCCGCCGGCGGGCCAGGTGGTGGTGGCCGGCCTGGCTTTCGGCAGCGTGGACGGCGGAAGGGTTGCGGAGACCGGTCCCGGCGAGACGCCGGAGATCTCCCGCATGGACCTGGACCGCTTCGCCGAGGTGTCGGGCGTCGACGTGGAGGATGTCTGGATCAGGCTCCGGGCCCAGTCGCCGCCCCAGCCCGAGGGGCTGCCGGAGCCGGTCCCCGATCCCGATCTGACCGAGGGGCCGCACCTGTCGTACGCGTTCCAGTGGTTCTTCTTCTCGGCGGGGGCAGCGGTGGTGTACATCCTGATCCTCCGCCGGGCCGTGACCGGTCGCCAAGAGCCTCTCGCCACCGCGTAGGGTTGTAGGCGATGGGACGGTTCGGGCGAGTGCTCACCGCGATGGTCACGCCCTTCACCGACGACGGGGCCTTGGATCTAGACGGCTCCGCCCGCCTGGCGCGGTGGCTCGTCGCCCACGGCAACGAGGGCCTCGTGGTGGCCGGCACCACCGGGGAGAGCCCGACCCTCACCCACACCGAGCAGGCCGATCTTGTGGCCGCGGTGGTTGACGCGGTCGACGTGCCGGTGGTCGCGGGCGCCGGGAGCAACGACACCCGCGCCGCCATCGACCTCACCGAGCGCTGCACGCAGGCCGGAGCCTCCGGCATCCTGCACGTGGCCGGCTACTACAACCGCCCGTCGCAGGCCGGGCTCGACTCGCACTTCCGGCACTGCGCGGACGCCACGAGCCTGCCCGTCATCATCTACGACATACCGGGGCGGACGGGCCGCAAGGTCGCCACCGAGACCCTGGCCCGGCTGGCGCACGAGGTGCCCAACATCGTCGGGCTCAAGGATGCGGCCGGCTCGCCCGCGGAGACGGCCCGCCTGCTGGAGATGGCCCCCGACGGCTTCGAGGTGTACTCCGGCGACGACTCGCTGACCCTGCCCCTGCTGTCGGTCGGGGCGGTGGGCGTCATCGGCGTCGCCACCCACTGGGCGGGCCGGCATATGGCCGCCATGTTCGATGCCTTCGAGAGCGGCCGGGTTGCTGAGGCCGCGGCCATCAACCGCAGCCTGCTCGACTCCTACGACTTCGAGAGCGGCGACGACGCCCCCAACCCGGTGCCCACCAAGTGCATGATGCGGGTGCTGGGACTGCCCGCGGGGCCGTGCCGCCTGCCCATGGGACCCGAGCCGTCCGGACTCGAGGACCGGGCCAGGGAAGTCCTCTCTGCGCTGGGCGCAGGCTGATCGTCAGCTGTGGCCGCGCCGGTAGCCGTCACCTTCCTGGGCGGCCTCGGGGAGATCGGGCGCAACTGCGCGGTCATAGAGACCGCCGGCCGCCGCGTGCTGCTCGACTGCGGCCGGATGTTCGCGGGGGACGACCTTCCCGGCGTGGACTCGGTGCTGCCCGACTTCGAATGGCTGCTCGACAGCGGGGGCGTGGAGGCCTGCGTCGCCACCCACGCCCATGAGGACCACATCGGCGCCCTGCCGTACCTGCTCGAGCGCCTGTCGTTCCCGGTGTACGGATCGGCGTTCACGCTGGGCCTGGTGCGGCACAAGCTCACCGAGGCGGGCCTGCTCGACCGGGCCGAGCTCCGCGAGGTCCGCGACGGCGACCGCTTCAAGGCCGGGCCCTTCGAGTGCGAGGCCATGCCGGTCACCCATTCGGTCCCCGGGGGCTTCATCACCGCGTTCTCCACGCCGCAGGGCCTGATCCTGCACTCCAGCGACTTCAAGCTCGACCTCACGCCGGTGGACGGGCGGCGCACCGCGCTGTCCCGCATCGGCGCGCTCGCCGACAATCCGGGTGTGCGGCTGCTGCTGGCCGACTCGACCAACGCCGACGACCCCGGGTCGACCCGATCGGAGCGGGATGTGGGCGACGTGCTGCGTGAGGCGATCGGCCGCGAGGAGGGCCGCAGGGTGATCGTGGGGGCCTTCGCCAGCCACATCCACCGCATCCAGCAGGTGATGGACGCAGCCGTCGGCACGGGGCGCACGGTGGCCACGCTGGGCCTGTCGATGCAGCGCAACGTCGGCCTGGCCCGCGAGCTCGGTCTTCTGCGGGTCCCCGATCACGCTTTGCGCGACATCACCGACATCGAGGGGATCGACCCGGCGAGGGTGCTGATCATCTGCACCGGGTCCCAGGGCGAGCCCCGGGCCGCACTGACCCAGATGGCCGAGGGCGCCAGCAAGTGGCTGGAGATCGGCGACCGGGACACGGTCATATTCAGCTCCCACCCGATCCCCGGCAACGAGGCCGCGGTGGGAGCGGTTCGCAACGGTCTGGCCCGGCGCGGGGCCCGGGTGCTGCACACCGGCAATCTCAACGTGCACACATCCGGCCACGGCAAGCAGCAGGAGCTGAAGGTGCTGCACTCGGCCGCGTCGCCGCAATGGTTCGTGCCGGTGCACGGCGAGTACACGCACCTGGTGGCCCACGCCAGGCTGGCGACCGAGATGGGAATGGACTCCGAGCGGGTGCTGCTGTGCTGCGACGGCGACCGGATCGAGCTCACCGACGGCGGGCTGCGACACGCCGGCTCGGTCGGCGGCGTCCACGTCTACGTGGACGGCACGGTCGGCGACCTCGGATCGGTCGTTCTCGACGAGCGGCGCAAGCTGGGCTCGGACGGTTTCGTGGCCGTGGTAGTGGACCTGGACCTGGACCGCGGCCTGCTCCTGGAGAGACCCGAGGTCGTGTCGCGTGGCTGGGTGGAGCAGCCGGCCCTGACGGCGCACGAGACCGCCGTTGCCGACGCCGTCGAAGCCCGGGTTCGTGATGCGCTCGACGACGGCCGCACCGACCTCAACGCCTTCGAGGACCTGGTGCTTCGAGCCGCCCGGCGCACGTCCCGGGATCGGACCCGCCGGCGGCCGGTGATCGTCCCGGTGGTGCGCGAGGCCTGATATGCCAGCGACCTCTGAGGCTTCTGGCGAACGGCCCGCGGAACTAGTTCACCGAGCACAAGACTTCTGGACGACATCTCTGCAATGGCTTGAGGTCTTGCCCTCCGCAGAACGGGACGCCAAGGCTGCCTATCAAGTTGAGAAGAAGCGGATCGTCCGCGAGCAGATGTCGTCGATGCCACTCGATGCACTCAAGCGGGCATCGGACGGTCGTCTCCGATTGGGAGCCATTGAGTCCGCTGGCATTCGTACGGTCGGCGCCGTTCAGGCGGCCAGGCGCCATCGGCTTGAGGCTATCCCCGGCGTCGGTCCCAAGACAGCGACTCAGGTCCATGGCGCCGCAAGTCAGATCGAGGAGGCACTGAATCGAGAGGCTCGGGTTCGGTTCGACATAGACCGTCGACCTGATGAGCAGACGTCTCTGTTGTCCGCGCTGCACGAAGTCCAGGCCGCTCGACGCGACCTCGAGCCTCTGCACGCCACGCTTCAGCGGGTCGCGGAGCTTGTCGAGACGGACATTGCCGGTGCTCGACTCGCGTGCCGCAGAATTCGGCGCCTCTTTGCCCGGCGCCAGCGCAAGGAGGAGGCGCTTGAGGCATACGACCGACTGTTGCGGCTGCTGAATGACCCGTCAACTGCTGCGCTGAATACATCACTGGAGAGTGTGAGACGCCGAATGTCGCGTCCGCTCGATGCGGTGACTCTGTGGAACAAGTATGCATCCAATGTGGTTGAATTTAATGGTTTGTTGATAGAAATCAGTGGTCAGAAGCCCGACCAGGATGCGTCTGAAGGCTTCCTTCCCGAAGAGATCGTGGAGAGCATTAGAGCCTTCAGTCTGGACACGGCTCTCCTGAAGTCGTCACTTCGCGGCTACCAGGCGTTTGGAGCGAAGTTCGCATTGGTACAGCGTCGGGTGATCTTGGGGGACGAGATGGGTCTCGGCAAGACAATCGAAGCCTTGGCGGTGCTGTGCCACCTTCACGCGCACGGCGCCGCGTGCTTTCTCGTGGTATGCCCAGCGAGTGTGTTGGCGAACTGGGAGCACGAAGTGCGCCGACACTCGCGCCTTGAGTCGGTGTGGCAACTCCACGGCGCAGGACGGTCCCACCGCAGATGGCAGTGGGCTCACCACGGGGGAGTGGCAATTACGACCTTTGACACGCTTCGCGCCTTGGAACCACTAGACCGAACGCTAGACGCGGTGGTCATCGACGAAGCCCACTACGTCAAGAACCCTGATGCCATTCGTACTAGGGCCGCGCGAGCCTGGCTGGATCGAGCCGACTTGGCGTTACTAATGAGCGGGACGCCGATGGAGAACAGTGTGGAGGAGTTTCGATCCCTCGTGAGCCGCGTACGTCCCGATATCGCGAGGACGATTCGCTCGACGGATGGGATCGGCGGTGCGGACGCCTTTCGCAAGGCCGTCGCGCCCGTCTACTTGCGACGCAATCAGACCGACGTGCTCAACGAACTCCCAGAGAAGATTGAGACTGCTGAATGGTTGACACTAGACGGCGCAGCCGCCAAGGTGTACGGGAGAGCTGTTGCTCAAGGGAACTTCATGGCAATGCGGAGGGCTGCCTTCCTCACGAGAGCGCCAGAAGACTCCCCCAAGTTGAGCCGGCTGCTGGAGATTGTCGATGAAGCTGCGGAGAATGACCGCAAGGTGGTCGTCTACTCATACTTCCGTGAGGTAATCGACCGGATCGATTCCGCGCTCGGTCGTAGATCCGTCGGCCCCTTGACGGGCGACGTGCCGGCTCGAGACCGGCAGGTGTTGGTGGACCGCTTCTCGGAGCGCCGGGAGCCTGCGGTGTTGGTGTCTCAAGTCCAGGCCGGTGGTGTCGGACTCAACATCCAGGCCGCTTCAGTCGTGATTCTGGCCGAGCCTCAATGGAAGCCGAGCACCGAGGAACAAGCCGTCGCTCGCTGTCATCGGATGGGTCAGGCTCGTCCTGTCGAAGTGCATCGGCTGCTCACCGAGAACAGTGTCGATGAGCGCATGCTCATCGTTCTCGCTCGCAAATCGGCGTTGTTCGCCGATTACGTTAGGGCCAGCGCCATGAGGGACGCGGCCCCCGACGCGATCGACGTGACCGACATCGACAGCACGAGGGAGGTTGCCTCGCAGGTCGAGGTAGAGCGGCGAATCATCGAACTCGAACGACGACGACTCAGCATGGATGCCCCGACGTCACGATTCATCGGGACCGCGGCGGATCTCTAGAGTTCCGGGCGTGTCGAAGCTTGAGGATCTCGTAGCTGGCGCGATCGCGGACGGAATCGAGCCCGTCGGATCAGTGACCGTGATCTCAGTCGCCTGGCACGGCGACCAAGCCGTCACGCTCACCTACAGGGATGCCTCCAATCAACCTCGGGAGCAACTGCTCTATCGCTCCGACGAGGCAACATTCGTCGTCAGGGAGGATTCTCGCCGCTCATGGAGCTTCGACGGAGACGGTCATCTCTTTCGACTCGCTGTCGAAGCGCGCCGCATCCAACTGGCCCACTTGTTTGATCCCTACGTCGCGCTGACGTCAAGCTCAGTCACGGCACTTCCTCATCAGATCGAAGCTGTCTACGGAGAGATGCTCCCTCGCCAGCCCCTGCGGTTCCTGCTAGCCGACGATCCCGGCGCGGGCAAGACGATCATGGCCGGCCTATACATGAAGGAGTTGATCATTCGAGGCGACGCCGAACGGATTCTCGTCGTCGCCCCCGGAAGCCTCGCAACTCAGTGGCAGGACGAGTTGCTGGACAAGTTTGGCCTCCGGTTCGAGATTGTGACCAAGGACCTCATCGACGGTCCGAGCTTCGGTGACGTGTTCCGAGAACGTGACCGTCTGATCTGTCGGCTAGACCAGATCGCTCGTCGCGAGGATCTTGTGACTCGCATAGGCCAGACCGACTGGGACCTTGTAGTGGTCGACGAGGCTCACCGGATGTCGGCTCACTTCTTCGGCGTCGAAGTCAAGAAGACCAAGAGATATCAGCTTGGCGAGGCCTTGGGTTCTACGACTCGCCATCTACTGCTCATGACAGCCACGCCCCACGCCGGCAAGGAAGAGGACTTCCAGTTGTTCCTAGCACTGCTAGACAGCGATCGGTTTGAGGGTCGTTTCCGTGACGGCGTGCATTCCGTCGACCCGAGCGACCTCATGCGCAGGATGGTTAAGGAGAGGCTCCTTACCTTTGAGGGCAAGCCGCTGTTTCCTGAGAGACGTGCGTACACCGTCGACTACCAACTGTCCCATGACGAGATGTCACTGTATGACGAGGTAACGGAGTATGTCAGAGAGCAGATGAACAGGGCTGACAGGCTTGTAACCGAGGGTCAGGGGCGACGTGGCAACATGGTGGGATTCGCGCTCACTGTTCTACAGAGACGGCTTGCATCCTCTCCAGAAGCCATCTATCAGTCGCTGTCTCGCCGTCGTAAGCGACTCGAGAACCGGATCGTCGAAGAGCGTCAGCGAGCCAGAGCGTCAGCCCTGGGAATGACACCTCAGGAGCAGCGACTATCGTCTCTCTTGGGCGCTGAAGGTATCGATAACGGTGAGTTGGACCCTGAGGCGTGGGACGAACTTGACAGCGAGGAACGGGAGGAACTCGAGACTCAAGTCGTTGATGCCGCTTCAGCGGCGGCGAACGTTTCCGAACTTGAGGCCGAGATTCGCGTCCTCCAGCAGCTGGAGGAACTTGCGGGGAATCTTAGGCACCAGGATGTAGATGCCAAGTGGGCGCAGCTCGCCAGCCTGCTCTCCAACGACAGTGAGATGTTCGGGCCGGATGGATCCCGGAGGAAGCTGCTCATATTCACCGAACACCGCGACACCCTGAACTACCTCGTTGATCGGCTGAGGCGCTTTCTTGGTACAGCCGCTGCGGTGGAGCAAATCTCGGGGAGCACCTCCCGCGAGAACCGCCGCGTAAGCCAAGCACGCTTCACGCAGGATGACAGCTGCCTCGTGCTGGTGGCGACGGATGCCGCAGGGGAGGGAATCAACCTTCAACGGGCACACCTTGTTGTCAACTACGACCTACCGTGGAACCCAAACCGCATCGAGCAGCGATTTGGACGTGTCCATCGCATCGGTCAGACCGAGGTCTGTCACATGTGGAACCTCGTTGCTGCTGAGACACGCGAAGCTCAGGTCTATCTGCGCCTGCTGGAGAAGGTCGAGAAGCAGCGGGTCGCGTACCGAGGGCAGGTCTTCGATGTGCTTGGAGAGGCGCTCAGCGGTGCGGCCCTACGTCGCCTTCTGATTGACGCGATCCGGTACGGCGACGACCCAGCCGTTCGCGATCGCATCGACCAAGTGATTGACAGCACTGTTGAGACGCGAATCCGTGAGGCGATCGAGCATCCGCCGCTTGCTGAGGAGACCATGGAGTTCGCAGATGTAGAGCGCGTACGGCGCGAGATGCGAGAGGCAGCCACTCGGAGGCTTCAAGCGCAAGACCTGCAGTCCTTCTTCGTAGAAGCGATGAGCTATCTCGGAGGACGTCTCATCGAACGCGAGTCGGAGCGTTTCAGTCTCGCTGTCGTGCCGTCGTCAGTGCGGCAGCGAGACCGCGAGATTGGGACTGGAGCCCCCGTGCTCGCAAGCTACGAGCGGATCACGTTCGACAAGAATGCGCTCCAGAGAGCCGGCGCGCCGTCCGCTGAAATCCTGGCTCCAGGACACCCACTCCTCAGTGCCGTCATCGACGTGATCCTTGAGCGACACCGACGCCTACTGGCTCAAGGGACCGTGTTGGTTGACCCATCTGATGCGGGTGGCTCGCCTCGCGTGCTCGTAATGCTCGAACATGAGATAGCAGACGGGCGCTCAACCCGGAGCGAACTTCACACCGTCGTCAGCAAGAGGTTCGAGTTTGTCGAGATCGACCGTTCCGGCAAAGCAGTCGCGGCTGGCTACGCCCCGCATCTCGACTATCGGGTGCCCACGGAGGGCGAGTATGAATCAATTCGCCTCATTCTTGAGTCCGGATGGCTCAAGGATGATCTAGAAGCGATGGCCACCGACCACGCCATCACGATGGCAATACCTCGACATCTCGACGAGGTCCGCCTTCGCACCGAGAGTCGGGTTGTCGCTACGCAGGCCGCAGTCACGGAACGGCTAACCCGCGAGATCAACTATTGGAGCCATCGGGCCGAGGAACTGCAACTGAAGGCCACAGCCGGAGGCACGCCACAGTCCAACGCGGATCGTGCACGCCAACGATCCGAGCAACTCACCCACCGGCTCCAGCGCCGAATGGAAGAGCTACACGCTGAGCGAAGCCTACGAGCGCTACCTCCGACGGTGGTGGGAGGAGCTCTAGTCGTGCCCGCTCAGCTGTTGCGTTCCTAAACGGAACGCCACGTTGGGTTCCACGAGGCTGTGGGGCGCCACTGGTAGCGTCACCTTCCATGGCATCCAAGGGAGCCAAGCCGGCTGACCGCGCCTCAGGCAGGTCCAAGCCGGCTGACCGCGCCTCGCGCGGGGGTTCGTTCTCAGTGGGCTCGGCGGTGCGGCCTCACGCGCCGTACATCTGGAGCCTCGCCGCCGTCGTGGCCGGGCTGCTGGTCGCCGGAAGCGTCTGGATGTCGGCCGCAGGCCCCGTCGGTGAGGGCATCGACTGGATCCTCGCCCAGGGAGTCGGCCTAGTGCGTTCCGCCCTTCCCGTGGGACTGGTGGCGCTCGGCGCGGTCGCCTTCCATCGCGCCCGGCGGATCGACCCGAAGCGGCGGCTCCGCCCTGACAGCGCCGGCGAGAGCGGCGGCGGCGCGGAACCGCCGGCTGCCCCGGCTCCAAGACCCGATCCCGACTCGATGGTGCGGGTGATGCTCGGCGGCCTGCTGCTGGTGGTGGCGGCGTCCGGCTTGCTGCACCTGGCCCGCGGCCGGCCCGGCGTCGGCGACCCGGTGGAGGAGATCGGTGCCGCCGGCGGTGTGCTCGGAGTGGCCGTCGGCGGCCTCCTGCACGCATGGACCGCTACGTGGGGCGCGGTCCTGCTCCTCGTGTTCGCCGGGCTTGTCGGCGTGATCGTGATCACTCGGGGCAGCGTGGTCGCGGCGGCCGAGGCGGTGCTGGCAGCAGTCCGCAAGTCTGTGCTGGCGCTGGCGAGGCTGACGTGGCGGGTCCTGCGGGCCGCGGTGGTCAAGCTCTTCAGCGACATCAAGGAGGCGCCAGCCGGGCGCGAGGCCACCGGCCTTCCCCAATACGAGCATCCCGAGGTCGCGCCCGTCCGGGCGGACCCTGATCCGGGCGACGCCGCGCTGGACGACGAGCCGCCGGCGGCGGCGGAGCCCGAGCCGCCTGTCGAGGCGGAAGCGGTCGCCGCGCCTGCCGATCCCGCGAGGGCCCTCGCTGCGGGCGCGGGCGGCGCGGGCCCGAAGCGGCGCGACGGCCCGTCCAAGTGGAGGCTGCCGGCCGCCAAGATCCTCTCCGTGACGCCCTCGCAGCAGATCGACAAGGCCGCCGTGGCCGAACGCGGCCAGCTCCTGCACGCCACCCTGGACCGTTTCGATGTTCCCACGATGCTGCTGGAGCCGGTCGTCGGGCCGACCGTCACCCGCTTCGTGCTCGAGCTGGGCGAGGGCGTCAAGGTGGCCAAGCTCGAGAGCCTGCGCAAGGACATCGCCTACGCCATGGCATCGCCCGACGTGCGCATCCTGGCCCCCATCCCGGGCCGGCGCGCCATCGGCGTGGAGGTCCCGAACCTCGACCGCCAGATCGTGCGGCTCGGCGACATCCTGCGAACACCGGCGGCACGCGCCGCGGAGCACCCGCTGGAGGTGGCCGTCGGCCGCGACATCAACGGCCAGTCGATGATGATGAACCTGGCGACCACCCCCCACCTGCTGATCGCCGGGGCCACCGGGGCCGGCAAGTCGTCATGCCTCAACTCGCTGATCACGTCGGTGCTGATGCGGACCACCCCCGACGACGTCCGGATGATCCTGGTCGACCCCAAGCGGGTGGAGATGGGCCAGTACGACCGCGTCCCCCACCTGCTGACCGCCCCGGTCACCGACCCTCGCAAGGCCGCCAACGCGCTGAGCTGGGCCGTGGCAGAGATGGAGCGGCGCTACGACGTGCTCTCCGAGACGGGATTCCGGGACATCACCGGATACAACGGCGCTGTCGAGGCCGGCGCCCTTCAGCCTCCGGCGCGGCTCTCGAGAGCCGGCTCGGGGGCGCAGAGCGACCGGATGGGCGACTGGAGGCATCATCGCCTCGGCGGCCTCGTCGCGGGATCCGACGGCGAGCCCCCGACCTGCCAGAGCATGCCGTTCGTGCTGGTGGTCGTGGACGAGCTCGCCGACTTGATGATGGTGGCCGCCCGCGACGTCGAGGAGTCGGTCGCCCGGATCGCCCAGATGGCCCGCGCTGTCGGCATCCATCTGGTGATCGCCACCCAGCGGCCTTCCGTCAACATCATCACCGGGGTGATCAAGGCCAACATCCCGGCCCGGCTCGCGTTCGCGGTGGCGAGCCTGACCGACTCGCGGGTGATCCTCGACCAGCCCGGCGCCGAGCGGCTGGTGGGCCAGGGCGACATGCTGTGGCTCGGACCGTCGTCGTCGGTGCCGCACCGGATCCAGGGATGCTGGGTCACCGAGGACGAGGTCCGCGCCGTGGTGAGGCACTGGGTGGACCAGGCGCCCGACTTCCACGACGATCCCTCGGTCTCCACCGAAGGACCGACCGGCGGCGAGTCCGGGGGCGTGTCGCAACCGGGGCCCGACCCCGGCGGGGCGCCGATCACGCCTGCGAGCATCACCGAGGCGCCACCGGTGGACGACGACGGCGGCGACGAACTGCTCGACACGGCCATGGCCCTGGTGGTCGAGACCCAGCTGGGATCCACGTCGATGCTGCAGCGCAGGCTGCGGGTCGGCTTCGCCAGGGCGGGGCGGATCATGGACCTGCTCGAGCAGCGCGGCGTGGTCGGGCCGTCCACCGGCTCGAAGGCCCGCGAGGTCCTGATCACTCCGGAGGAGTTCGAGGGCAGGCAGGCCGGCTGACATGCCCACCGGCCCGCCCTCGCGCCCGTCTGTCCGCCTGCTCGCTCGCTGGGTCCTGCGGTCTGAGTAGATGCTGCTCGGTCTCGTCTACTCGATCGTCGGCCTGGCGGTGCTGTCGCTGGCGGCCGACCAGTTCGTGCGGGGGGCGGCCCGGTTGGCGGTCGTGCTCCGGCTGGCGCCCATCGTGGTGGGCGCCATCGTGGTGGGGTTCGGCACCAGCGCGCCCGAGATGCTCGTGTCGGGCGTGGCCGCGGCCAACGGGCGCATCGACATCGGCGTGGGCAACATCATCGGCTCCAACGTCGCCAACATCTCGCTGGTGCTCGGCGCGGCGTCGTTCGTGGCGCTCGTTCCCGTGGGCCGCTCCGTCATCCGCAGGGATGCAGCCGTGTCCGTGGCCGCGGTGGCGATGTTCGCTCTGCTCGTGCAGGGCGAGCTCGGCCGTCCGGAGGGGGCGCTGCTGCTGGCCGCCCTGGGCGCCTGGTTCGTGCTGATCCTGCGCGGGGCCCGCACCCCCGGCCGCGAGACGGACATGGACGACCTCTCCGAGCTCGTCGGCGAGGATCCTCCCGCCGTCGGGATCGAGACTGTGCGGACCGCGGTCTCGCTAGCCCTGGTCGCCGGCTCGGCCTACATCCTGGTGGAGGGCGCCGAGCGGGTCGCCGACGCGCTCAACCTCTCGGGAGGCTTCGTCGGCTACACCATGGTGGCCGTCGGCACGTCGGCACCCGAGCTGGTAACGGCGGTGGCCGCGGCCCGGCAGCGCGAGACCGAGCTGCTCGTGGGCAACCTGCTGGGAAGCAACGTGTTCAACTCACTGGCGGTGGGCGGCGTGATCAGCCTGGTGGGACCCGGCCCGGTCGGCGATGTCACCCTCCAGACCCTGGGCTCGGTGATGATGGTCGTGATCTGCGTGGTGAGCTGGGTGGCCATGGCCATCGGCCGCCGGGTCACCCGCATCGACGGGATCGTGCTGCTGGGCCTGTGGGTGGTGAGCATCGTGCTGCTGGCCGGCTGACTGCTGCCACCGGCGCTTCGCATGGCATCACACCTGATCGCACATCCGGGACCCGTGCCGCTGGCGCAGACGTCCGACTCGCATGGAGCCCGACACCGGGGCGCGGCGGTGGAACGGTCCGGCCTGCTCGTGCGCGCACGCACCCGCGGCCGTCATCGAGGGCGCCCGCGACGGGGCGCGGCGGTGGAACGGTCCGGCCTGCTCGTGTGCGCACGCACCCGCGGCCGTCATCGAGGGCGCCCGCGACGGGGCGCGGCGGTGGAACGGTCCGGCATGCTCGTGCGCGTCCTGGTGTGCGTGGGCGTTCTCGGTCTCGGCTGCGCGTCCGATTCGGGCGAGGACCCGCCCGTCGGGAGCGAGCGGCCGGCCGTCGCCGATCCCTCCTTGGCGGCGGACCCCGACCAGGCGCCGGTGTCGTCGCCGCCGCAACCGGACACCTTGGCGCCGACGACACCGCCATTGCCGGAACAGGAGATCCCGTCCGCCGACGAGCCCGCGGTGTTCGTTGAGCCCGCGGTGTCCGTTGAGCCCGCGGTGTCCGTTGAGCCCGCAGGACCCTCCGAGCCGTCCGTTGAGCCCGCGGTGTCCGTTGAGCCCGCGGTGTCCGGCGAGCCCGCGGAGTCCGCTGAGCCGTCCGCAGGCCCCGAGGAGGTTGCCGCGGCGGCCGGGGAGTCTCCTGGTGATGAGGCTCTGCCGGAGCCGGCACGGGGCGGGGCCCCAGGGGAGGCCTCGGTGTTCCCGCCCCTCGGCGAGGGCGCCGACGTGGCTCGTTGGACCGTCGAGATCATCGAGTGGTTCCCCCACGATCCCGAGGCGTTCACCCAGGGACTCGAAGTCGCCGCTGGGACCATGTACGAGAGCACCGGCCTGCGAGGGCGGTCGTCGCTGCGGGCGGTGGATGCAGCCACCGGCGAGGTCGTTGAGCGGATCGATCTGGATGGCGAGCACTTCGGTGAGGGGCTCACGGTGATCGGCGACCACATCGTCCAGCTCACGTGGCAGAGCGAGACCGCGTTCGTCTATGACCGCTCATCCCTCGAGGTGGTGGGGGAGCACCGTTACGAGGGCGAGGGCTGGGGCCTGTGCCTGTCGGAGGACGTGCTGATCATGTCGAACGGCTCCGACCGGCTGGCCCGCCGGGATCCGGAGACCTTCGAGCTGTTGGGCACGGTGACCGTGGCCGCGCCGGGCTACGACGGCCGGCTCGACTACCTCAACGAGCTCGAATGCGTCGGGGACCTGGTGATCGCCAATGTGTGGCAGACCGATCGGCTGCTGGTGATCGATCCGGAGTCGGGCCTGGTGGCGGCGGCCATCGATGCCGGTCCCTTGGTGGACGACGTGAGCCGGAGCGCCCCAGGTGATATAGACGTACTCAACGGGGTGGCATTCGATCCGGACAGCGCCACCCTGTGGATGACCGGCAAGCTCTGGCCCCGGCTCTACCGAGTCCGGGTCGTGGAGGTTCAGTAGATGCGCTTGCGAACCGGCGCGCTCTTGGCGGTGGCCGTGCTGGCTGCGTCGGCGTGCACCGGGGGCTCCACGGTCCGCTCGTCGGACGGGGCCTCTCCGACCCTGCCTCCTCCCTCCACCACGGCGTGGGTGCCGCCGCCGACATCGTCTACGACTCTGCCGACGACGACCGAGCCCGACCGGTCGTGGCGGCTGCTGGCCGGCGGCGATGTGCTGATGACCCGGACGGAGCCCGCGGGCATCGACCCCTTCGCGTGGCTGGACCCGCCGCTGGGCTCGGCGGACTTCTCGCTGGTCAACGTGGAGATGGCCATCAGCGACCGCGGGGAGCCCCACTGGAAGGAGTTCGTGTTCCGGGCTCCGCCGTCGGCCGCCGAGCGCATCGCGGCCGGCGGGGTCAGCGTGGCCAACCTGGCCAACAACCACGCCAACGACTACGGCACCGCCGCCCTGACCGACACCATCGACCTCCTCGAGGAGGCCGGCGTCACCACCGTCGGCGCGGGCCGCGACGCCGATGAGGCCTACCAGTACCGGCTCCTGCCGGCCGCCAACGGCGTTCGAGTGGCCTTCGTGGGAGCATCAATGATCGTGCCCTCGAGCTTCGCGGCCGGTGCCACCACTCCGGGAATCGCCTCGGCGCACTCGCCGGCTCGGGCCCGGGTCCTGGACACGGTGCGGGCCGCGGCCGCCGAGGCCGACGCGGTGATCGTCGCGGTGCACTGGGGCATCGAGCGCGACACCTGCCCCAGCAACGAGCAGCGCCTTCTCGCCCGGCAGCTTCTCGAAGCGGGCGCCGACGCCGTCATCGGACACCATCCTCACGTGCTCCAGCCGGTGGAGTTGGTCGGCAACAAGCTGGTGGCCTACTCGCTCGGGAACTTCATCTGGCACGTCCGCTCGGGCATCCTCGGCGAGACCGGAGTCCTCCAGATCGACTTCGACGGCGACGGGGTCGTGACATGGGAGTTCCACCCGCACCTGCTCGACGCTGACGGCGTGCCCGCGCCGGCCGACTCCGGCGAGCGCGTCGACCGCATCCGCGACATCATCTCGGGCAACTGCGCTCCCCACGACCCTCCGCCTCCGGAGCGCACCACCACCACCACGACCACGACCACCACGACGACTCTTCCCCCGCCGACGGGGACAGCGGGCGCGTAGCCGATGCCTGCAAGGCCCGAGTCCTTCGTGGTGCACACCCTGGGGTGCCCCAAGAACCAGGTCGACTCCGACAAGTTGACCGGGCTGCTGGTCGCCGACGGCCTGGCTCCGGCCACCGACGCCTCGGAGGCCGACCTCGTCGTCGTCAACACCTGTGCCTTCGTGGAGGAGGCCCGCCAGGAGTCGATCGACACGATCCTGGCGTTGGCGGACACCAAGGCGCCCGGCACTTCGCTGGTGGTGACCGGCTGCCTCGCCGAGCGCTACGGCGACGAGCTTGCCGCAGAGTTGCCCGAGGTCGACCGGATCGCCGGGTTCGGCGTGGCGCTCACCGGCGCGTACGGCGCCCAGGATGCGCCTGCGCCCGCTCCGGTGCCGGTGGAGCTGGGACGCCGGGACACCGGACCCGTTCCGGCCTTCGACCTTCTCAACCTTCCCCGGCCGCGGTCGCCTCGCCCGTGGGCCTACGTCAAGATCGCCGAGGGTTGCGACCGGGCCTGCGGCTTCTGCGCCATCCCCAGCTTCCGCGGCCCGCAGCGGAGCCGTCCGGTCGAGCGGATCCTCACCGAGGTGGAGCAACTCGAAGCGGCCGAGATCGTGCTGGTGGCCCAGGACCTCGCCTCCTACGGCAGGGACCAGGGTCGGGGCGAGCGCCGGATCGTGCCGCTGGTGGAGGCCGTGTCGGCCCGGGTCGCCCGCACCCGGCTGCTCTACCTGTATCCGTCGGACCTCGACGACGCCCTGATCGACGCGATCTGCGCCACCGGCGTGCCCTACTTCGACCTGTCGCTCCAGCACGTGTCGCGGCCGCTGTTGCGGCGGATGCGGCGCTGGGGCGACGGCGAGCGGTTCCTGGCCCGCATCGACGCGATCCGCGGGCGCGAGCCCGACGCGGCCTTCCGCACCAACTTCATCGTCGGCTACCCGGGCGAGACCGAGGACGACCACGACCGGCTGTTGCGCTTCGTGGAGGAGGCCCAGCTCGACTGGTGCGGGTTCTTCGCCTACTCCGAGGAGGAGGGGACCCATTCGTCGACCCTCGGCGGCAGGGTCGACGAGGGCCTGCGCTCGGAGCGCCTGGCCGAGCTCACCGAACTACAGGACGCCATCACGGCCCGCCGCCGCGACCTGCTGGTCGGCCGCCGGGTCTCGGTGCTCGTGGACGAGCCCGGCGCGGGCCGGACCCACCGCGAGGCCCCCGAGATCGACGGGATCGTCGATGTGCCCGAGGCCCTCGCGCCGGGTACCTTCGCAGACGTGACGGTCACTGCGGCAGAGGGCTGCGATCTGGTGGCGAAATGAACTCTCCGAGCGGCGCCGAAGCGCCCACGCAGGCCAGCCTGCTCCACCCCGCCAACCTCCTGACCCTCGCCCGGCTGCTGCTGTCGCCCCTCCTGTTCCTCCTGATCCTTCAGGCCGACGGCACCAGGGGCGCGTCCTGGGCGGCCTTCGGGCTGGGCCTGGCCCTGGCCGGCACCGACTTCTTCGACGGCCGGGTGGCCCGGCGGGCCAATGTCACCAGCCGCAGCGGCGCCTTCCTCGACCCTCTCGCCGACAAGGTGGTGGTGCTCGGCGCCGCGTTCTGCCTGGTGGCGGTGGAGCGCTACTGGTGGGTGCCGGTGACCGTCATCGCCTTCCGGGAGCTGGGCATCACGGCCTGGAGGGCGCGCTGGGCAGGCGCGGGCGTCTCCATCCCGGCCCGCCGCTCGGCCAAGTACAAGACCTCCGTGCAGGGGCTCGCGCTGGCGATGGCGGTCATGCCCACCCTGTCCGGCGCCGACGCCGTTCTGACCGCCGCACTGTGGGTGGCGGTGGTGGTCACCGTGGGCACCGGACTCCAGTACCTGATGGACGGCCGCTCCGCGGTGGCGAACAGTCGTGAGATGTGAGGTCGTGGCGGTCGGGACCGAGCTGCTGCTCGGCCAGATCGTCGACACCAACTCGTCGTGGATCGGCGAGCAGCTGGCGCTGGCCGGCATCGACAGCCACTTCCAGACCAAGGTCGGCGACAACCTCGGCCGGATGACGGCGGCGATCGAGCAGGCGCTGGAGCGCAGCGACGCGGTCATCGTGTGCGGGGGCCTCGGCCCCACCCCCGACGACATCACCCGTGACGCCATCGCGGCGGTCATGGGCGTGGAGCTGCGCCGCGACGAGGCGGTGGTCGAGCGGATCCGCTCGATGTTCTACCGCCGCGACCGCCAGATGCCCGCCAACAACCTGCAGCAGGCCGATGTGCCCGTCGGAGCTCGGGTGATGGCGGTGCAGCCGGGAACCGCGCCCGGGCTGATCTGCCCTCTGAGGCCCGGCGCCTCGTCCGACGGCATGGCGCTGGGCGGCGCCCCGCTGGGCGGCGCAGAGTCCGGCGGAACAGAGCCGGGCAAGGCGGATGCCGGTGCGGAGAAGGTGATCTACGCGGTGCCGGGCGTGCCGTGGGAGATGAAGAGGATGGTCAGCGAGTGCGTCGTGCCCGACCTGCAGGCCCGGGCCGGCGAGCGCCACGTGATCCGCAGCCGGACGCTGCGCACCTGGGGCCACTCGGAGTCGGGCCTGGCCGAGCTCCTCGAGCCGGAGATGCGCCTGCTCGACTCCACCGGGAAGGCCACCATCGCCTTCCTGGCCAGCGGCATGGAGGGTCTCAAGGTCCGCATCACCGCCAAGGCGGCCGACGACGAGACCGCCGAGACCGTGCTCTCAGGCGTGGAGTCGAGAGCGCGTGCCGTGATCGGCGAGGCCGTGTTCGGCGTCGATGACGACACCATGGAGTCGGTGGTGCTGGACATGATGCGCTCGCAGGGGCTCACGCTGGGGTTGGCCGAGTCGGTCACCGGCGGGCTGATCGCCGCTCGCCTTACGGAAGTGCCGGGTGCGAGCGACGTGCTGCGCGGCGCGGTGGTGCCCTATGACCGGTCGCTCAAGACAGCCGTCCTGGGCGCGCCCGATGTGAACGCGGTCAGCTCCGAGATGGCGCTGGCCATGGCCGAGGGAGCCTGCCGGGTTCTCGGCGCGGACGTGGGTCTGGCCACCACCGGCGCCGCCGGTCCCGACCCCCACGAGGGCGCCGAGGCGGGGACGGTCTGGATCGGTCTGCACCTCGACGGCGAGGGCGACGCCGTCCGGGTGCGCTTCAACATGGCCCGAACGATGGTGCGCCAGCTCGGCACGATCACCGCGCTGAACCTGCTGCGGACCCGCCTGCCGGCCCGCGACGGCTGAGCCCCGCTCCATGGAGCGCCGGGCGATCGCGTAGCCTTGGGGTGATGGGCGAGCAGGTCAGCGCCGTGAACGGCCGCGAGTCGGGCGGCGCGCTCGCCCTGTCTGAGCCTGAGAAGCGCATCCTGGCCGCTCTGTCGCGGCGCCCGCTCGGTCTGTACCCGGCCGCGTCGGTCGCGGTCGCCGCCGGGACCGACCGCGACGAGACGCTTCCGTGCCTTGAAAGGCTCGTCGAGTTGGGTCTGGTCACCGGCGACCCCGAGCTCGTGCTGGCTCGACCGGTGAGGCGCGAGGTGGTCTGGCGCCTCGACGTCGCGGCCGCCTGGTGGCAAGTTCCCGACGTGCTGCGCTTCACGGAGCTGCCCGAGGTGCCGCCCGCGCCGATGCCCGACTGCCTCCCGGGGCGCTTCGCGCACTTGTTCTGGTGGGGCGACACATCGCTGTACAAGCTGCCCCGCTACGCCGACTTCGTCGCGGAGCAGATCCTCACCAGCGGAGATGTCACGTCCGTGGGCTGGGCGCTGTTCACCCTCCCCTGCGAAGCCCTCGAGAGTGTGGCTGGGAAGCCCCATGTCAAGGAACACTGCCGGAAGCTCATAGGCAACACGCTGGTCCAGCGACGTGCCGTGTCTGTCTGACTACTCGACGCTGCTGCCGGACGGCACGATCAGCGCATGGCCCCGAGTAGCCGCCGCGCTTCCTGAGGGCAATGTCCTCATGGGTGGCACAGGCCTGGCGATCCTTCCGCTCCAGACAGCCGCAGGTCGCAGCGGCCTTCCAACAAATCCTCGCCGAGGACTGCTGAGTCGAGCGTCGTCTGCGGCGCCCGGCCGGTCGACCGGATCAACTGGCGGCGGCCTCGCGGGAGGGTGAACGCCCTCGGACGAGTGCGGTGTCGAGGATGCCGAGGTCGGCCTGCCAGCAGCCCGTCAGGTGGGTGGGCTGGAAGCCCATCTCGGTGTTGATGGCCAGCATGTGGGCGTTGCTGGCCGCGTTGCCGGTCTGGAGGCCCGTGACCTCCGGTTCGGTGGCCCGCAGCCGCTGCCACATCGCCGCCTTCAACCAGCGACCGATGCCCCGGCCCCGGTGGGCCGGCAGCACCACCGTCGACCACTGCCATGATGCCGCCGGCCGGTGCCGGTTGACGAACACCTCGGTGGTGCCGGCCGCCTCGCCGTCGGCGGTTACGGCCAGGACGCCGTGGTACTCCAGCCCGCGGGCTGCCCGGGCCTCTATCTCGGCCCGCACCATGGCCGCGTCGACGGTCGTGTCGGCGATCTCCAGGTCGTCGGTGGGGGCGTCGTTCATGGCGTTGGCGGTGGCCACCAGCGCGTCGATCCGGTCCTCGGGGCAGCGCCGGGACCAGTGCACCAGCTCCAGGTCGACCGGGCCGGCCGCGATCCAGTGCGCCATGAGTTCGGGGTCCACCGCGGCCAGGTCGAGCCTGGACTCCTGCTCGGTGTAGCGCAGCTCGGCGCCGAGGCCGGCCCAGAAGGCGTGGGCCGCCGGGGTGTGGTCGCCCCAGGCGATCACCGAGGTCCGCCCGTCGGCCCGGGCCCGCCGCAGCAGCTCGGCCAGCACCGCGGCCGCGGTGTCGTCGTCGGTCGGCGTGATCTCGACCCCGGCCAGGCCGGCGTTGGCCAGGTCCAGGGTGAGCTCGACGTGCCCGATGGCCGCGGCACGGGCACCGTCGAAAGCGACGATCCGCTGATGACGGCAGTAGTCGGTGGCGTCATCGTCGAAGACGCCCCGCAGTTCGGCAGCCGGAGTGACAGGGAGGCCAGGGTCGCGCTCTGAGTCGATCCTCTGCTGCAGTTCCAGAGCAGCCGCAAACCCGGCGCCATCCAGTGACCGAGCATCCTCAATCCGCACGCCCGCAGCGTACGGCGACATGATCGGTCGAGGAGCCTGCGCCGCCTTCGCAGCCCACGGAGCGGCCGGCAGCGCCGCCGCCCCAGAGCGCGGGCAGGCGACAATCATGAGGCGCTTGCCGGCCGAATCTGCGATGATGGGACGATGGCACGCACCTGGCTTTCGGTAACGGTCGAGCTCGTCTCGGGGCGGGGGGAGCGATTCTGGCCGCGCCCGGGCCGGGTCTTCATCGCCTCCCGCTCCCACACCTTCGGGGCTCTCGCCAGGGCGATCGACGACGGGTTCGCCCGCTGGGACCGCTCTCACCTGAGCCAGTTCACCCTCGCCGACGGCACGACCATCGCGGACGTGAACCCGTTCTTCGAGATGCCCGGCGACAGCGACGACAGCGATGACATCCGCACAACCAGGCTGTCGAGGCTGCGCCTGGGCGAGCAGTTCGCCTACACGTTCGACCTCGGGGACGGCTGGCAGCACCTGTGCACTGTGGGCGACCAGCGGATCGACCCCGAGGATATCTACGGGCTGGTGCCGAGCATGCCTGCGCCCTGTTTCGGCTGGGGAGTGCTGCCGGACCAGTACGGCCGGTTCTGGGCCGAGGACGACGGCGAGTCTCCGCCCCCCGCCGACACCGCCGGCCGCGACCTGCCCCCGCTCATATACGAATGGAAGTAGCGAGCGATGCGAGTTCTTCGAACCGTTCCTGGAGCCGTTCGAGCTCGTCGCCCCCGCTCAGAGTTCCTCCAGCACCGGGTACATGGCGCCTCGTAGCCTGCCGACCGCGTCGACGAGCCATTGCTTCGCCTCCTGCCGTCGCTCGGGGTCCTCGTCGGCCTCCTCGATCGTCATCGAGCCGGGATAGTAGGAACGGGCGGTACCGAGCGCTAGCCGTGGCCGGCCCCGTCGTCGGCGTCGGTGTCGCGCTCCAGGCGGAGGGAGGCGGAGTTCATGCAGTAGCGCTCTCCGGTGGGGCGGGGGCCGTCACCGAACCGGTGGCCGAGGTGGGCGCCGCAGTTGGCGCACACGGCCTCCTCGCGGACCATGCCGAAGCTGCGGTCGGTGTGGATCTCCACCGCAGCCTCATCGAGCGCCTCCCAGAAGCTGGGCCAGCCGGTGCCGGACTCGAACTTGGTGTCGCTGGAGAACAGCGGCGCGTCGCACACGATGCAGTGGTAGGTGCCGTCGTCGTGGCAGTTCCAGTACTCGCCGGTGAAGGCCCGCTCGGTGCCGGCCTGCTGGGTGACCTGGTATTGCTGGGGGGTGAGCCGGTCCCGCAACTCGGCGTCGTCGAAGGCCTGGCGGGCGGGGGAGGCTTGGGAGGTCATGGGGGAGGCCTTTCTGGTCGGCTCGGATCCGGGCGGGCGGCGCCGTGAGCGGAACATTCTCAGGGCCATGGCGTTGCCTTTCTCGTTGAGGGCTCTACGGTAGGCAACGCACACGGGCTTCGTACGGTTCCCGGCCGGCGGACCGGATCCCGTGAGGCTTCGGAGGCGAGCGCTGCCGGCCCGCTCCATCCCCGCCCGAAGCGGCACTTCACGCTGCTCGGACGATTCCCGGCGCTGGCGATGCCGGCGTCCTCGCGGGTGCTTGACCTGAACAAGTGTTCGTAACTACACTGAGGGGAGTTACACTATTGTCATACGAGGAGGGGCCGGTGCGACCCACCGGTCCTGTCACACCCCCCGCGTAGCTTCATCAAGCACCCCCGACTCGCCGAGAGGCCACCAGACATCCATCCGCCCCAAGGGGCACAGACACAGGAGAACGAAGTGGACGATCGACACAAGGCTCTGGACATGGCCATGAGCCAGATAGAGAAGCAGTTCGGCCAGGGCTCGGTCATGAAGATGGGCGAGAAGGCCACCATGAACATCGAGGCGGTCCCCACCGGGGCGCTGTCGCTCGACTTGGCCCTCGGGATAGGGGGCCTGCCCCGGGGCCGGGTCACCGAGATATACGGCCCGGAGTCCTCGGGCAAGACCACCCTGGCCACCCATGTGGTGGCCGAGGCCCAGCGCAACGGCGGCATCTGCGCCTACGTCGACGCCGAGCACGCCATGGATCCCGTCTACGCCAAGGCCATCGGCGTGGACATCGACGAGCTGCTCATCTCGCAGCCCGACACCGGCGAGCAGGCCCTGGAGATCACCGACATGCTGATCCGCTCCGGCGCGCTGGACGTGGTGGTGATCGACTCCGTGGCCGCGCTCACCCCCCGGGCCGAGCTGGAGGGCGACATGGGCGACACCCATGTCGGGCTGCAGGCCCGGCTGATGTCGCAGGCGCTGCGCAAGCTCACCTCCAACCTCAACAAGTCCAACACCATCTGCATCTTCATCAACCAGCTGCGCGAGAAGATCGGGGTGATGTTCGGCTCGCCGGAGACCACGCCGGGCGGCCGGGCCCTCAAGTTCTACTCGTCGGTGCGGCTCGACATCCGCCGGATCGAGGCGATCAAGAACGGCATGGAGGTGGTGGGCAACCGCACCCGGGTCAAGGTCGTGAAGAACAAGTGCGCCCCGCCGTTCAAGCAGGCCGAGTTCGACATCATGTACGGCAAGGGCATCTCCCGTGAGGGCTCGGTGCTCGATCTGGCCGTCACCGAGTCCATCGTGAAGAAGTCCGGGGCCTGGTACACCTACGACGGCGAGCAGCTCGGCCAGGGCCGCGAGAACGCCAAGACGTTCCTGCAGGACAACCCCGAGCTGATGGTCGAGATCTCCGACCTCGTGTGGAAGGCAGTCATGCCCGAACCCGAGCCGGAGTGGGAGCAGCCCGCAGCCTCGGAGCCATCAGCCACCGCCGCCTGACGGTCAGATCGGATTACGCGGGGTCGGGGCCGATTCGGATCGGCACGGCGGTCTCGGCCTCGCCGTCATCGAAGACGGCGATGATCTTCAGACGAGCTCCGAGGCCGTTCACGTAACTGCGAAGCGTCGATACCTTCACGTCGTCGCTTCGCTCTAGCTGCGACACGGCGGACTGGCTGATTCTTAGCTCAACAGCGAGGTCGGCCTGGGAGAGGTCCAGCCTCTGTCGCAATGCGTACAGACCGATCTCGACGAGCGTCTCCCCGCGCAACACCGCCAGGCGCTCAGCGACCCCGGGCCGCACCTGTACCTCCTGATGCAGCCTTCGGTAGTTCATCGTGGATGGCATCGCAACCACACTCCATTCGAGTCGAATCATCACTCGCTATCGACGAGTTCCTCCAATCGCATTGCGGCCGAGAAGGAGAGTGGACTGCTGGGAGCCACTCGAGCCATGAGCAGCCGGGACGCGAGGTTGACGCCGTCCACTCTCATGGAGCAGGGGTGTGTTAGCACGATGGCGAGGCCAGCGCCGTCGAGCCCGGGCAGCGCGACATTGGCGAAGACGTCCCCGGTTAGCAGGGGCCGAGCAGTTGGCACCTCATCTGGTGATGCCGCCAGATACAGGTGTTCGACCGCGTCTGGGCACTCGAGGGGGTGTCCAGACATGTCGCTTCCTAAGGTCTAGTGATCAGCCAAGCGCAGACCCGGCATCCCGTCGGGTCCGGTGAACACCTCGACAGGCGAGGCGTAGCGGTCGCGCCAGTCGAACTCGAACTCGTCGAGTATGGCTTCCGGGTCTGATCCCTGGTCGCGAGCCAGTCGTAGAACTAGATCGAACCGGCCCTCGGCCACGACGTCTAGGCCCGTTACCGGTGCGTCCGGGTGCAACGGAGCCTCAAGCCAACCCGCAACGTCTGCGACGTGATATCGCGACCGAGCTATCTCGCAGAGGCTGAGCAGGAGCGCGACCTTGAAGCGGTTCTCGCCCGTCGCCGCCCCGCCCAGCCGCCACTTTCGCAAGGCGGGTACCGATATCCCTGCGACCCGGGCGATATCCCTCCATGAGAAACCCAGGTTGCTCAATTCGGTGAGAAGAGCCTCCAGGGGCTGCTTCGTTCGGTCGCTTGCTCCGACACGAAGTTCAGCGTCGAGCCCGTCGGAGTGGCGCGCGTCCACCAGGTGGTGGACATGCTTGGTGCCGTCCACCAAGTCAGCCATCAAGTTCCTCAGGAAGCCAAGATCGTCAATGAGGTCGCTGATTGTCCGGGTTTGGGTCTCGATCCCTCCGCCCCGTCCGATCGACGCGCCCGTCGGCCGTCGGTCGATCACGTGGGTGTCACTCATGGCATGTCCCCTTCCTAGGCGTTGAATACTTCGTCGCGCAGTTTGTCCGTTGCGGCGACGGTGAAGAACTCCTTTGCTGGAGCGTGCAGAAGATCGCATTGCTCCATGATCCAGTCCGGGTTGTACTCGGGGACTTCTTCCTCGTCGCTCCAGTAGGAGTCCGAGTCCAGTAGGAAGAAGTGCCCGGACGAAGGTGGATTCTGACGGCGTGTGGCCCCCCCGGGGTCGACCGCGTGCCCGTGCTGGGGACCGTAACGGACGGTCAGCGCTGACGAGGGCGAGGTCCGATATTGGACGATGCCCTGCCACTGCTGAGCCTGCATGCCCGACGGAATGATCTCGGGGTTTGCAGCCGCGAGGAGATGGTCGTTGATGTAGCCCTTCCAGTCGCCGGACTCCTCGCCGACTCCCGGGACTCGGATCTCGTCGATGTAGCGGAGTCCAACGCGCCGCACGCCGTCAGGCGTATTGGCATCCTTCAACGCAGTTATCGCCTTCTCCACAAGCGGGCGAAAGCTCTGGCTCCAGCCCGCGTATGCAGTGGTTTCCACGGCGAGAGCGTCCTGTTTGACGATCAGGGCTGTGCAGCGGTCGCGAGAGCCGAATCGCAGGTTCGTTCGGCGTTGCACCGCAATCGGCTTCGGAACGCCTAAGGCCACCTCAACGTGATCCTCGGTCTCAGGCTCTAGCAGTGGAAGGCAGTCGCGCACCGCTTGCCGCACGACGTGCAGCGTCTTCTCTTCGAGCCCTCCCGCCAATTCTGGGTAGCGGATCTCCAGTACGGTCAGTGCGAGGGGAGGGTTTCGAAATGGAGGCGTAGAGGCCGCCACCTGACGAGCGATAACCAGAAGTGTAACCAGGGTGACAACTAAGTGCACGACAATCGCGGCAAGGAGGTTGGCTCCGACAGTCGAGACGGCAGGTGACCGCAGGTCACGTCGTCGCGAGCCGTAGCCTTGAGCTGTGGCTCGGACTTACGCCATCCGTACCTTCGGGTGCCAGATGAACGAGCACGACTCCGAGCGGATCGCGGGTCTGCTCGAGGGTGACGGGTACCAGCGCGCCTCCGTGTTGGAGGAGGCCGACGTGATGGTGCTCAACACCTGCTGCATCCGCGAGAACGCCGACAACAAGCTGTACGGCGCTCTGGGCCGGCTCAAGGCGGTGAAGGCGAAGCGGCCCGACGCGCTGATCGCGGTTGCCGGCTGCCTGGCCCAGAAGGACCGGGAGCTGGTCCGGGAGCGGGCCGGGCACGTCGACGTGGTGTTCGGCACCCACAACGTGCACCGGGCGGCCGAGCTCGTCGACCACGCCCGGCGGCACGGACCGGTCGTGGAGATCCTCGCCGAGACGGTCCGCGACGACGCCGAGGCCTTCCCGTCGGCCCTGCCGGCGCGCCGCGAGGCCGAGCACTCGGCCTGGGTGACGATCCAGATCGGGTGCGACAACAACTGCACGTTCTGCATCGTGCCCGCAGTCCGCGGCCCCGAGATCAGCCGGCCGTTCGGCGAGTTGGTCGACGAAGTTCGGGCGCTGGCCGCCGGCGGTGTCAACGAGGTGACCCTGCTCGGCCAGAACGTCAACAGCTACGGCCGCGACCTCGCCCTGTCGCGCCGGGGGAGCGGTAGCGGTGCGAGCGCGGCCGGCGATGGCTGCGTGAGCACTAACGGCAACGACCTCGGTGTGAGCGCGGCCGGTGATGGCTGCGTGAGTGCTAACGGCAACGACCTCGGTGCGAGCGCGGCTGGTGATGGCTGCGTGAGTGCTAACGGCAACGACCTCGGCGCGAGCGCGGACGGTGATGGCTGCGTGAATGTCACCGGCAATGGCCGCGGGCAGGATCCGCCCGGCGACGACGCTTGGTGGTGCGGGTCGCGCTGGACCTCCGACCGGCGGGCCCGGCCGCTGTTCGCCGACCTGCTTCGTGAGGTCGGTGAGATCGACGGCATCCGGCGGGTGCGCTTCACCAGCCCGCATCCCAAGGATCTGCGGCCCGAGACGATCGCGGCCATGGCCGAGGTACCGGCCGTGTGCGAGCACCTGCACCTGCCGCTGCAGTCCGGCAGCGACGCCGTGCTGCGGGCCATGCGCCGGGGCTACACCGCCGAGCGCTACCTGGAGCGCCTGCGGGCGGCCCGGGCCGCCGTGGAGGACCTGGCTGTGTCCACCGACATCATCGTCGGGTTCCCCGGCGAGACCGAACAGGACTTCGTCCAGACCCTGGAGGTTGCGGCCGAGGCCCGCTACGACAGCGCGTTCACGTTCATCTTCTCGCCCCGGCCCGGCACCGCGGCTGCGGAGATGGGCGACCGGTTCGTGCCCCACGACGTCTCCGTGGAGCGCTACGAGAGGCTGCGGCGAGTGATCGAGCGCTCCAGCCGCCTCGCCAACGAGGCCCGTATCGGTCGGGTCGAGGAGGTTGTGGTCGAGGGGCCCAGCAAGAAGGATTCCTCGGTCACCACCGGCCGCACCCGGCGCAACACTCTGGTCCACTTCCCGTCGCCGTCCGGCGGAGCGCCCCGCCCCGGAACGTACGCCCGGGTCGAGGTGGCCTCGGCCGCGGCGAACTTCCTGCAGGGCTCCCTGGTCGACATCGAGACGCCGCCCGATGTGACTGCCGCCACCGCGGTGCCAGCATCGGCGGGCCGTCGCCTGATCCCCGTGGCCGTCGCCGCGACTTGACGCCGCGAGCTGGCGAGGCGGTGATCTCGAAGCGGCGAGCACCAGCTGGCGGGGAGCAGCCGCGGACGCCGGGACACAGCGGCGAGGGCCTGCCGTCTGCTGATCGCAGGAGGCTCGCGGAGCGGCCGCTGGTGGTCGTCGGCCCCACCGCCTCCGGCAAGTCGGACCTGGCGACGGGCGTGGCCCGGCTGATCGGCGGCGCCGAGATCGTGGCGCTCGACTCGATGCAGGTCTATCGGGGCATGGACATCGGCACGGCCACCCCCACTGAGGCTGAGCAGGCCGAGGTGCCCCACCACCTGATCAACCTGGTCGACCCCAGCGAGGAGTTCGCGGTGGCCGAGCTCCAGGACCGGGCCCGGGCGGCGATCGGCGAGATCCGCGACCGGCACAACGCGCCGGTCCTGGTGGGCGGGACAGGCCTGTACGTGCGGGCCGTGATCGACGATCTGAAGATCCCCGGCCGCTACCCGGAGGTTCGGGCCGAGCTTGAGACCGACTCCGACACCGAGGCCCTGCATCGCCGCCTGGCCGATCTCGACCCGGTGGCCGCCGGCCGCATGGAGCCCACCAACCGGCGCAGGATCGTGCGGGCCCTCGAAGTCACCGTCGGCAGCGGCGAGCCCTTCTCCTCCTATGGACCGGGCCTGGGGCACTACCCGCCCACACCGTTCGTCCAGGTCGGGCTGCGCTGGGATCGTGACCGCCTCGACGAACGCATCGCGGCCCGCTACCAGCGCCAGATGGACGACGGCTTCCTCGACGAGGTGAGAGCCCTCGCCGAACGCCCGATCTCGCGCACCGCGTCCCAGGCTCTCGGCTACAAGGAACTGCTCGAACATGTGCGAGGGGAGGCAAGTCTCGAAGAGGCGTTGGAACTCGCCATCGTGCGCACACGCCGGTTCGCCCGCCGCCAGGAGCGCTGGTTCCGCCGCGACCCCCGAATCCGCTGGCTCGACGCCCCCGCGACCACGAAGGAGGCGTTCGCCGCATGGGCAACTGACTGCACAATCTGAAAGTGTAGATTGCAGATTGTGCAGAAGTGGGTAGCATGCATCCATGATCCGAAGAGAGATCACCGAACGGCTTGTGACGCTGTTCGGGCAGTACCCGTTCGTGACGGTGACCGGGCCGCGGCAGGCCGGCAAGACGACGCTCTGCCGTGCTGCCTTCAACGATCTGGCCTACCGCACCCTCGACGCGCTCGATGTGCGGGACCACGCCGAGTCGGATCCGCGCGGGTTTCTCGCCGGGCTCGGGATGCCGGCGGTCATCGATGAGATCCAGCACGTCCCATCGCTGATCCCATATCTGAAGGAGGTTGCGGACGCCGACGGCGGCAACGGCCGCTACGTCCTCACGGGCAGCGAGAACCTGAAGCTCACCGACGCCGTGAGCGAGTCGCTGGCGGGTCGCACCGCGCTGCTGCGCCTGCTTCCGTTCTCGCTCGAGGAGAGGCGGCGCACCGGTGCCGGTGAGTCGCTGGGCGAGATCATCTACGGCGGCTTCTACCCGCGCATACTGGACCAGAGGCTTGAGCCTCGCCAGGCGCTCGGCGACTACTTCGAGACCTACGTTGAGCGTGACGTGCGCCGGATGGGCGGTGTGGGGAACCTGCCCGCATTCAGACAGTTCGTGGCACTCTGTGCGGGACGGGTTGGCCGACTGCTGAACCTGACCGCGCTCAGCGACGACGTGGGAGTGTCCCACACCACGATCCGGCAGTGGCTGGCGCTGCTGGAGCGCAGCTACGTCGCGTTCTTGTTGCCGCCCTACGCGGCCAACATCCGCAAGCGGCTGGTGAAGTCGCCCAAGCTGTACTTCTACGATGTCGGCCTCGCCAGCTATCTGCTCGGAATCGAGAGCCCCGCCCAGGTGACGACCCATCCGCTGCGGGGCGAGCTCTTTGAGAACGTGGTGGTCACCGAGGCGCTCAAGCACTGCTACAACCGCGGCCGCGAGCCCCGGCTGTCGTTCTTTCGGGACTCGCGGGGCACCGAGTGCGACCTGTTCTACGAGACGGGTCGAGGCATCAACGCCATAGAAGCCAAGTCGGGCGCCACCGTCGCGACAGGCTTCTCGCGGTCGCTCGACCGCATCGCAGAATTGCTGCCGACCGTCGTATCCAGCACGTTGGTGTACGGCGGCGCCGACTCGCAGCAGCGGAGCCGTTGCGAGATCGTGCCCATCACGGGGCTTGCCGAGGTGTTGAGGCGATTCGACGCCGGGCAATCCTCGCTGCTGGAGTACCGCATCCCGCCGCCGCGTTGAACCGGCCTCGGGTCCCGCGAGACTGCACCCATGGCCGCCGGGCTGACGCTCCACAAGCTTCATGGGCTGGGCAACGACTTCCTCGTCGCGCTCGTGGATGAGATGCCGGGCGATGCCGACGCGGCCCGGACGGCCGGCGCGCTGTGCCATCGGCGCCGGGGCGTGGGCGCGGACGGGCTGATCTTCGCCGTGCTGGACCCTGCCGCCGCGGAGGCGGACCGCTTCGCGACCATGCGGCTCTGGAACTCCGACGGCTCACCGGCCGAGATGTCCGGCAACGGACTCAGGTGCCTGGCGCACGCCATTGCCGTCACCCTCGCAGCGGCCGAGCTGGACATCGTCGTGAACACCGTGGCCGGCCCGCGCCGGTGCTCGATCCGGCCGATCGAGATCCCCGGCACGGTGGTTGGAACCACCGAGATGGGCTCGCTCGGCCCCGGTCCCCTTCCCGATCGGCTCAGTCGCAGCCCTGAGGCCGCCGTGGCAGGCATTCTCGGGCCTGGCGCAATCGAGCGCTGGGACACGATCGACGTGGGCAACCCCCACGCCGTGCTCTCCGTTGCCGATCCGGCGGCGGTGCCGCTGCCGGAGGCCGGCCCGGCGGTGGAGGCGCTGTTCAGCGGCGGCATGAATGTCCACTTCGGGGCAGTCACCGGTGCCGACGAGGTGACGCTGGGCGTCTGGGAGCGGGGAGCGGGAGCGACCGCGGCCTGCGGAACCGGCGCGGTGGCCGCCGCGGCCGTCTTTCATCGCTGGGGCGAAGTGGGTCACAATGTCACCGTGCGAATGGCCGGCGGAAACGCCCGGGTAGACCTCTCGGGGCCCGTGACGCTCACCGGCGAGTCGACCTACGTGGCTGCAGTGGACGTCGCCGGTGTCTGACGCCGACGAGCCGCTGCAGGGCCACGGCGAGCCATCCAGCGACTTCGACGGCAGCGACGGAGACGACGCACCCGCTGACACCGCCGACACGCACCGGGGCGGGTTCGGCGACTTCGGCGGGGACGGTCCCGGTCTCATCGACCGGGCCTTCCGGGAGCGGATCGTCCTTGTCGGCGTGACCCGGCCGGACCGGGACGCCGCGGCCACCGACGCCTCCCTCGACGAGTTGAGCCTGCTGGTGGACACCGCCGGCGCCGATGCCGTCGAGAGGGTCTGCCAGCGCCGGTCCGCCCCCGACCCGGCCACTTTCGTGGGTTCCGGAAAGGCTCGCGAGATCAGGGCCGTGGCCGAGGAGGTCGACTGCGACACGGTGGTGTTCGACGACGAGCTCAGCCCCGCGCAGCAGTTCAACCTGGAGAAGCTGCTCGGACGCACCGCCCTGGACCGCACCGCGGTGATCCTCGACATCTTCGCCCAGAACGCCAGCACGCCCGAGGGCAAGGCCCAGGTGGAGCTGGCCCAGCTGCGCTACCGGCTGCCCCGCCTGCGGGGCGCGGGCCGGCGGCTGTCGCAGCAGGCCGGCGGCATCGGCACCCGGGGTCCCGGCGAGACCCAGCTCGAGGTCGACCGCCGGCGCCTGGAGCGGCGCATCCACAAGCTCGAGGCCGACCTGCACCGCATCGCCGGCCACCGCCGCACCCAGTCCAAGGCCCGCACCCGCACCCGCAACCGGGCGGTGGCCATCGTCGGCTACACCAACGCGGGCAAGTCGTCGCTGCTCAACCGGCTCACGTCAGCCTCCGTGGCAGTGGAGGACCGCCTGTTCGCCACGCTCGACCCCACCACCCGGCGGCTGGGCCTGCCCGGCGGCGAGACGGTCTTCCTCACCGACACGGTCGGGTTCGTCCGCAAGCTGCCCCACCAGCTGGTGGAGGCGTTCAAGACGACGCTCGACGTGGTGCGCGACGCCGACCTGCTGGTCCATGTCGTGGACAGCGCCGACAGCGACACCGACGGCTCCATGGCGGCGGTGCGCCAGGTGCTGGCCGAGATCGAGGCGGACGAGGTCCCCGAGCTGGTGGCGTACAACAAGAGCGACCTGGGCCCGGCCGCAGCCCGGCTGGCCGAGCGCACCGAGGGCTCCGTGGCCGTGTCGGCCGCCACCGGCGAAGGCGTCGACGAACTGCTGGGCGCCATCGGCGACCGGATGCGCCGCGTCGCCCGCGAGGTCGAGCTGGTGGTGCCCTGGGACCGGGGCGACGTGCTCGCGGGGGTGCACCGCGAGGGCCAGGTGCTCGACACCACCGCCACCGAGGAGGGGATGCGGGTCAGGGCCCGCCTGGAGCCCTCGTCGGTCGGTGCCCTCAGTCGCTACCTGGTCAACGGCCGGGAAAGCGAATGATTGCGCGGCAGGACGACCGATGACCGCGGGCTTCGTGCCGCCGGCATATCCCTATGAGAGGCTCAACTCGCTGCGAGCGGCGGCCGAGGCGCTGCCGGGCGGCGCGGTGGACTGCTCGATCGGCACCCCCTGCGATCCGCCACCCCCGGAGGCGGTGGCCGCGCTGGCCGAGTCGGGCACCGAGCGCGGCTACCCGGCGTCGATCGGCTCTCCGGCGTACCGGCAGGCCGCGTCGGCCTGGATCGAGCGTCGCTTCGGCGCGGATGTCGATCCCGACGCAGAGGTCGCGGCGTGCATCGGCACCAAGGAGTTCGTGGTCTCCCTGCCCCGCTATCTCCGGCTGCGCCACCCCGGCCGCGACACGGTTCTGTATCCGGCCGTGTCGTACCCGTCGTACGCGATGGGGGCGACCCTGGCCGGCTGCCGCGCCGTGCCGGTTGCTGTCGACGAGCGCTTCCGCATCGACATCAGCTCGATCAGGCCCCGGGACGCGAGGCGCGCTCTTTGCCTGTGGGTCAACACGCCCGGCAATCCGGCCGGCGCGCTCGACGACCTGGCGGCCGCGGCGGCCTGGGGCCGGGCCAACGGCGTGCTGGTGGCCAGCGACGAGTGCTACGCCGAGTTCACATGGGAAGGCCCGCCGCGCACCATCCTCGAAAGCGGCACCCAGGGCGTGCTGGCCGTTCACTCCCTGTCGAAGCGCTCGAACATGGCCGGCGTGCGGGCCGGGTTCTACGCCGGCGATCCCGATCTGGTCCACTACCTGCGGGAGTGCCGCAAACATGCGGGCTGCATGGTGCCCGGCCCGGTTCAAGCCGCAGCAGTGGCCGCTTGGAGCGATCAGACTCACGTCGAGACCCAGCGCGAGCTGTACCGGGAGCGCCTCGCGATGCTGTCGAACGTCCTGGGTCTGGCAGGACGGCACCTGGCCTTCGGGACCGATCGCCCCACGCTCGAGAATGGCTTCGCCGTCTCGCCGCCGCCTCTTCCGTCCGGCGGCTTCTATGTTTGGGCCCAGGTTCGTGGCGGGGATGCGTGGAGCTGTGTGGATGTCCTGGCCCGTACTGCCGGGCTGATCGTCAGTCCCGGCGAGTTCTACTGCGAACAGCCCGCTGAAGCTGGCTCCGTCGATCCGCGCGGCTTCGTGCGGGTTGCCGCCGTGCAGCCAATCGATCGCCTGGAGCTCGCCCAGGCACGGCTGTTGGACGCCGTGGCGAGGTGAGCGGCCGGCTGCGGGCCTGGTGGCAGAGATCAAGCTCGCCCGAATCTGCCCGGGTCTTGCCGCCGTATGACAGGTTCTCTACATATTCGGGTCGAGCACGGATGGTGCGCCGGTGAGTGCGGCGAACAAGAGCGGCAAGTGGGACGCCGTGCCGCGAGGGGCGCGCAACCCTTGGGCCCGCTCCTAGGCCACTAGCCTCTCAGCCCATGTCCACGCTTGAGTCCCGCATCAGCCAGCTCTGGGAAGCCCGCCCCGACCTCGACGGCGACGACCCCGAGGTGACCGCCACCGTGCACGAGGCCATCGACGCCCTCGACACCGGCGAGGCCCGGGTGGCCGAAGTGCTCGACGACGGCACGGTGCAGGTCAATCAGTGGTGCAAGCAGGCCATCCTGCTGCTGTTCTCCACGGCCAGGATGAGCACCATCGAGCTCGGCCCCTTCGAGTTCGCCGACAAGATCCCGCTCAAGACCGGCTACGCGGCCCGGGGCGTGCGGGTGGTGCCCGGAGCGTCGGCCCGCTGGGGCAGCTACCAGGCGCCGGGCGTGATCATGATGCCCAGCTACACCAACATCGGCGCCCACGTGGGCGCCAACGCGATGGTGGACACTTGGGCGACGGTGGGGTCTTGCGCCCAGATCGGCGCCAACGTCCACCTCTCGGGCGGGGTCGGTATCGGCGGCGTGCTGGAGCCTCCGGTGGCCCAGCCCGTGATCGTCGAGGACGACTGCCTGATCGGCAGCCGCTGCATCGTGGCCGACGGCGCCCGCGTCGGGCGGGGCACGGTGCTGGGAGCAGGGGCGATCCTCACCGGGTCGATCCCCGTCATCGACGCCGAGACCGGCGAGGAGCTGGGCCGGGGCGAGGTGCCGCCCTGGTCGGTGGCGGTGCTCGGCACCCGGACCCGCCAGTTCGGCGGAGGCCAGTTCGGCCTGCCCGCGGTGCTGGTGATCAAGCGCCTGTCCGAGGGCGAGCGCCACGACAAGTCGGCCCTCAACCAGATCCTGCGCGACCACGGCGCCACCACCTGACCGCCACCGGTCGTGATCTGCTCGAACGGCCGTCGAGGCATCCCTGCCGTCGGGGAGGCGGTCCCGCCGGGCGGCGACCAGTCCCCGGCCCGGCCGGCGGCTCGCCGCGAGTGCGATTGTCACCACGACCTGATATACCTGAATTGTGGCTCGTATCCATGAAAGAACAGATGATGACGGTCTGCTGACGGGCGATCCGTTCCTGCTGGCGGCTGACTTGGTGGCTGTGCCGTCGGTGAGCTTCAACGAGGGGCGCATCGCCGATCTGATCGAGGAGGAACTGCGCGACGCCGCGCATCTCGACGTCTTCCGCATCGGGGACAATCTCGTGGCTCGCACCCAGTTGGGCCGCCAGTGGCGCATCGCCCTGGCCGGCCACACCGACACCGTGCCTCCCAAGGGCAATGCCGAGGCTCGCATCGACGGCGACATGCTGTCGGGCGTGGGGGCCACCGACATGAAGGGCGGTCTCGCGGTGCTCCTCGAGACGGCACTGAACAGCAGGCGCCCGATCGTCGACGTCACCTATGTGTTCTACGCTCGCGAGGAGGTGGACGCGGTCCACAATGGCCTGCGCGAGGTGGCCGAGGCCCGCCCCGACCTGCTGTCGGCCGATGTGGCCGTGCTGTTGGAGCCGACCGGGGGGATCGTCGAGGCGGGCTGCCAGGGCACCATGCGGATCAAGGTGACTCTGGCCGGCGAGCGGGCCCACACCGCCCGGGCCTGGATGGGACGCAACGCCGTCCACCGGCTCGGCGCCCTCCTGGAGGTGGTCGACGGCTACGAGCCCCGCCGGCCGGTGATTTCGGGATGCGAGTTCCGCGAGGGGCTGCAGGCCGTGGAGGTCTCGGGCGGCGTGGCCGGCAACGTCGTTCCCGACGCGGCGACGCTGACGATCAACCACCGCTTCGCCCCCGATCGCACGCCCGAGCAGGCCGAGCAGCACGTTCGCGGCCTGCTCGAGCCGCTGCTCGATGCCGGCGATGTGCTGGAGGTCGTCGACTGGGCGCCTGCGGCCGACCCGGGCCTCGACCACTCGCTGCTGAAGGCGCTGTTGCGCAACAGCGGCGCCCCTCCCCGAGCCAAGCTGGGATGGACCGACGCCGCGTTCTTCGCTGCGCGGGGAGTGCCGGCATCGAACTTCGGGCCCGGCGATCCGCTGCTGGCCCACACCGTCCAGGAGCAGGTGCACCGCGACTCGCTGCACAGGGTCTACCGCGTCCTCGAGGATCTGCTGATCGACGGCACCCTTCCCCAGGGCAGCCGGGACTGTCCCGAATGGGACGACGACATCCCCGAACGGCTCCCCGAGCTGTAGGACCGGCCCGGCCCCTGGCATTCTCCGCGTCTTCTGGCAGGTGCAGCCGATTCTTGCGATGAGAGCCGGTGAGGCTGCCGCCGCGGCCCGTGGCGGCTAGTAGCGGCGCATCATGGTGACCACCTTGCCGTAGACGGCCACCTCGTCGGGCCCGAACTCCATCGGCTCCATGTGCTGGTTGGCCGGCTCCAGAACGACCCGCCCGGCGCCGCGCCGCAGTGTCTTGACGGTGGCCTCGTCGCCGGGGATCCCGGCCACGACCACCTCGCCGTCCTCCGCGGTGCTCTGGGCCCGGCACACCACGTAGTCGCCGTCGAGGATTCCGGCATCGATCATGGAGTCGCCCCGCACCCGCAGCATGAACAGGTCGCCCTCGCCGGTGAGGTCGGCCGGCATCGGCACCAGTTCCTCGACGTTCTCGGAGGCGAGCACGCCCGTGCCGGCAGCGACGTCGCCGACGAGGGGAACGTGGCGCACCGGGCGGCGCTCGACGGCCGCGCCGGAGTTCTCGTCGTAGCGGACCTCGATGGCCCGGGGACGGGTCGGGTCGACCCGCAGGTAGCCGGCCGAGTCGAGCACATCGAGGTGGGCCTTGACCGAGGCGGGCGACCTCAGACCGACCTTGGCTGCGATCTCCCGGATCGACGGCGGGTAGCCGCGGTCTCGCTGGTGTTCGACGATCATGTCGAGAATCTGGCGGCGGCGGGCGGTGAGCGGCTTGCGGTGGGCCGGCGGCGTCATGTCTGTCTCCGATCTCGGGAGCGGGCTAGGGGTTGTGTGCGAACGTGCGTTCGGCTAATGTATCGAACACATGTTCAGGGAACACATGTTCGATACAGGAGTATATCCGTACACATGTTTGTGGAACACGCGTTCGATGTCAAGGATCCCGGTGTCACACCCCCGCGGGACGATGGACCCATGGCCCTAGCACCCGTTCACGTTCTCTTCCCTGGCACCCCTGGTGCCGGTGCCGTTCCCCGTGCCGTTCCTGCGGATGCGGCGAGGGCGGCGCGCCTGCCGGAGTCCGTGTACCGCCGTCGCCGGGCGGTCGCGGTGACGGTGGCGGCCGCGCTGTTCACCCTGGTGCTGGTGGTGGGCCGGCCCGAGCGTGTTCCGTTGGGCGAGGCCAACCCTTGGCCGTCCACCGGCGCAGCCCCGGTGTCGACGGAGCTGCCGGGGGTCTACGTGGTGCAGCCGGGCGACACGCTGTGGGACATCGCCCGGGCCCTGGCGCCCGGCGAGGACCCCCGTGCCCTGGTCCACGACCTGGCCGGCACCGCCGGCGGAGCTGCGCTGGAGCCCGGCCAGCGGATCGTCATCGATTCTGCCGAAGGGACTGCGGTCACAGGCGCTGCGGACGGCCTCGGCGAGGCTGCGCTCGGCGGTGTGGACGGCCGGGCGGCAGGCATTGAGGCCGGTCCGGATCGGGGGGCGGTCACCGGCGCGGTCGCGGTGGCGCGGAGCGTCGGCGGCCCAGTCCAGCGGCAAGGCCGGCAGGCCGGTCAGGATGCTGTTCTCGCGCGGGCCGGCTCCGAGAGATAGCGGACGAACAAGGTGTCGGAGGCTTCGAGCAGATGGTCGACACGCATTCTCTGCGGCACGCTTCGCGTCGATCCGTGCACGATCCTGGTGCTGGCCCCGCCGGCGACCAGCGGCGCGACGGACAGGCAGAGCTCGTCGATCACGCCGGCGTCGGCCAGCTGCCCGTTGAAGGACGGGCCTCCCTCGGAGAGGACCACGCCGGCGCCGCGACGGTCGAGCTCAGCGAGGATCTGGGCAGGCTGGGGCCGCGGCGACGGCAGGCGTACTACCTCGGACACCGCCCCGAGTCGCTCCACGGCCCCGGGCGCCGCCGCGCTCCCGGTGAGGATCAACGGAGGGTCCTCGCCCGGCCGCTGGTCGGCGAACAGCGGGAGGCTCAGATCGAGGTCGAGGCTGGCGGTGACCACCGCCAGGCGGGGCCGCTCGGCGCGCCCCGCGGCCAGCCGGGCCCGGCGGGAGGCCGCCCCGGGCCGGGGAAGGCCGTAGCGCTCGGCCCGCACCGTGCCGGCCGCCGCGACGATCCAGTCGGCGCTGGCCCGCACCGCCGAGAAGACCGCCTCGTCGGCGGGGTTGCCGAGTGCCCCGCTGGTGCCGTCGGCGGCGCTGGCCCCGTCGGCGGAGGCGATCATGTTGACCATCAGCCAGGGCCGTCCGGCCGGCCTGGGTCGGGCCAGCGCCGGATAGAGCTCCATCGGGTCGATGTCGATCACCGGGCCGGGCAGCAGCCTCCGCACGCCCGCGAAGGTAGCGCCCGCGGCTCGGCCACCGTGCGTGGGCGGGGCGGCGCTGGTCTTCGGGGGTTCTGGCGAAACCGTGGACGGGTGGAGGCCATTCACAGGAAATCCCGAGGCGAGCGGGAGCAATCCCCAGGCACCCCGAGAAATCCAGAAGCAATTCGAGGCTGTCTACAGACCGGCGTCCGTAGCGTCGCGTCAGCGGGCGCGCGGCGGCGCGCCCGGTAGAATCTCTGGAGGGTAATTCTCATGACGATGGCCCCCGAGCAGACCGCTCTGATCTCCGGCAGCCACCCCCTACCCGCGGATCTGGAGGATCCGGCCGACCGGATCGTGTGGGAGCGCCGCGACGCGCGCCTGCTGGACCATCGCGACGGCTCGGTCGCCTTCGAGCAGCTCGACGTGGAGGTGCCGGCCACCTGGTCGCAGAACGCCACCAACATCCTGGCCCAGAAGTACTTCCGGGGTTCGTTGGGCACGCCCGAGCGGGAGTCGTCGCTGAGGCAGGTGGTGGACCGCGTGGTCGGCGCCATCACCGGGTGGGGCGACGGCGACGGCTACTTCGCCGACGAGTCCGAGGCGTCGTCGTTCCGGGCCGAGTTGACGCACCTGCTGTACACGCAGCGAGCCGCCTTCAACTCGCCGGTGTGGTTCAACATCGGCGTGTCCGGGGTGCCCCAGCAGGCGTCGGCGTGCTTCATCCTGTCGGTGGACGACACGATGGAGTCGATCCTGGAGTGGTACGCCGAGGAGGGCCGGATCTTCAAGGGCGGCTCCGGCGCGGGGGTGAACCTGTCGCGCATACGGGCCAGCTCGGAGCCCTTGGCCGGCGGCGGCACCGCCTCGGGACCGGTGAGCTTCATGCGGGGAGCGGACGCCTCGGCCGGCACCATCAAGTCGGGCGGCAAGACCCGCAGGGCGGCCAAGATGGTGGTCCTGGACGCCGACCATCCCGACATCGCCGACTTCATCTGGTGCAAGGCCCGCGAGGAGCGCAAGTCGAGGGCGCTGGCCGCGGCCGGCTTCGACATGGGCGTCGACGGGGCCGACACCACCTCGGTGCAGTACCAGAACGCCAACAACTCGGTGCGGGTCACCGACGAGTTCATGGATGCTGCCGTCGACGGCCGCGACTGGGACCTGACGGCCCGCACCGACGGCACGGTGCTCACGAGGGTGCCGGCCCGCTCGATCCTGCGCCAGATGGCGGAGGCCGCCTGGGAGTGCGCCGACCCCGGCGTGCAGTTCGCGACGACCATCAATCGCTGGCACACCGCCCCGGCCACCGGCCCGATCACCGCCAGCAACCCGTGCTCGGAGTACGTCCACCTCGACGACAGCGCCTGCAACCTGGCCTCGATCAACCTGCTGGGCTTCCTCGACGACGCCGGCCGTTTCGACGTCGACGGCTTCCGCAGGGCGGTGCAGGTGGTGTTCTCGGCCCAGGAGATCCTGGTGGGCCACGCCGACTACCCGACCGAGGCCATCGCCGACACCACCAGGGCGTTCCGCCAGCTCGGACTGGGCTACGCCAACCTCGGAGCGCTGCTGATGGCCATGGGGCTGCCCTACGACTCCGACGAGGGCCGGGCGGTGGCTGCGGCCATCACCGCGCTCATGACCGGCGAGGCCTACCTCACCTCCACCCGCTTGGCGGAGCGCATGGGACCCTTCGCCGGCTTCCACGCCAACCGCGAGGCCATGCTGCGGGTCCTGGACCAGCACCGCACCGCCACCGCCGCCATCGAGGAGGAGCTGGCGCCCCCGGAGATCTTGGAGGCCGCCCAGCTGGCGTGGGACGAGGCCTGCGAGCGCGCCGACCGTCACGGCGTGCGCAACAGCCAGGCGACCGTCCTCGCGCCCACCGGCACCATCGGGCTCCTCATGGACTGCGACACCACCGGCATCGAGCCCGACCTCGGGCTGGTCAAGTCCAAGCGGCTGGTGGGCGGCGGAACCATGGAGATGGTCAACACCACCGTGCCGAGGGCGCTTCGCCGCCTCGGCTACACCGACGAGCAGATCGAAGGCGTCACCGACCACATCGCCGAGCACCACAGCGCGGCCCGAGCACCCCTCGATCCCGAGCACCGCGAGGTGTTCGCCTGCTCGCTGGGCGACGATGCCATCAGCACGTCGGGGCACATCGGGATGATGGCCGCGGTCCAGCCGTTCCTGTCGGGGGCCATCTCCAAGACGGTGAACATGCCGGCCGACGCCAGCGTCGACGATGTGGAGCGGCTCTTCATCGACTCCTGGCGCCTCGGGCTGAAGTCGGTGGCGATCTACCGCGACTGCTCGAAGGTGTCCCAGCCCCTGACCGTCGGCACCGCCGGCGGCTCGAGCGGTTCCGTCGGTGGCTCGAGCGGTTCTGCCGGTTCGGACCGCGCGTCCCCCCAGGGTGTTGCCGGTTCCACGGTCGGCCCGGGCGGCAACGGTACGGACGGCTCGGCCCGCCCGGGAGCCGGCACGGGTGTGCAGGCTGAGGCAGGCGGGCTGGCGGAGCCGGTGCGCCGGCGGCTTCCCAAGTCGCGCCGGTCTTGCACGTTCGAGTTCCGGGTGGCCGACTGCAAGGGCTTCGTGACGGTGGGGGAGTACCCCGACGGCCGGCCCGGCGAGATCTTCGTCAAGGTCTCCAAGCAGGGCTCCACGCTGGCCGGGATCATGGACGCCTTCGCGATCTCGGTCAGCCACGGCCTGCAGTACGGGGTGCCGCTGTCCGCCTTCGTCGACGCCTTCGTGGGCGTGCGCTTCGAGCCCGCCGGCATCACCGACGATCCCGACATCCGCATCGCCACCAGCCTCATGGACTACCTGTTCCGCAAGCTGGCGGTGATGTACCTGACCCAGCAGGAGCGGGCCGCGCTGGGCGTCTACACGACCGGAGAGCGGACCCAGCCCACGCTTCCCGGCGTGGAGGAGCAGGTGGCCGAGACCGCGCAGGGCCACGACCTGCCGCCCGATCCGCCCTCGGTCCCGCCGCCGGGCCAGCTGATCGGCCAACTCGACTTCTCCGCAGCCGCGGCGCCGCCCGAGCCGGCTGCCTCAGCCCGGTTGGAGGCCGAGCGGACAGGCCGCGGCTCGCCGGCATCCCGCGGGGCGCTGAGCGAGGCCGCGGCCCGAGCGGCCCGCGAGCGCAGCGAGCAGGAGCGGGAGTTCATGGGCACCCTGGACGCGCCGTTCTGCATGACCTGCGGCGTGCCGATGCGCCGTGCCGGCTCGTGCTACGTGTGCGCCGACTGCGGCGCCACCAGCGGCTGCAGCTGATCGCTCGCTGACCTAGCCGTCAGCCTGTTCCGCGGCGTCTGCCGCGGCTCCGGCGGCCAGGGTCTTCTTGTGGCGCAGGTAGTTGCCGACCATCTCGCCGAACGGGGCCGGGTTGTAGATGTCCTCCTCGTAGCTCCACAGCCCGCCTCCGGCGTACTTGAGCAGGGTGAAGTTGTACTCCTGGTGCAGTGAGCCGTCACCGGGGTCGGCCATCCGGTTCCAGACCTTGCACACCACCCAGCCCCGCGCCTCGTCGATGATGTACCACTCGATCGGGAAGTGGACCATCTCGTTGTTGGGCCACTGGCTCATGGTGGACTGGATCCAGTTGTAGATGGCCTCGCGCCCGCCCATGGTGCCGAAATGGTGCTCGATGTAGGTGGCGTCCTCGGTGAACTGGTCGGCCCACTCGCGCCAGTCGCCGGACGTGCCGGCTCGCCGGGCCACCTCCTGGTAGCGGGCGAAGGCCTCCTCGATCTCGTCCCGGCTCCAACGGCTCATGGCTGATGCTCCTTGTCGCTGCGCTCTATTCGGGCAGATCGAAGCGTAGGTGACGGCTCAGGTCCCCCACGAGGTCGACCAGGAAGCCGCGCTCAACGAAGCGCCAGCGACCGTCGATGCGTCTCAGGGTGTCGTGGTAGCGGCCGCTGATGACGGCCTGCATGGGCGAGTCCGGAGCCTGCTGGAGAACGATGTAGACCGAGCGGACCGTGGCGGTGTCGCCGTCGATCTCGATGATCGGGTTGGCGGTGATGTGCCGGGTGCGGGGGGTGCTGTCGCCGTAGGTGATCACCGTGTCGCGGTAGGTGGCCGCGATGGCCTGCGCTCCGGTAGGACCGTCGGCGTCGTCGCCGTAGCTGAAGGTGCAGTGCTCCATCAGCTCGCCCACCTCGTCGAAGCGACCCCCGTCGACGAGCTCCGCGTAGCGGTACAGCTCGTTGGCGATGGCGGCGGCGTCGTCGGGGCCCATGTTCTGGGACCGTAGTATTCGCTGCGCATGGCGCGCCCACCGTTGCCCTCGCTGCCAGTGCTCTGGCGCGGCGTCCTCGGATTCGTCGACGACCTGCGCCACGAGTGGTCCCGAGCCCGGGTCGGGGGCCTTGCGGCCGAGATCGCCTTCTTCGGCCTTCTCGGCCTGTTCCCGGCGGTGATCGTGTTCGCGGCCGCGCTCGGCTCGCTCGACGTGGTGATCGGGGCGGGCGCGGC